>Ga0315552_1000107_pt1 | contig 53198 bp, 49 predicted proteins | sample SalMarSW160170MG_2_FD_203102 | JGI IMG/M metagenome (GOLD analysis project Ga0315552, IMG submission 203102) | Salt marsh sediment microbial communities from the Plum Island Ecosystem LTER, Massachusetts, United States - Salt Marsh Sediment SW1601-70 ...
CAATAGCCACTCTTCCTATAGCAGTAAGATCCTTATACGGACTTAAATACGAGTACCTCGGCATAGGCTCAGAAGCTTCATAGAACCGACAGCCTGCCGGAAGAAACAGAAGACAGATAACAGAAAACAGAAAACAGAAGTCCGTCCTCTGTCGTCTGTACTCTGCCCTCTGGACCGATACCATTCTCAACCTATTCATTTGGCTCACCCCGATTTGAAGTATTCTCTGACTTTTGCTGGGCAGACTCCACCGATGATACCGCGGTTGAGCCTTTATCTTCACTGGGGGCTGATTCGACCGTAACCTCCCCGCCGAGAATCTTAAGTATTTTAAGCAGCGCCTCCAGTTGAGCCGATTCAGCTTGGCGAATCTCATCCCGAAAACCGATAACATCCATCTTCCAATTATTCAGCTCAATCCTCATTTCAATCAGAAGGTCATTTGCCTCGGTTAGCTCTTTTTGCGTCTTCTTCAAATCAGCTTCAAGCACACCGATCCGTTCTTTGAGCTGACTGTTCTCATCAATGAGATTCTGATTTTTCTCTCGCAGGGCAATCGCCTCTTCATAGATTTCGGCGTACTTTTCCGACAATTGCACAGCGGATTCTACAGCGGTTTGGCCCTGGGCAGCAGGTTCCTGAAATCTCTTCGCAATCTGCAACTGGCGGATTTGTGGCTCGGAACTCGGTCGAACTGCAGATTCGGATTGGGTAACTACACCCACCTGTCCTTTAGGTTCCACGCAGCCCGGCATCAAAAACATAAGCAGTGATAAAATCAATAAGATTATGGTTTTCCTGTTAACTTGCATAATTCTTTCTCCAATTATCTTTCCCCAAATTTCATATCAAAAATCAATTGTCCCCGCCCAGCGCTGGGTGGGGTCACGATCCCACAATTTTGATTCTTAATCTTTGATTTTTTGACTTTCCTGGCCAGCGTATTCACACCTCAAGAATATTCTTTCGCCACAGCAGCATGCTACCTCTATCACAGCAAATTCGGGATGGTTTTCTATAATTACCGCCGTGACGGGTTGTTTGGCCGACTTCTGCGAAGTCGGCTGTACCATAGACTGTGGTTGCTTCGTTTTTAGTTGGACCTGGCCCTCCAGCTTAACCTTATCACTTCTTAGAACTCGTCCTATTACTTTGTCCATTTGTTATTTAGCCTTTCCCTATTCTGCCCAACACCGCACCAATTGTCCTTCGGCCAAAGGAGCGGTTTTGGACAAGGCTGATAGCATAGCTTTGGCTTCAATTGTTGCGGGATCAGGCGCAGTAATCAATAGAATGCTGGTTCTCTTCGTTGTCGGTGAATTCACCTTTGCCGTTCCCTGAATCCATAGACTCATTCAGTTCGCCATCGGAGGTTTCCTGTCCAGCCGGGCGGGGTTCCGCTGCGGCTGAATCTTGTCCTTGCTGCCGGCGTTTTCTTTCTTCACGGTGCTTTATTGGAGCTAAGCCTATGATATTTTGTAAACCATCTACCGGCTTTATTATATTGTAATCATTATCCGTCATCCTTCCAGTGCCTCAATTTCACGGACAAACTAAACAATGCACTTGAGTGCAATTGACTGACACGTGATTCGGTAATCTTGAATAAATCCGCAATTTGCTTCATCGTCAGATGTTGCTGATAATAAAGCAAAATAATCTGCCGTCGTCGCTTGTCCAATTGTTGTATGGCTTCACTCAATTTATCTATAAGCTCAGCCTGCTCCAGCTGCTCATCAGGAGTGGCTGTGCCCCGTCCGTTACGGGTTACTAAAAAGTCGCCCGGTGCGGCGCATTCTTCCATCAAGCCATCGATTGAGATAAAATGCTGGACACGGGCATTTTCAAATAGTTCATAAACTTCTTCAACCGTTATTCCAAGTTTTTCAGCCAACTCGTCATCGGTGGGCGCAGTGCCTGTCTGCTCAGTGATTTTTTGACAAAGCTGGCGGGCATTTCGAACCTGCTTGTTAACATTTGCAGGTAGCAATGACAAGCTTCTTAGCTCGTCAAGAATGGCCCCTTTTATTCTGATATAGGCATAAGTCATAAACTCAGCCTGATGGGACGTGTCAAAATCACGGGCAGCCCTAATCAATCCAACCGTGCCTGCAGAGACTAAATCCTCAAACGATAAAGGCGGCCTAAGATAGACAGCGACGCGGTGAGCTATCTTATGAACCATAGGCAGAAACCGGACTATTTGCTCGTCGTCTTGCCAAGGCTGGCCAGTATCGGGTCTCTTCTGGCCTGAGTATGTGCGCAGCGCAATCCGCTTTGCAGCGGACCCCGCGTCACTCTCGCCCCCCTTCTCGCGGATTTGCTTAGACTCCGCATCACGGCAATCCACAGGAATCTCTTCAGCCTTTAATGTCATTTGCTTTATCCTTCTGTTTCAACTGCGCTTTACTGGAATGGCGATTCACCCTGCTCGTAATCATTGCAGTGGTTAAAATAACGTTAATCGCCTTCACAGCCAAGCTGGTTGCTATATAAGTTATCGCTGCACCTATCAGCGCCCTTTTACAACAGATAAACGGCGAAAGACCACTAATCCAACAAATAAAACCCAAGCCGAAAAAACATACTACTGCAATACTGACTGCAATTGATCTAACGTGTAACGGCATAATTTATCTTCCGTATTTTATAATCAAAATATTTAGGCCTGACCTGAGCTTGCCGAAGGGCTTAGAGCTGCCAGGGCCATTTGTTCATCCTCTTCAGCTGCTTTATCTCCAGTCTGCCGAATGGTTATGGTTTCTACTGGTTCTACGTTGGTTCCGAGCACAATTTCGTCATAAGCTATTACCGGTAACAACGGTACTGTTCGTGATAACATTCCTGCCAATGGTGAGCGCAATCTCGAATCGCAAATTAGTACTACCTTGTCTTTGCCTTTATCCATTGTTGTTTTCCACGTTTGTGCGATGTGTCTGCTTAACTGCATTACCGCCTCTGTCGATAAAGCCAAGTTTATCTGGCCTGCTTCCTCTCGTAGCATTGATACGATTTGATGCTCACATACAGGATCAAAAGTTATAGCTGAAATTGCACCGGTTTCGTCTTTATACAGCTCGGTAATAGTTCTGCTTAAAGATTTTCGAACCAGCTCGGTCAAAGCTGCTACGTTTTTAGTTTTTGAGGCGTACTCCGACAATGATTCAAGTATGGTGGTTAATTCTCGAATTGGAATTCCATCTTTCAGGAGATTTCTAAGCACAAGCTGAAGTAATCCAATCGAAATTTGGCCGTCGGTACCAACTAATTCTCCGACCAAAGACGGCTGATTATGACGCAATCGATCAATAAGAAGCTGCACATCCTCGCGCGTCAACAATTCATCAGCATGTCTTTTCAATGTTTCGGATAAATGTGTTATAAAAACTGATTCAGGATCGATTACGGTATATCCGTTTAGTTCAGCTTTTTCCTTGTTCTCTGATGCAATCCATAAAGCAGACAGACCATAGACAGGTTCAGTCGTTTTAATACCCTCTACCTTATTTTGAACAGTGCCGGGATCCATCGCCAGATACATATCAGGTTCCAGCCGACCTCTTGCTATCGGAATTTCTGAAAGTCTTACCTCGTATGCCCGTGGTTCGAGATTGATATCGTCCCTCAAACGTACAAGCGGGACAATAATACCGAACTGCTGGGCAAAGCTTCTGCGCAGCGCCCCAATGCGCTCGAAAATTGTATTGCTCTTGCGAGGGTCAACCATACTAATCAGCCGGACTCCGACATGCACAGAAACTCTATCAACATCCAGTCCGTCCAAGACAGATTCAACCGGCTCTTTTTCAGTCTTTTTGTGGGTGGGTGTGGCGAGTTTCTGACGGTCCTTCTCAAATTGAGCTGCCATTCGTCCAATCAGAGCAGTTCCGAAGGCCAGGAATAAAAAAGGTACCTTAGGCAATCCCGGCACCAACGCCATCAAAGCAATAACGAAAGCCGCTGTCATCAGAGGACTGCTCGTCTTAAGAAACTGCCTTGAGAGGTCCTGGCCGACACTACGATTCGACGAAATTTTAGTTACCAAAAAGCCTGAGCTAACAGAGATTATCACTGAAGGTATCTGGCTGACCAGTCCATCGCCGATAGAAAGAATAGAATAGGTTCTTATTGCATTGGCCACTGTCATACCACGGGAATAACCCATAGCTATACCACCGATGATGTTGACAGCGGTAATTATCAGTCCCGCTTTTGCATCGCCTCGAATGAATTTGCTGGCGCCATCCATTGCGCCATAGAACTCACTTTCTTTTACGATTTTTCCTCGGCGTTCATTAGCCTGAGTCTCCGTAATAATTCCGGCGTTCAGGTCTGCATCTATGGCCATTTGTTTGCCGGGCATGGCATCGAGCGTAAACCGGGCAGATACTTCACTTATCCGCTCGGCACCCTTGGTTATCACAATGAACTGAATAACAACAAGGATTAAGAACATTACAAGACCTACAACAAAACTGCCACCGGCAACGAAACCGCCGAAGGTCTGGATGATTTTCCCGGCATCAGCCTGCAAAAGTATCAGCCTGGTTGATGCTACATTAAGAGAGAGACGAAACAGTGTCACAAAAAGAAGCAGCGAGGGAAAGGTGGACAGCTCAAGCGCCTCTTTCGTTGATAAGGTAATGATTAACACAGCAATCGCCAACGAGATACTGCATGCTAAAAGCATGTCCATTATAAGTGTAGGAAGCGGAATTATAAGTGTGGCAAGAATCGCCACAAGTCCCACAACCAGGATTATGTTGCTGCAGGAAGCCAAAGGTGTACCAAGGTGCTCCCCTATTTCCGCAGAGGTCAGCCGAAGAGTATCGCCGCGAACCACGGCTGACCGTAATGCAGAGTTTTTATTCGATTGTCCGGCTTTTGCCATTACAAATCCTCAGGTCAAAAAACAGACGACGGACGACAGAGGACAAAACTTCTATCTCCTGCCTTCTGTTTTCTGTCTTCTATTTCTCTGCTGTGTCACCATTACCGGTTCCTATAATTTGTTTTATTCTTATGGCGAATTTACCATCCACTACTACTACATCACCTGTACCGAACCTGGTATTTTTCAGAAACAAGTCGGCTGGCGTATCAATAGGTTTATCAAGTTTCAATACCGAACCGGGACCAAGCTGCAAAAGTCGGCGAACTGGTATCTGTGTTTGGCCAATAGTAACGGTAACAGGTACATACATATCCAGTACGATATCCAGTTTCCCTGATGAACCTGTTGATTTACCACCTCCGGCCTGATCGGAAGCCGCCTCGGTTAATTCAACCTGCTGGGCAGTTACCTGCCCTTGGGAGTCGGCTTGTGCTGCTTCTTCTGGAGGAGCTTGCTCCTTTTGTTCCTTTTCTGCTGTTGCAGATGCCTTTGCCATGTTATTCTCCTTTTCTACTTTGCGAAGAACGAGTCACCATCCTGAATTGATGGCAAATAAATATTTCGCCCCGCATTTTATGCCAGGTTCCCTTCCGAAATCTCCGTAATCACTGCAGCGTGCTGACCGGACGATTTTGCCAGCTGTCCTCGAAAAACAGTTCGTTCTTCAACAATCAATTCAATCGGCTCATCAATCGCTTTATCAAGTAACAACATGTCACAAGGATTAAGACACATTACTTGCTCGAAGGTAAACAATGTAGTACCTAATTGAGCCGTAACAGTGACCGGCATCTCCTTAAGATGGTTAAGTATCGCTTTTGAAATGTCATCGGCTGAGGGCTTACTGCCGGTTTCTGTAGTGCTCCTAACGACCGGCCAATGATGGACCAGCTTGCTGCATGGTATTATAAAGCTAACTTCGGAGCTTTGCTTTTTGTCGGCTGAGACTGTCTTTTCAATACTGTAAACAATCCTGCACACTTCTTCTATTTCTTGTAGTTCGACGGGCATCCGGCCTTTGACAACAGCCTCACCCGGCAGCACATTACAAACCGTCGCCCCGCTTTTGTAGGAACGCAGAGAGATTGCAAGTGACTCCACAATAAGCGAAGCGATGTCGAACAAAAGAGATTCTTCAAGCTGTGATAGAGGTTTGCCCTGGCTCTCCTGTGAATCGGAGTTTTTTGCATCTTTTGCAGGTTTAGGCTCGGCTTCGCCAAGCAATTCGGTCACCAAGGCGGCTGCGGTTTGCTCAGGGACACTAACAAATCCAAACATATTTTCACGGCTGGAACCTAAGGCCAAATAATAATTTATTTGTCCGCCGCTTAAGAGTTGTTCAAAAAGCTTGCCTGCAAAATGCTGTGTAACCGAAGTAACGGTGACATTAAAATCACTATGATAAAGTACAGCGAATTTTTCGCCTATTATGTCGGCTATTTTCGTTGCGAAATTATTGAGCATGTCGAGCTGGCCGCAGCTAAAGTAGTGAGGCTGATGCCAATCATACTCGGTGACTTCCCCCTGCGCTTCTTCCTGCACCGGCTGAGAGCCGATGGCGGTAAGAAGCTGTCGAATCTTTTCTCTACTTAAGCCATTAGCAGGTATGTTACTCATTGTATAGCAAAGTCCTTAAAGAAAACGCTTTTGATTAGAGGCTTGGAATCAGGAAAAAGCTTCTCGTTAAAAGCATCCAGTATCTCCGATTGAATGCGCCGAAGGTTCTTGTCGCCACGTGTATCTTCGATAGTTTGACCTGCAAGATAGATAGTAAGCCAGTTTCTTAAAATGGGTTTCTCTTCCTCAAGAAAAGTGGTGCCCGTTTTGGAATCCAGCGCGGTACTTATCTGCAGTGTCAATGCCGCTCGAATATAGCGTGTCGCACCTGGCTCGTTTAGGTTTGCCACCACAGGCTCAAAATTATAGTACCAGGTACCTTTCGAATCTTCCTGTGAAGCCCCGGCTTTAATGGGCTGCGTCTGAGTCCCGATGTTTCGGGATTGAGATGTTTCCTCAATACCACCGGTGTCGGACCGGCCAAATAATCGACCAAGCCCAAAACCGGCTCCGGCACAAAAAACTACCACAACAGCCAATACTATCCACATAAAATAGCTTTTAGTTGATGTCTTTTTATCGGAGCCTTTTTGCTCCGGCTCATCTTGCTTTTCTTTTTTATCTTCATCTGCCATTTGTCTTTATCTCTCTAAAATTATTCTTACCCGCCGCGGTGGGGACTAACCAACCGTCTGCAAGCATTCTTGTTCTCGGTAACGACGTATTTTTTCACGCAATGTTCTGTCGCTGATGCCCAATACCTTTGCGGCTTTAGTCTGGTTGCCTGCTGTCTGTCTAAGTGTATCCAGAATCGCCCGCTGCTCTATCTTCACTAAAGGTATGCCGCCAAGCCCTTGATGGACGGCAGCGTCAAGCGTAGCTTGGCGATGGCCATCCCCAAAGGCTTCGCCCCTTCGGCTTCGCTCAGGGCAGGCTTTGAGGCTGCCACACATCGCATCCCGTATGCCTGCCCCTAGCAAAGTCGAGGGGACGCAGGACGAATCTTGTTGCGGCAATGGCTGAAGCTCATCAAAAAGCCAGGAGACATCAGCTAATGAAAGGGCCGGTCCAACTCCCAATATCAGTGACGTCAGCACGACATTTCGCAATTGCCGGACGTTGCCAGGCCAGTGATATTTAGCGAAAATGTCCATCATAACCGGGTCGAGATTTGTAATGCGACGTTGTGTATCACGAACATAAAGATTGACAAAATGCCAAACAAGCTCAGGTAAGTCTTCAAGACGCTGCCTCAGAGGTGGAACTACCAATCTAATCCCGCTCAGCCGATAGTAAAGGTCCTGACGGAACCGGCCGAGCCGGACTTCCTCCAGTAAATCTTTATTAGTCGTGCTTATTATTCGTACATTGACTCTGATGTTTTCATTTCCACCGACACGCTCGAACTCCTGCTGCTCAAGTATCCGCAGCAGCTTAGCCTGAAATTTCAGAGGTGTCTCCGTGATCTCATCTAAAAGCAAAGTCCCGCCGTGCGCCATTTCAAATCTGCCCCTGCGCTGGGTGTAGGCGCCGGTGAATGCACCTTTTTCATGGCCAAACAGCTCGCTCTCAAGGAGTGAATCACTTAATGCCACACAGTTTACTCTAATGTATGGTCCCTGTACCCTTTTGCTTTTGTGATGTATAAGAAAGGAAATAAGCTCCTTGCCCGTTCCACTTTCACCGCTTATCAAAACCGGTGCTGATGTAGGAGCTATTTTTTCAGCCAAATTAACTGATTGTATGAGTTTTGGACTCTTGCCTATAATCTGATAAAGATAGCGGCACCCCTCTTGAGCCGATGTTATTGTTGAGACACTATGGTTGGGCAGAAAGGTATCCAACTGGACCTCGATTCTTTCACGCTCAAGCGGTTTGATTAAAAAATTACAACAGCCAACGCGGATGGCTGTAACCGCAGCCTGTGCCAACAAGTGCAAATCCTCGATGCCCAGTTGCTGTGCGTCAGGTTCAACTATCATAATTATCGGCAGTTCCGGTGAATTTGACCTGAGCTTGCCAATCAATTCGAAACAACTTTGTAATGAACCTAACTTCTCGCTAATGAATACAAGGTCGCAACCGTTTTTGTCGAGAAAGTCAACAGCAGCTTTTTTATCATCAACAAGATTGGCATGAATCCCCTTGCAAGCTAATATCTCAAGCATAAATCGAATCGTCTTAGGATCATTATCGATTATCAAAACGCTTGCCCCGTTAGAAATCCCATGTCGTTCGGATAACTTGTACCCGATAGCATTAGAATTTCTAACGGGGCTTGCTGTGTCGTTCTGCTGTTGATATCTGCCTTTTCCCATATTTGGGTTCCTTGGAGTGAGACTCAACGCACTAATTATTCATTATCAAAGTTCTAAAACTTATTTTCCTCGATCAGTTTCTCCGGCTCATCATTCAAAAACCAGTCAATCAAATTCTCCCTGCTCATAGCCAAATCGGCCCAAGGACAGTTTGGACATTCTTCAATCAGTCGTCTGTACATCTTCTTCGCTTCAGCCCCATCCAGCGCTTGGCGGGATTTGCTCCGGTCCAGCCCTTCGGGCTGGTCGCCCTGGTTTTCCCGCAGACAATTGCCTATTTGAAACAGTATCCAGGCTTTATCCTGAGCCAACATAACATCGTTAGGATCGATGCGGTTAAGCGCCTGCTGGTAAAACGTAGCTGCCTGTTTTAGATGGCCGCTGAGAAACAAAATCTCTGCTAACTGCATGGGATTGTGTAGCCGCTCGACAGCAGACTGCTCAAGATTTTCCAACATCTGTAACGTTTGAGCAGATACCGGCTGATAAGACAGCTTGTCCATCGCAGCCTGGCTGTCCAGACTAAGACTAAATTCCGGCTCTCCTTTTTTTACAATTTGCTTCGTTGTCTGTGTAATAGACGAAACCTCGCTCGGCTCTCCTTGAAGGCTGGTTAGAACCGGCTTAATAGTTCCGGCTGGTCCCAGGATCCGACTCTTCGGTTCAAATTTGATAGAGCGAACTTGTGCAATCAGGCGCTGAAGCTCCTGCCTATTTTTTCCACTCTGTCTGCTTTCAGGAGCAATGGTGCCGTTATATAGTAGCTGTTGTGTAATCTCACTACTTGTTTTCGCAGCAACATACAAACCTTCCTGTGATGAATCTTCGGCTGCCTGTGTTTCGGGTGTATTTGCATCCTGTAAATCCCGATGTATCGGGACTGACTGAGGCACCGAGGAAACGGTTGCAGCTCGTTGCTTAGATGAAGCATCACTGCCGGCTCCACTGCAGAGTGCTACGGAGCTGACCAAAAATACTAAAAGACAACAAGAAATTCGTTTTGTAGGCTGGGCTGTGCCCACCATTACTTTGATGGTGTGCGGAGCACACCCTACATGTTCTTTAACCTTCACCAAGTTGAGCGTCCTGTTTAATTTGGTCTTGCGAAATAACATCTTCACGGTTTTGCTTTCCTAAATCACCTTTCGTTTCTGTGTTACTACTTTTTTCCCATTGTCCCAGAAGAGCCAAAGCCGCCTTGTCATAGTCTTTCTGGCGAGTATAAGCTGTGGCCAGCAGTTCCGATGTTTTTTGCTTTAGCGTATCTTCCACTTCAGAGTTCAAAATCTGCAGGGTTATAGAGATTACTTGGGTATTCTCATTGAGTTCCAGGCAAAGATCAGCCAATTCATACATGACTTCGTATGCCAAAGGACCAGGTTCAACAAAAACAAGGATTTCAGTTAAGCTCTTACGTGCAGACTCCAGATCGCCTTTGGCAATTAAGCATTTGGACTGCTCAAAAAAAACTTTGGTCTTTAACTGTGAGTCAGGCAAATATCGTGCTGTGTCACCAAGTATTGTTACAGCCTCATCAAACAGGCCCATCGAACGGAGAACACTCGCCCTGAGCAGTAATATTTCGATAGATTCTTCCTGCGAGAATTGGCGGGAGCGGGTACTTTCTAATAACTTAAGCGCTTCGACTAAATGTCTCTGTGGCTCGGTTGAGCTCGCCGAAGCCTGGATGTGTGTTTTAACCAATGCCAAGACGGTTTCTAAATACTGCTGCATTGGGAGCTGCCCTGCCAGTGTGTACTGAAAAGCCCGGCAGGCTTGCTCGTATTTTCCAAGAGCCAGGTTAGCCTTGCCTAAAAGGAAACAGGCTGAACAAAAATCTCGATTTGTACGATTTTCAGCAAACCTGTCCTGAGCCGAATCGAAGGAGTTAATATATCGAGTCAGCCATTTAGCCGCGTTTTCATAATCTTTATCCTCATAGAAGCATTTACCAGCTCCAAGGATAGAAGCCCTTTGTGATTCCAGAGAGAGACTCATATTGTAAACTTTGCGATAGAGCCGAGCAGCTTCCTGCAAAAGCCCGGCTTTCATCGATGTCTCAGCCAGATATAAGCAAGCCTGGTCGTAAAGCCCGCTATGAGGATATTGTTCAACGATTTGCTTCAAATCCTCTCGTGCACCAAAATAGTCGTGCAAACCGACTTTGAGCCTGCTGGAGTTCAACAAAGCAAACGGCGCAAGAAATGACCGGTGGTAACGATTGACCATCAATTTGTACTCAGCAATGGCTTCGTTAATGTGGCCTTGCTGTTCCTGTAAAAGTCCTTTTGCAAAATGAGCATTAGCTATGCGTTCATCGTCATCGAATGTAAGCATATACCTCTGCCACAGCGAAACAGCCCGCCTCCATAGGAGAGCTATGTGCTCCGATAGTGAGGCATAGTCAAACGGATTGAAAATCTCCACGATTCCTTCATTATCGAAACGAGCCAAAAGACCCGCACAGCCGGCTGCCACCGTGACAAACTGCTGTGCTGTTACCGCAGACATATACAATTTCACAGGTCTATTGCGCAGGCCTTCGGTGGAATCGCAGGTCCAGTTAATATCTAAGTCAGCGTTTGCAGCAAATCTTGCTAATAGCTCCCCGATCGATGCGCTACAGCAGGAAATTTCCCAGCGGGGTACAAAGTCCTGACCTTGTACCTTTGAAGGTGTGCCGATAGATTGAATATGCGGAGCAAGTACCGCTTTATTTAATTGCTTTGAGCCGGAACTCAGAAATCGCTGCAGTTGTGCATAAGAAAGGTTAACGATAGGATCAAATTCCAAGTTATGGCTCCACAACTTCGATGGAAGGTCTTTGTCCGCATCGCACAGCGAAAGGACTTCTTTAGTCAAACATTCAACAGCCAGGAAATGGCAATCTCTTGCCAATTGCGAAGCATAATTCCGCTGCGGCTGGTTAAGATCATCGCTCTTCTCGTCCAGAGCAGACCAGTCAACCGCATCAATTAAGGCGATTGTCTGGTAAGCTTTGGTTTGGGCCTTTAAGTATTGTTTTTTCTGTATTAAATCTATGCACTGATGGTAATTAATAATAATTCTTATAATGGGAAAACGACTCTGCAAAACCGCTCTGAACAAATCCGTCTCGGTTCTGGCTTTGGCGGATTCAACATCTCCAGCTTTATTAAGGCAAAAAGCCATTTTAAGCTGAAGAAAATCCCTCAATGGGTCATCTTCCGGATCGGCAGTGAGATTCCGACGTAGCTGGTCAAAAACATCGTAAGCTTTTATGAAATCTCCCTGTTTATAGAGTGTTTCAGCAGTTCTTAAAGACAAAGATGAAGCCTCTCGTTCGACCTGCCTTCGGCTTTGAGCCTCAGGCTCGAAGAGGAGGCCCTCTACAGGTGCCGATGAAACAGCGTCCCGACTTGTCGGGATTATTTGCTTGTATGGCTGCACTATCTCTGTGGAACCCTCAACCTCATCACCGGCAGGCTCAGAACGAGATGGTTGGCGGTCCGCGGTGGTGGATCGCTGAGCGGCAACGGGGATGGGTTCGACAAGCTCACCACAAGTTTGCTCCTTGGACGTTGATATTTGGCTGGTACTTTCTGCTCCGTGACCGGATTTAGTCCTTGATCGTGATCCAAAAACCATATATAGCAACATTGCTGCAATCAAAAAGATACTAATAACGAGAATTTTCTGAATGATTGAAAGACGCTTATTTTGAATTAGTGACTGTGATATGGGATTTTGCTCTCTTTCTGCCATTTCATCCTTCGCCCCTTGGGGGCTGTGGAGAACGGATTGTTGTTGAGGCTGCCCATTAGCCTGCCCCTTCGACAAGCTCAGGGCAGGCTCTGCGTGCGGGTCACGGTCCGGAGCTGATTTGGCACAATTTTGTTTTCGTTTAGTATCTTGCTTTTTTGAAGCCATTATTTTTTATTTCATCATCAAAGAAGTAAAATATCTCCGTACCAATTGTCCTATGACGAAAGACTCAGCTTTTTTTTAGGTTTAGGTTCTGGTCCAAGGTTCAATTGGTGCGGGGTCGTCCATCGAAAAACTCACTCCTGCCTCTGGGAATAAAGTTAAAAAGCTCAGGCTCAATTGGTGCGGGACCACCCAGCAGTTCATAAGAACCTGAATTAAATGTAGCAATAACGGTGCCAGAGACGTGAACAGACAGCAATGTGGGTGTTATTGCTGGTTTTTAACTGAAAATGTGGCCTTTTTACTCCGCTTTGGATGTTTTGCTTATAAAAGAAATGTCAGGATTCTATACGTGCCGATAGGTTTTCTGACATCGAAAAATCGAAGTCATTGATATCAGTCCTTACCAGACTTCGACGAGCTCAGTCGAGTCGTGCTGGGAGGCGTCGATACTCGTCGAGAATCCGCCGAAAGGCGTCCTGTGGAGAAAATCGCTATCTGCCACCGGCGGAATGCAGCTTTAAGTAACCATCACTGCACGAGGTGTATGTGGTTCGAGTTCATAATCTCGCAAGTCCTCCACAATTTGTCCGCTTGCGTTAGCTTGTGAATCTCTCTTGATATTATACTGCTTGACCTTTGCATAGAGGGTTGTTCTGGTTATGCCAAGTAAAGCGGCAGCCTGAGTCTTTTGCCAGCCTGTTTCAGCTAAGGCTCGAGCAACCAGCTCACGTTCGGCTTTTGCCAGAGAAAAATCTTTGATATTCGTTCGCTGCGGTGAAAAAGTCCGCCATTGTGGAATCGATCCCGCCTTCGGCGGATCGGGCGGGCCTTCAGAAGCTTGTTCGGCTTCAGCGAACATTGTAAATTCGCATTCTGTTGGGTCTAATATAATGCTGCTAAGGCCGATTTTATCTGTTGTTTCAAAAAGAATTGCTCTGTCAATAACATTGCGAAGCTCTCGGACGTTACCGGGCCAATCGTGCTCGGCAAGAGCTTCAAGAGCAAGTTTTGTCAACGAAGTTATTTGCTTACTTTTTTCCGGACAAATAGCTGATGTCCTAAGGAAGCATTCAGCCAAAAGTGGTATGTCTTCTCTTCTATCAGGAGATTTCAAGGGAGCAATAATTACAGGACAGACGTTCAGACGATAATAAAGGTCGCATCGAAAGCGATTAACTTTCGTTTCTCTATGTAGATTGCGGTTACTTGAGGCTATAATCGTAGCATTGCAGGTGATATTTTTAATACCGCCGACCTTTCGGAAGGTTCTTTCCTGAAGGACACGAAGCAGCTTGGCCTGTAAGTCCAGCGGCATTTCACTTATCTCGTCAAGGAAAATCGTACCTGAACCAGCAAATTCCAATAATCCAATTTTATCGCGGTCGGCTCCGGTAAAGGAACCCTTGACGTGGCCAAATAACTCACTTTCCAGAAGGTTAGCGGTTAGTGCTGCACAATTTACAGCTACAAACTGCTCGTCCGCGTGTCGTAAGGTATGTATTGCTTTAGCCACCAACTCCTTGCCAGTGCCTGTTTCACCTATTATTAAAACCGGATTACATCGGCTGGCTGCAACAAGTTTAATCATCTTAAGTGTCTTAACAAGTGCTTTGCTGCAACCGGCTATACCTACGGATGCGGCGTACTCGTCAACAAAAAAATTGCTTATGTTCTTCTCGGCTGTGTTAATCTCAAATTTGTTTTTTATTTGATGGGCAATTTGCCTGAGCTTCTCCCCGACTTGTCGGGGTTGCTTTCCCTGCAAATAGTCATAAGCCCCAACTTGTATAAACCCAAGGGATATGTCAGGATCGTTTTCCCCACTACCAACTACTACTACAGGGACATTAATTGAATTTTTATCGGTCGTACCGATGAATTCTTTGATGTGATTCGGATTAAATCTATCGTCAACGATAATTAAATCCGGATTAACCGTTTTAACAATATCAAAAGCCTCAGCAAAGTCGTCAGCCACAAAGATATCGCGGCTAACCTGCCGAGCTAACTGTTGTACTTCAGAATCCTTGCCTACTACAACAATTCTGCGGAGTAAACACATCTTTTTACGAAACCATTAGCCTTATCCCCCAATTTATATTAACACAACAACATCCAAAATACTGGATAAGCTCTACCCTCAAATACATATATCTGGTAAATCGTCAGATAATACAAAGCAACTTTAATTTTTTATGGGACGGGCCAATAATATCAAAATAATTTTTTGTTTAAGAGATATATCGACATTAAGTGACAATTTTATTGGACGTATCAGTTTTAAATAATAACTTTTTTATGGGACGTTCTGATGTCACCTGGTCGATTGAAAATGATCAAACAGAATTTTTCGTATCATTACCAAGAGAGCCGGTAAAAACTTCTTAAGAACTGGAAAATTTATCCTTTTGAACAATGTCCTGTTGAGCTGCTCTTTATACTTAATCATTTTTATATTCTGGTAAGCTTAGAATCACCAAGGATTTATGTGAAATAAGAAACAACACCATTTTGATTTGGCACAGCAATTGCTCCTTCAGATTCGGCGTTTGGGTCAGCGCAATTTTATGCAGTATTAAAACGTGTCCCAGCACAAACAGAAAGTTGTTTAGTTTCGTTATTTTAAGAAGGTTAAAATTATGTCTCTATCATCCACAACAGCCACAGCAAGTGACATCCAAATGGATTATATGAAACTTCTGATAACACAACTGCAGAATCAGAATCCGCTTGAACCATTGGACAACAACGAGATGGCTTCTCAACTAACACAGTTTTCACAATTGCAGCAGCTTGAGACAATGAACCAAAGCTTTGAAAGAATACTTACTTCCGTTGAGCGAAATTATGGCGATTCGTTGTTAGGCAAGGAGGTTTCATTTGCCGTAGAAACAGAGACAGGTACTGTTGATACTCAGAAAGGTACCGTTGAGCAGGTTTATCACAACACCGATGGAGAAATCTGGTTGATGATGGAAGACTATGCCATCACGTTGGAAGATGTACAATCGGTAAAAAACTAAAATCAGATTATTATTTGCAAAATAGGGAGACGCAAAAATGAGTTTTGCATTATCAGCAGGAGTTACAGGTCTGCAGGCCCATCAAAAGATGCTCGATATCGCTGGCAACAACATAGCTAACGTCAACACCACCGCCTTTAAGGCCGGCAGAATAACCTTTTCGGAGCTTTTGAGCGAAACGATAAAAAAGGCGTCGCAGCCAACCGCTACAGTAGGCGGCACCAACCCTCAGCAGATGGGTAGTGGCGTCGGGATAGCTGGTATAATACCCAACATGGCGCAGGGCAACATTGTAAATACCGGCAACCCGCTTGACCTGGCAATGGAAGGAGAAGGCTACTTTGTTCTTAGTAACGGCCAACAAAACATTTATACCCGTTCAGGAATATTCGCTGTTGATGCAGATTCAAATATGGTGGACCCTGCTACCGGTTATCTTGTGCAACGTATTGGCTTAGAAGGAGAAAATGAAGGTTTCCAGACACCTGGTGATAGTAATGTACACATCCCTTATGATGCCGCGATGCCGGCAAATAGTACAACACAAATAAAGGTGGCCGGAAATTTAAGTGCCAACGCAAGCTTTACTGACGGACCACAAACACAAATAATCTCCTCAAGCGTAGCATACACTACCAACGGCGGAACGGTAGCAACAGACGCTATAGAGATTGACCAGCTCGACCAGTTTAGCGGCGGCTCAGAAACAGACGGTCAATTGAGCGTTGGCGAGTCAGGAACTATTACCATCTCCGGATATAATCCTGATGGTACTGAATTTAGCAGCGAATTTACCGTTAGTTCAGGCACAACACTGGGAAACCTGATTACTCATTTGAATAATGAAAGTCTCTCAGGTATCACAGGCGCGACAGCATCTTTGGTCAACGGCAAAATCCGTATAACTGATGATGAGAGTGGTTACAGCAAATCAGACATTGTATTGTCATACTCCGCCGGCGACGGCTCACTGACCATGCCGGGCTATTTTGAAATACTTGCTTCAGGTGGAGAGGAAGTCAAAAACCTCAGTATTACAATTTTTGACTCTCAGGGTGGTAAGCATGTTTTAACCGCTGCATTTGTTAGAACAGATACGGCCAACAAATGGGACATGGTATTGACCTCAATTACAGGTGATATTTATCAAATAAGCCCAGGAGACAGGCGGATTGAAGATATAACTTTTAATGCAGGCGATGGATCCTACAACGGCTTAGGCGGTTCAGATGTTTCACAGTTCGTAATAACCTTTGATCATGATATCGTGAATCCTCAAACTATCGACATATGGATGGGTACTGCAACTCAAATGGACGGCCTGACGCAGTTCAAGGGAAACTCTACTGCAGTAGCAAGAGAACAAGACGGCTATGAAGCCGGCAGACTTTCCACCATCTCTGTCAATAATGGGGGGATTCTTATTGGTGCGTTTTCTAATGGCATCAAGAAAACCGTCGCGGCTCTACAGATAGCTTTGTTCCAGAATCCGTCGGGTCTTGAGAGTACCGGCGGAGGATATTTCAATCCCTCGGCTAATTCAGGTGGAGCAGTAGCTACACAGGCCATGACTGGTGGCGCCGGTTCCATTCATGGAGGAGCATTGGAAAAATCCAATGCTGATATAGCGACAGAATTTGTTAATTTGATCCAAGCCCAAAATGGCTTTCAGGCCAACGCCAGAACCATCAGAGTAGCAAACGACATCTTAAGAGAGCTAAGCAACCTTATTAGGTAACTCGATATTCTTGATACTCGATTCTCGACAAGCATAGAGCATCCAGAATCCAGTATCGATGTTTAGGAAGTCTTTGATGCTAATAGGTACAATAATCATCGACAGTCTAAATTCGATTTTTTTGCTTCTAACACCTGTTCAACGGTGGCAGGCCCTAAGGGGATTTGAAACTAACTTAACAGCTAAGCACTGGCTTATTCTAATTGGGGCCGTTGCCTTGATCACATTGGTCGTGCTGTTCTTATGGATTAGCTATAAAAGAACGATAGAAGAACGAAAGATTGCCGAGTCCTCCTATAGCGGATTTATTGACTGCGCTGAAAGAGCAGGTCTGAGCGAGCATGAACGCCAAACTCTACTGCAGATTGCTCTCAAAAGCGGGCTCAAACAAAGCGATGCCATCTTCAATATGGAAGATGCTTTTGACCGCGGAGCTACCAAACTTGTGGAAGAAAGCGTCGCTGCTCAAATGAGCTCAGCGAAGTCGGAACACCAAAAGGGCGAAGAAAATGAACATTTAAAGACCGTTTTGGCTTTCCTGCGCGAAAAGCTCGGCTTCCTGTCTCACAGCTCAATTAATTTAACAGCAAAATCAAAAAAGCTAAACAGCAAACAAATCCCCATAGGTAAAGAGCTACATATAACACCTTGTGAAACTCACAAATCAGCGGGAATCGATTGTAAGGTGATAAAAAACGATGACATAGAACTTACTCTCAAATTAAATGAACCTGTAAAAATCGGTGCGGGTGAATATTGGCGCGCACGTTTTAATTTTAAAGCTTCAGTTTGTGAGTTCGACAGCTCTGTCGTGCGTTGTGACGGTGACATATTGGTTCTGAATCACAGTAACAATGTACGGTTTATTAACCTTCGGCGTTTCGTACGTGTGCCGGTAAAGAAACCAGCTTTCGTTGCACGTTTTCCATTTGCAAAAGTCCTTCACAGCGGATTAAACAGCGATAATGGAGAAGCAGCCTATAGTGTGGAACCAAGGTCGGAAAGAAATACAATAGATCCCTTGGGGCCTCCGGAATTTATATCCGCAGTTGTTACCGAACTTGCCGGTGTTGGTCTGCGTTTAGACGTCCCATTGGACGTCAAGTTAGGTGATAGGTTGATAATAGTATTTAAGCTGGATGAAAAAGAGGACAGTAATTCCACTTCGCAAAAGGCCGGCAAAAGGACAACATCAAGAATAATACAGGATATCTGTGAGGTCAAACGCACAAAGCCTATAGACAATGGTCTATCAATAGCAGTTGAGCTGATAGGGCTTAGTGACTCAGACGTAAATGAATTAGTTCGCGCAACCAACTCAGCTTCGGCAAGAACCAGCCGAAGGCTGACTACAAAACCCGTTAGCAAGCGGACAAAAAACAACCCGGATACAGCCCAAAGTTCGGCAAATCCTGACAGCCCCCGCAGGACACGGAAAAAGAAGCCGTCGAGCAGGCATACGTCAAAAAAAACTTCTACAAGACCAGCAAAGTCGCGTAGTCGAGCCGTGGTAAAAGGAGCCTAAAATGCCAGAGACCTTTGCCCAAATAACAAACAGCACTAACGCATTAATGCGTGAGTTTGACATAATTACACACAATTTAGCTAATGTAAGCACTACCGGATACAAACGTATATGTAACAAATTTTCAAAATCTCTTGACTCCAACGGGCTCGGTCAAGCCGGGGCACAACAGGCAGGGACAAAAACGAATTCTTCCAACTCGCCTTTAAGTTCAACACTTGATTTTTCACAGGGCAATATTGTCGAAACGGGTCGTCCGCTGGATTTTGCATTGTACGGCAAAGGTTTCTTTGCGATGGAGACACCCAATGGGCCGCTATACAGTCGCAACGGGACATTCCACATAAGCCAAAACGGCCAAATCGTGAATTCCAGCGGGTACATCGTGGCAGGCCAGGCTGGCCCTATCACAATACCGAGCGACATTGGGCCTTCAGAGCTAAATGTATCAACCGACGGAACCATCAGCGCAAGGAACACAGCTATAGGCAAGTTAAAAATTGTTGATTTCAAAGATAACGAAAACAAACTCACACCAGCTGGTGCGAACTGCTACAAAATTTCGGAGGATATACAGCCAACTACAGTAGAAAATATAGTTGTAAAACAGGGTTATCAGGAAGCCTCCAATGTCAAGTTAATCGATGAGCTTGTTGATATGATAACGGTATGCCGGCTGTATGAAGCAAATATGAAGATTGTTTCAAGCCAGGGTGATACATCCAGCAGCATTATAGGCGTAGCAATGAGCTAAGGCCAGTAGTTAATGTAATGGTGGGGCTTACCCCACCTACAAAAGGTATGAAATAAGGAGACAATATTATGCTGAGAGCATTTTCCACTGCCGCGACAGGCATGACCGCCCAGCAGATGATGGTGGACGTTATCGCAAATAACCTCGCTAACATAAATACCACAGGCTTCAAACGCAGCCAAATCGACTTTCAGGATTTGCTTTATATCAAGATGAGAGAATCCGGCACAGAAGTAGCTTCGGGTATAAAATCTCCCGGTGGTTTGGAAGTGGGCAATGGAGTCCGTGCTGCTTCTACTGTCAAGGTCTTCACTACAGGCGAATTCCAAAACACAGGCCGTAAACTCGATATCGCTATTGGCGGCGACGGCCTTCTGCAGGTAACACTGCCAAACGGTGACACCAGATATACCCGTGATGGAGCACTGCAAATAAACGCCAACGGACAACTGGTAACAGGCACGGGCTACACGATAGAGCCGGCCATTACTGTACCAACGGATGCTACTTCCATCGATATCGGAAAGGATGGAGGAGTCAATGTCACTGATTCTGCGGGGACTTCATCGGTTGTCGGTACTATTCAATTAGTACGATTTCCCAATCCGTCAGGACTATCCAGCGAAGGAGATAATCTGCTGGCACAAACCGAGGCAAGCGGCTCACCAACAACTGGTATAGCCGGTGAAAACGGATTCGGAGCTATCCAGTCTGCGTTTTTGGAAAAGTCCAACGTCCAGATGATAACCGAGCTGGTTAATCTTATCACCGCCCAGCGCGCATACGAAATTAACTCTCGTGCAATAAAAGCGGGAGATGATATGCTCCGAACCGCAGACAGTATTATCAGGTAAGAAATTATGATAAGCAAAGGAAAGAGCATAATAACACAAATGCACAAGGGCACAGGGATGTTAATAACCTGTGCACTCATAACTTGTGCACTGTTTTGCCACACTTCAATGGGTTCGGTCGAGTCTAAGTCAGTGAACAGCCAAGATAACGGTGCGCAGAAAGATGCCGGTGTACGGATTTATCTGCCCAGAAAAATCACAATCCAAGACAATTACCTGAAATTAGGTCAAGTCAGCATAGTCCGAGGTGATGAATCTCTTGTAGCCATGGTAAACGAAATTGCATTGGGGCGGTTTTCAATGCCGGGTCAGGAAATTGTCATCGACAGGTCAACTCTACTAAGCAGATTAGCTTGTAATGGGATCCCACCATCAATAGTGACATTGACCGGTGCAGAAGAAATAACAGTAAAAAAACAGCACAAAATCATTAAAAGCATTGAATTTGTCAAATTGGCCTATTCATTTCTAAAGAAAAACTTATCAGCCGGTTCTGCTTGCCAGGCCGAGCCGCTACGGATACCCAAAGATTTGCTTCTGCCAGTTTTGGATAAGAATGTGATATTAAACCCGCGCATGGTTAAAAGCGGTGCACTAAATCAAGCCAAAGTCCGGATCTCTGTATTGGCCGACAGCAATGAGATAGGGTCCGGTGAAGTGACGTTCCGCCTAAAATTTAATTGTAGCACCGCAGTGACACTGGCTGAGATTCCTGCAGGTGCGGTCATCAGTCCTGAAAACGTTAAAATAGGAAAAATCGTGTCAGATTACCCTGAGCCTGCAAACTGGAGTCCACCGTATGGGCTCATCGCCAGGCGCGCTCTGCCGGCAAATACGGTGATTCAGCCGGACATGGTAATACCAGCCAAGCCGGCAGTTTCCATCAAGCGCAACGAAATAGTTGTCATAAGAATTGACATGCCGGGACTTCTTGTCACGGCACTGGGGAAAGCTATGCAGCAGGGTCATGCAGGTGAATGTATAAAAGTCCGAAATATAGATTCGCAGCGAATAATTGCAGCAAGGATCGAAGAAGATGGAACTGTTGTACCGATCTTTTAATAGCGCCGTTCTTAAGGATGATACAATGAACAACAAAAAAATATTAATGCTCATCTTGCTTGTCACGATATGGTTTGCTCTGCCGATGGCGGACTCTCGGGCCGACTCCATCTGGGCCAGGAGAGATAAGAATATGAAAGAGCTATATGCCGATGACATCGCCCGTAATATAGGTGACATCCTTACCATTAAAATAACCGAAGATAGCAAGGTAGACAACAAGGCGAAAAGAGATTTAAAAAAGGAAACCGATCGCTCAAGCACCTTTAATGGAAACCTGAATATAGACCATATCCTGCCGAGCATACCCGGCTTTACCATGAGCGCTGAGACTAATAATGAGCTTACCAGCAAAGCCGATTATAAAGATGAACGCAGCTTCACTGACAATGTCACCGTAGTGGTTATAGATGTCCTGCCGAATCAGAATCTCGTCGTAATGGGGACCCGTAACCGTAATATTGGAGGTGACATACAAACTATCGAGGTAAGCGGCATAGTCAGACCCAGTGATATTGCATTTGATAACACGGTCAAAAGTGAACAGGTGGCAAACTTTCGTATCGTAAGCAAAAACGGCGGCGTCTCGGACCGATACACTAAGCCAGGCTGGCTTGGACGCGTGTTCGATATTCTGTGGCCGTTTTAAAATTAGAATTTAAAAGGTTATAAGCTTATGAAACCAATAAATAGAATAAGGGCACAAGAGCACAAAATTGGTTTTGGCTTCTTGGGTCTTGTGTCTTGTGTCTTGAGTCTTGCATCTGTCGGACAGTGCGAGCGAATCAAGGACATTGTTGATATTAAGGGAATTCGCAGTAATCCACTAACCGGCATAGGATTGGTCATAGGCCTGGCCGACACCGGTGATAGCACATTGCCGTCGCGGCAAATACTGACCAATATTTTGAGGGACGCCGGCATAATTCTTAGTCCTTCCGATCTGACCGGTGGTAATATCGCCGTGGTTATAGTTACAGCAGAGCTGGGGCCCTTCGATCGCGAAGGCTCACTCATAGATGCCGACGTTTCTACTATAGGTGATGCCAAGAGCCTCCAAGGTGGAATGCTTTTACCGACACCACTTGAAGGCCTTGATGGTCAAGTTTACGCAGTAGCGCAAGGTGGTGTTTCGACCGGAGGCTGGACGGCAACAGGGGACAAGGCAACCATCACCAAGAACCACCAGACGGTCGGGCGAATACCAAACGGCGCCATAGTGGAAAAGGAAGAATTAGCAACGTATGTCGAATACATTGGCGGCCAGAGGTTTATCACGCTCAATCTTAGAAACAGTGATTTTTCCACCGCCGAGCAAATCGGCAAAGCTATTAATCAAATCCACTCAAATAGTGCGCTGGCCATTGATGCTGGCACAATCAAGGTTAATATTCCCAATGAAATTAACCAGACGGGCATACTCGGTTTTATCGATGATATTACAAAGCCTCAAGTGACTACCGATGTAGCTGCGGTAGTAGTTATCAATGAGCGTACCGGCACCATTGTAGTGGGAGAAAATGTTGGTATCTCAGCAGTGGCAATTTCACAGGGCAGCCTGGTAGTAAAGGTTAAGGAAACCGCAACAGTTTCTCAGCCTACCGCGTCTTTTTCCGATGCCGGTACTACACAAGTCATCCCTGAATCTATGGTGGACGTCGAGGAGAAGAACGCACATTTGATTACTGTTTCCAGGTCAGTCACTATTTCAGAGCTTGCCAAGGCTCTTAATTCGATAGGAGCAACACCAAGAGACCTGATAGCAATATTTAATGCCCTGAAAAAAGCTGGCGCTCTTCAGGCCAAGCTGATAATAATGTAGGTCTCGTTGGAGGCCTTGCCCATAAAGAGACTAAATGTCTCTCGATGTTTGCCACTAACGGGATAGGAGTAATTTAATGGACAGCAGTGAATTGATATTAACCAATCCGGTATCACCGCCCCCGTTCTTGCTTTCGCAAGAAAGCACGGGGGTTAACTGGGACATCAGTCAGTCATGCCCAAAAATCACAACGTGTGATCCAAGCAAAATCGACGAATTTTCAGAAGAAAAAAAGAAGCAAATCGCCAAAGACTTTGAGTCGATTTTGATCAATAAGCTGCTTGAGGAAATGAAAAACACCATCGGGGACTGGGGCTTTGATAAAGACGGGACCTCCAAACAGGTCCAGGGAATCTTTTGGCTGCATCTGGCCTGCGATATTTCCAACAAAGGCGGCTTAGGTTTGTGGAAAGATGTATATGAGTTTCTAACACAAGGAGAGCGTACAAATCCTGACCATCGTCAGACAAGCCCCGTTAGAGACCCCCTATTAGAAGACTCAGGTCTCCAGAAAAAAGTCTCTAACGGGACAAGTGCGACTATAGAACCTTTGAATGAGAGTATATGAAAGCTACAACAATTGAAATGCAGGATAAAGTTGACCCTGTCAGAAATCCCCGATTGGAAGACTCAGGTCTCCAGGAAAAAGTCTCTAATGGGGTCGATGAGCTGCTGACGGTTTTAGATAAAGACATACAGCATATACAGGAAAGCTTATCCTGGTTAAATGAACTGCGCGGTCTGGTTATCAAGCGGGATTATGCGGCATTGAGCAAATTACTACAAACTATCCAAACTGAGGCGGATAGTTATGCAGCCACCGAATCGCAACGACTATCCTTACGAAAAGATTTGGCTAATACTCTCGGCTGTAGCGTCGAGCAAGTGACCCTGTCGGCGCTGGAGGCTGCGCTGCCGGAAGAAAAAAAAGTCCGAATAGAAAACAAGAAGATAAAGCTAAAGGGATTGATACAAGAACTCAGAAAAGAACATTTAAGCACAACGTTGCTTTTGTCGGACTGTGCAAGATTTATAAGGCAGCTTCTGAAAGCTCTTTTCGATCTTGGAGGCAAAAGAACGGTTTTCTACAGTCCCAATGGTGCAACCAAAAAGCTAACCGAAACGACTTTTGTGAATATGAAGCTTTGAGGATGCCTGATGCCATTTAAACAGGCGGTAAAACCGCGGCATAAACTTGTCCTGAGCTTGTCGAACGGAATGGAGCTATGAAATGTCAAATTATTCCATAGCAATTAGCGGCTTTGACGCGGCACAGAAGGCTTTTGATGTCATTGGTAATAATATTGCCAATGCCGCTACCGATGGCTATCACCGTCAGAGAATAAATTTAAAGCCAGAATACACAACACAGGCTGGTTCGATTCTGATAGGAGGCGGTGTCGATGTCACCGGCGCAACAAGGTTAATAGACAGCCTTTTAGAGCAGGAAATCTGCTGTCAGCGGTCGTCATTGCAACAGATTTCACAGGAGCTTACTACACTAAAAACCATCGAAAACGCATTCGGAGAGCTTTCCGCCGGCAGTAGTTTGAGTAAGGCAATAGACGAATTTTTCAACGCATTGCAGGATCTTAGTGCTCACCCCTCAGAGATTGTTTGGCAAAACCAGGCTGTAACTGTTGGCCAGAATTTGGCTGACCACTTTAAAACATTAGGAGAATTCCTGAACAGGTTGGAAAACCGGATTATATTAGAAGCTGACAATACTATTGAGCAAATTAATACGCTGATAAGCCAGATTGCCGAACTCAACGATAAAATAGAAGGAATTGAAGTAGTTGGAGGGCAGGCCAATAGTTTGCGTGACCAAAGAGATCAGCGAATAGCAGAGTTGGCCGAGTTGATTCTTGTAGAGACATACAGCCGAGAGTACGGTGTGGTTGATGTCATCATTGCTGGAATACCCGTGGTGTCTGGGGCTTCTGTCACTGAATTAGAGGTGGGTTTAAATGAGAACCAGGATATAGGTATTTCACCCGTCGGTTCAATCAATTACAACACCAACATACAAGGTGGACGGCTTGGTGGATTATTGTCCTTGAAAAACGAGCTTATCTACGGATTCCGCAATGACGTGGACGATTTGGCAAAGACTATAATACAAATGGTGAATCAATACCACGTTCAGGGCGTAGGATCGCAAGGCTCATTTACTGAGTTGACCGGCTGGAAAATGACAAGCGAAAGTCTTGCTGATATTGAACCACCGGTGACTGATGGCGAAATATATATAAGGGTTACAAACACCAGTACCGGCGAAATAACACGCCATGAAATTGATATTGATGCCTCGGCTGATTCACTAAGCACCATAGCTACAGCAATCTCGGCCATTACCGGCTTAGATGCCTCGGTGGTTTCTTCGAAGCTGAGCATTCAGGCTCAAACCAACTATAAATTTGATTTTTTGCCCGCCGTTTTGTCTGACCCTACAGCAAGTGACTTGACTGCGGCATCGCCACCGACGATATCAGTTTCCGGAATTTACAACGGCACGGAGAATCAGACCTTCACATTCACAGTAGTAGGCACTGACTCGGTAGGTAACGGTAATTTAAAGCTCGAAGTTGAGAATGGTGCCAGCGAGGTTATTACCACACTTAACATTGGTGTAGGCTATGCAGCAGGCGATAAGCTCGATATAGGCAATGGAATCAAAATATCTGTCAGCACCGGCGATTTAAATGCAGATGACTCCTTTGAAATCGATGCTTTTGCTAATACCGACACTTCTGGAGTGCTGGCCGCTGTTGGAATCAATACCTTCTTTTCCGGCAGCAGTGCAACGGATATGGCAGTTTGCTCGGAAATAACCAATTCGCCGGGTCGGATAGCAACGGCCCTGGGGACCGATTTGACCGACAATACTAATGTCCTGCGGCTGGCAGATTTGAAGAACCAAACTATCAGTGGTTTGAACAATATGACGCCCGGAGAGTTTTATAACCGGCTGGTTGCAAACATGGGCCAACAAATTTCTGTAAGACAAATGCGAGAGGACAACCTCGAGATTATGATTCAGAACCTTGCCAGCAGCCAGAGCGAAATAAGCGGCGTCAACATCAACGACGAAGCTGCTCAAATGTTGATTTTTGAGCAGATGTTTCAAGCAATGGCCAAATATCTAAATATGGTTCAATCGTCCTTAATGACAATGATGGAAATAATCTGAATCCGCCTTGAGCGGAAACTGAATTGAAGAGATTAAAATGAGCGGAACGCTGAGTAATATTTACAATAAAATTAGCTTTGCTTTGTATGCGCACAGCGAGGCGATGGCTCGCTTACAGGAACAAACAGCTACCGGATCTCGGATAAATCGTCCCTCTGATGATCCATCCTCAACATACCAGGTATTAGGCCTAAACTCCCAACAGACATCGCTGGAAAATTATATAAACAATTTATCGGAGGTTATCCAGACGCTGGAGACTACCTCAACCATTACTGAGAACTTGATATCAGAGTATGCCGAAATGAAAATACGTCTAACGCAAATTAGTAGCGATATCTATGGAGAGCAAGGCCAACAGAGGGCTGCAGAAGAAATCAATGATATACTCGAACAGGTAGTTTTATTAGCTAATACCAAACATTCCGGTCAATATCTGTTTGGAGGAAGCAATACGAAGTCTGCACCTTACGTTGTGGAACGCTCTAATGGAAAAATCATTAGTGTAACCTACCAAGGTAGTGCTGAGAATCGAAATATAGAGGTGGCTCCCGGATTAGAATCATCAGCCTTTCATGTGGGTGAGAATATCTTTCGTTCCAGCAATCGTGGAACTCCGGTTTTTCTGGGCAATACCGGCGCCAAAGCCGGCACAGGGACACCCAGCGTCACCGGTGATACCTGGCTGACAGTAACTCATGACGGCTCTAATTACAAACTTTCCATCGATGATGGAGCCAGCACCGTAACTGTGCCACTCGGTGGAGATACCAACCAGGCCGTAACAGATTCAAGAACAGGAAAGGTATTATACGTTGATAGTACAGAAATAAACAGCACTGGAGTAGGGATGGTAAGCATATCCGGAACTTATGATATATTCAATACCCTTATCAGCATTCGAGATATACTGAAAAACGAAAAGGGACTTACCGACGCTCAAGTAAAAGAGCTCATTAATAATTCGCTAAATTCCATGGAAGAGATAAGCAATCTGCTGGTTCAAACTGAGGTTTCTGTGGGTTCAAAAATCGGATTCTTATACAATCTCAAAGACAGCCTTACAGATTTAAAATATAACACCGAAGATGAATTAACTCGTCTGACAGAAGCGGATATCGCCCAAGTAGCCATAGATCTTTCCCGACGCGAAGTTTTATATCAAATGTCGTTATCGGTAGCTGCAAAACTTATGTCTATGTCGCTGTTGGATTATATATGATGACCACCGAGCACAAAACTATAGGAACGTAAAGACAGCTATTTAGGCAACACATATGTCTGATATTTATGCACATTTTAGAGTTGGGTCTACAAAATGATAAATAAATACTGATATTGAGTAATGGCACAGAATTTGCACTAATTTTATCAAGCTTCAACTATTGGATGACTATTGTTTTTAGAATCAGGAGTAACACAATATGACAACAGAAACAAATCCTGATTGTTACCAGAAAGGACTGGAATTAGCTGAATCTGGTAGCTATAAAGAAGCTCTCTCCTATATCAAAGAGCACCTTCGGAGACAGCCTGAGGATGCGCAGGCACTGAATGATGTGGGAGCAATCCTGCACTGCCTGGGCCGCTCAGATGAAGCTATTGATCACTTAGAAAAAGCAAGGAACTTGCAAGGTGACTGCGCGGAAATAGTGTGGAATTTAGTAGAAGCTTATCTTGCCGATGGCAGGGCTAACAAAGCCATGCAGCTTTTTGACAACATGGAGCGTATGGGTATTTTAAATGTCGATGTGCTCAACAGAACTACAAATGTATTCTTGAACCAGGATAACAAAGCTGATGCTATAGAAGTTCTGCTTCGCTCACTGCAGCTTTGGCCTGATCAAGAGATACTCAAACCGATGCTCGACGTAATTCGTTCCAAAAGGGCAAAGATAGCTTTCTTCTGCGGCGGAGACGGCACGACTTTTCTTGATGACATCGTTGAATTCACAAGGCAGCGTTTCCAAGTGCGGTTTTTCCAGGGGCGGACAGAGCAAGAGCTGTATGAGCTAATGAAGTGGAGCGATATCTCCTGGTTCGAATGGTGCACGGACCTGGCGGTGATAGGCTCAAAGCTGCCAAAGGTTTGCAAAAACATCATCAGGCTTCATCGCTATGAAGCCTATCTGCCCTGGCCCTGCCAAGTTAATTGGGAAAACATAGACGTTCTGATCACGGTCGGCAACAGCTTCGTCAGAGATGCACTATTAAGTAAGGTCCCTGACATAGAGAGCAAGACCAGGATAATAATCATTCCCAATGGTGTCAACTTCGAGAAACTGCGATTTAACTTGCGGAGTCGTGGTAAAAATCTCGCCTTTCTGGGCAATTTGAGGATGGTTAAGAACCCAGCTTTCCTTCTGCAGTGCATGCAAAAATTGTATTATATCGATCCTGAATACCGCTTATTTTTTGGTGGTCTTTGCGAAGACAAGGTTCTTGAGCAGTACATGCATCATATGATTGGAGCGATTGGGCTTGATGGCGTGGTGTCCTTTGATGGCTGGCAGGATAATATAAATCGTTGGTTTGCAGATAAGCACTATATTATTTCAACCAGCATGATAGAGAGCCAAGGTATGGGAGTATTGGAAGGTATGGCCTGTGGGCTAAAGCCTGTTATCCATAACTTTCCTGGCGCCGACCAAATATTTCCACCCGAATTTTTGTTTAATATCTCCGAAGAATTCTGCCAGAAGATTCTATCTGATTCGTATGAGCCAGAAAAATATCGCAAATTTGTTGAAAATAACTATTCACAGAGAAACCAGTTAAGCAAAACCAATAATGTTTTCAAAGAGTTAGAAGCAGAAGCGGATTCACAGCGGAATCTGATTCCTCCACAGATTCGTGTTCAACCACAAAACTTGTCTGACGACAGTCAAGATTTGCCCAACAGAGACTTCATTAATGCGGGAATAACCGATTGAATGACCTCTCATTAACATAGAGATGCAAGACCGTTCTGCGATAATAAACAGGCCCGTCCTGAGCCGGGTCGAAGGAAATGAGAAAAAAGCTGGGCCTCTGGTCAGCATACTCATACCGACATACAACAGGGGCAGATTTCTACCTGTGGCACTTGCCAGTGTTGTACGTCAGGATTATGACAATCTTGAGATTTTCGTAATCAGAGATGGTGGAGAACAGGTTAGTACTGAGGTTAACAACTACTCAAGGTAATAAGATAGCTCTACAAGATTTAATAGGAAAATAACCACTATGGACAAAACAAAAGAAGATAGCGTTGAAGAGGGCAGCTGTACTCAGCACTATGAGATTTTGCAGGAGTTGGGTGATTGCTATAGCTCCATCGGTAATTATGACCAGGCTCATCATTATTATGAAAAAGCGGCGTCACTGGGACCAGATGAGCCAGGCCCGTATGTGGGACTTGGAGTCATAGCCTTGCAAAAAAATCTGCTGGATGACGCTGAGATTGCTTTTCGAGTCGCTTGTCGGCTGGACCCTAACTGTGCTAAAGCGTATGCCGGCTTAGCTATGGTCTTTCAACAAAAGCAAAACCACCAGCAGGCATTCGAACTATATATGAAATGCCTTGAGCTCGACAGTGACAACATAACTGCAATTTTAGGACTATTTCAAACTTCCTGCAAGATGGGCTCATTCGCAAAGATTATATATTATTTGGAAACGTATTTGGACATGCACCCTGGTGACACTGCCGTTTTGTTCTCTCTTGCGGCACTTTACATGAAGGATGGCAAACTTGAGCAGTCCCAAAAAATGCTGCTGGTTATTTTGGCTATAAACCCAGCAAATCAAGATGCGGCTAATCTTCTCGAAGAAGTTGAGCGCAATTTAGCGAAGACAAAACTAACAGGAGTTTAGGACCAATAACAAATAATCGTATTGATATGATTTATGATGAAAAGACAGCTTTTCTAGATGCGCTTCAAAATTTGTTGGAAATGCAAATAAAACTTGCACATCAGGGTGATGCAACCAACAAACACAGTGAACTTTTGAGCAAACAAGCCGGCTTATTTGTGGAAAAAATCGCGGATGCAGGAATCCTCGAATTGCCCGAATTTCAAGACCGGCGAGAACACATACATCAATTATACCAACAATTGAGTTTGATTATCGCAGCTCAGAAAGCCGATATAACAGAAAAACTCAATCAGGTTCGTAAAACAAAAAAGACAGTAGCCACTTATCGTAATAAGAGCTTCAAACATCATGATACGATTTCATTATGAGTAAAACAAAAATATGACATACAACAATCAGTTCTAATAACTAAATATTTAAGCAAAAACGTTCTTATACGATAATAAAGACGATAAAGCACTTTTTTAGGTATATTCCGGATTCGCCTTCGATTAGCGTAGATGGCGTAAGAAAGGCAAACAAATGTCGAATTTTCAGCTTCCCGGTCTACTATCCGGGATTGATACAAAAACGCTCATTGCTCAACTGATGATTATCGAACAGCGTTCACTCAAAATCTATCAACAACGTAAGGTTCTTTGGGAAGAAAAAAAACAAGCTCTGAGCATACTGCAGGCAAAACTGATGACTTTGAGGAACTCGGTTCAGGCTCTTTCCGACTCTCAGGATCTGCGTACTTTTAATGTTTCTTCAAGCGATAGTGACATATTAACCGCTGAAGCATCTTATAACGCCTTTGAAGGCAATCACGCAGTAGTAATTAACCAGTTAGCCACTGCTGAGCGATGGGTACACACAAACGGACTCGAATACGCCGAGGATTACATCGATGACGAAGCCGGCACTTTTATTTATTACTATAACAATAAGGAAACAACTATAACAACCACAGCAACTACAACCTTAGAAGACCTTGTAGGTTTGATCAATAATGACGCCGATAATCCAGGCGTTACAGCAAATATCTTATACCATAATGATTCATATCACCTGGTTTTAAACGGCAACGAGGCCGGCTCCGACTATCAAATCTTCATCAATGCAAGCAACACAGAAGTATGGGAGGCAGAATCTGCTCTTACGGCAAACGGTAACAATGCCACCCTCAGTTCTAAGATTATAGACCTGGACCAGTTCAACGGTACACTTGCTGGAAATGAGAAGATTCTTATGATCGACGAAGAACATAATAAAGATCATAATGGTAATGTTATAAGCATGGAGCTCAACATCACCAGCAATACTAAACTATCTCACCTCATCTCAGAAATCAATAATGCTTTTGACGGTCGGGCTATAGCAACATTGGTCAATGGTGAAATACGTCTTATGGACAACACATGTGGTACCAGCCAGATGGAGCTTACCCTCAGTTATAATCCAGGTTCAGGCTCAACAACCCTGGATATTCCAGTTATAAGCCAGTCAACACAAGGCGGAAGCATAACAGCAAATCTTACAGGTTTTGCGGTATCCGATTTCACTAAAACCCAATCGGCCCAGGATTCAAAGATCAAAGTGGATGGCTATCCTTCGACTTCAGCCGTTGCCGAGGTACAACATCTTAGTTTTACTGATGAGGCAACTGCAGGTACGTTTACTTTAACTTATGATGGACAGACAACAGCAGCGATAGACTACGATGCTACCTTAGTCGAGATTCAAACTGCACTTGAGGCGCTGTCGAACGTTGATTCCGGCGATATAACAGTTGGTGGCGATATATTGAACAACAATAATGGTACTATGACATTTACATTTCGTGATACATTAGGCAATGTCAGCCTGATTTCTATTAATCCCAGTAGTCTCACTCCTTCAGATAACTCGAATTATGTGATGACAGAATACACAAAGGGCAACGACGGCTGGATTAGCAGGAGCTCCAACACAGTGGACAACATCATCACCGGCGTGACAATGCATCTGCATGATACAACCGACGCTAATGGCGAGGAACTAACTCTGACCAGAGATGTCGGATCGGTTAAAACAAAACTGAATTCTATGATCAGCTCCTATAATGCTGCTGTATCTCATATAAAGGAACAGACCGAATACGATAACGAACAAAAAAAGGCCGGCACATTGATGGGAGATTATATAGTCTCAACTATTCAATCGTTGCTTAATACACCCTTTATTACCCAAGCCAGTGGATTTGTTGAAAATATTGATACCTTTCTTACACCTGGCCATATCGGCCTCGAATTGGATAAAGACGGAGTATTAAGCCTGGACACAAATGTCTTTGATGAAGCAATAGCCCAAGACTATATGGATGTTCTTGCTCTAATCGGAGCCGACAAGACCGGCAGCAGCACCAGCAATACCGTTAAATTTTATAGCGCCAGCAGTGATTATACCACCGCCGGTACTTACGATGTTAAAGTAGAGGTAAATGGTGCTGGAGCAATCACCAGCGCTAAAATCAAGCTCTCGACCGAATCAACATACCGTAATGCCACCTATAGCGGTAATGTTGTCACTGGAAATAGCTCTTTTGATGATAATGGCAATCCCGTATATCCGGAGAACGGCCTTCAGCTTAGCGTTGATTTAAGCCAAGAGGGAATTTTCACAGCGACGGTCAGAGTTAAACAAGGCTTTGCCGGTGCAATTGAAGAGGCTTTAGACCAAATTCTTAAGACTACAAATGGTCCTCTCGAAATCGATCAGGAACACATTGACAAAAATATAGATGATCTGCAGGACAAAATCGAACTCGAAGAACGCCGTCTGACTCAAAGAGAGACAAGGTTGGTGGAGCGTTTTGCCCGTTTGGAGAAAACATTGACTCTGCTACAGAACCAAATGGCCTCTTTAGCTTACTTTGACCTATAACTGTTGGTTAGTCAGGCAGATTTAATCGGTCACCATTTGGCGGCCTTTCTTCTCTGCCTCAGCCGATAAATCATAGCCAGAACCTCCGCTACAGCTATATATAGGATCTCTGGAATAGGATTGCCAGGCTGTACGGTGAAATATATCGTTCTCGCCAGCTCCGGCCTTCTAACTATAGGGATTCCATACGCCCGCCCAATTGAGGTGATTTTTTCCGCAAGATGATCTGCTCCTTTTGCCAATAAAACAGGTGCCTCCATTGCCTTGGCTTCGTAACGTAAGGCCACAGCCACATGTGTTGGATTGACAAGAATAACATCAGCCTTGGGCACTTTCTTTAAAAAACGTCTTATGGACATCTGGTATTGGATTTTGCGAATCCGAGTTTTGACTTCCGGTGAACCTTCGTAGTCCCTGCGTTCCTGTCTTACTTCCTGATGTGTCATCTTCAAGTCCTGAGTATATTTCCATCTCTGGTAGAAGACATCGGCAAGGCTCACAGCAAACAGCGCAATGCAGATACGTACAGACAGCCTGAATATGAGCCATGCGAAAGACACAACTATTTGTGTTGTCCAGGCCCATCTAAGCGTAGCAAATGTATCGAGCTCGCTGCGAATATACAACCAGATAACAATGAAGACAAAAAACAATTTTAAGATGGATACACCTAAACGCATTAAAGAGCGAGTATTTATCAATCTTTGCAGACCATTCGCCGGATTTACTTCGCTCCACTTCAATTCTATGGCACTTGGTGCAAAATTAAAACCACCGACGACAACCCCACTAATGATAGACGCCGCAGAAAGAGCTATAAGAATAGGACTTATAATGATAATTGAATCAACAATTCTTGCATTAACAAAGTGAATAAACGTTTTGCTGTCAGCAAAAATATTGGTTTGGTCCGACAGTCCGAGCCTGATTTTCACAATGAACCAATCGAATAGACTCGGTGCCAACAATGCCAGTGTCAAGACAAGCGCACAAAGAGTCGCCACCGACGCCAACTCCTGGCTCTGTGGGACCTGGCCTTTTTGCTTAGCTTTTTGCAGCCTTCGTGATGTTGGCTGCTCTGTCTTTTCTGCAGCTGGCTGCTCCGGCATACTCTGTACCTATAAAGAAGCCAGAGGACAGAAAACAGAAGCCAGAAGAAAAAGATTAGAAAATACACATCTAATTTCTGTCCTCTGTTCTCTGTTTTCTGTCTTCTGTTTACAAGGGTAGCAATTTACCCATCCAGTCGGCAAATTCACTTACAAATCCACTGACAAACGGCAAAAATATTGCTGCCATTACCAATCCCAGACCTACACGCAACGGCAAACTAGTAAACAAAATATCCATTTCCGGAACAATACGTGCCAATATCGCCAACACAATCAATAACAATAAAAACGCCGCCAGCATTGGTGCAGCCAATCTTAAACCGGCTATAAACATTGCAGAGCCGGCTTTCGTAACTCCGCTGGCAAGAACCGATATTGTAGGGATGCTGCCAACAGGGAACACTTCGAAACTTCGCGATATAATCAGCAAAAACAAATGGTGGCCATTAGCACTTAGAAACAAAATTATAAATATCATCTCCAACAAGCTGCCCATCGGCTGAGTCTCTTCATTAGTGAAAGGATCAAAAATCTGCGCCATAGATAAACCCATCTGGTTTTCAACAATCTTACCACTGAATTTAACCACGGAAAAGATTAGAACAACTACTAAGCCCAGAGCCAATCCGTAGGTGGCTTCATTTGCCATTAACAATATTATCTCCGCGAAAGAAACCTGCCCCGGATGCCCAAAATGACTGGATATAGCCAAAGCTGTATTACTCGAGAAAAAAATCGCCAATAATATTATCACCGCAACTTTGATACTAACCGGAATAGCCTTCCAGCCGAAAACAGGAACCAGTAAAAAAAATGCCGAAATTCTGGTTAGCACCATTACAAAACCAAGCAGATTTTCCGGCATCAGACCCACCTCACAATCAGCGCCCGATATTTTGGATATGACCAAAGATCTCGTTGGTGAACCTAAGGGCAATCTGCAGCATCCAACCGCCAAAAAGAAGCGCGACAACACCCAAAGCGACAATCTTCGGTACAATTGTTAAGGTCATATCACGAATGGAAGTCACCGCCTGCAGCAGTGTCACCACCACACCTACTACTACGCAGACTATCAGAATCGGAGCAGATAAAAGCAAAGCCGTCTCAAGTGTATGCCGACCCAGATAAAGAGCGAAACTACTATCCATTGATCAGGTCCCTACAAAATCTTCGAGTTTTTCGCAATAGCTTAGCCGTCGCCGGCACGGCGACGACATTCGTTTATCTGAAGCCTAAGCTAAGGCTTTTTGCTAAAAGTCCCCAACCATCAACCAAAATAAATAATATCAGCTTGAAAGGCAGAGAAATCATCATAGGCGGAAGCATTATCATGCCCGCGCTTAAAAGAATCCCTGCAATAACCATATCCACTAACAAAAAGGGTATAAACAAGAGACAGCCTATCTCGAATGCTGTGCGAAATTCACTGATAATGAATGCTGGAATCACAATATGCAACGCGGTATCCATAGGTCTGGCAGGCGGCTCTATCCTGGCCATCTGGACAAAAAGAGCCAAATCGGTTGGCCTGCTCTGGCGAAGCATAAATTCCTTTATACAATCGCCGGCTTTAAGTCCTGCTGTAGTAAAATCAATTTTGTCTACAAGATACGGCTGAATAGAGACAGTGTTGATCTTGGAATATGTAGGAGCCATTGTATAAAGTGTCAAAAATAACGCCAGACCTATAATTGCAATCGTCGGTGGTATGGTTTGAGTGGTCAACGCGCGGCGAACAAAAGCCAGGACGATAACTATTCGCGTAAAGGACGTCATCATCATCAAAAGGCTTGGCAGAATCGCTAATCCGGTAAATATGATTATAAGTTTTACGGGTGTTGACCAATCTTTACTTTTTGACTCAGTAGCCGTGGCTTTATCCACAACTGTCATCAAATCACTTATGCTCGGAATGGCATTCGTAGGCACATTTGCTGTGGAGGCTTTAGAAAAAATTTCGTTCGCCATAGGGGGTCGAATTATGGATGTATTGTTGGCTCGTCCAAAAGATAAACCGCCCAGAGTCAAAACCACAAAGATCACAAACAGAGGACAGAGAACAGATGGTTGTATCCTAACCTCTATCTCCTGTCTTCTGTCTTCTGCCTTCTGCCTTCTGATTTCTGATGCCGCCATTTATATTCTCACAGGATTATCCATTTGGGACTCAACCGTGCTGGGCTCTTCTTGCGCTGGATGATCTGTTAAAGCACAAGCCAGGTCAGCTAACAAAGTGATGTTCTCATTTGCGCTACCTATAAGAAGTCTATGATTATCTATCTCGATCAAATGAATTGCTTTTTTCGGCCCGATGTAATGCGTTTCCAAAACGCAAATTCGTTTACCGGGCAGGTTAGTAATCCTCGGTAAAAGTCTTCTTGAAACATAAATTGCTACAGCGCCCAGAGTAATAACCAGCAGGACCGAAAGCATCATTTTAAAGAATAATTCCTGGTTGCCCCCGAGCATATCGGAGGTGCCTTCATTCGAATTAGTCACAAAATTTGGGTCATTCGCGAGCGCAACGAATGCTCCACAGCCCAGTATAACTACCGTAAAAAAAGCAATAATTTTTTGCCTATGTCCTATCACGCTGTAATACTCATTAAATGGTAATTTGTTAACTGGTAATTGGTTAAATAATCCAGTACCACCCACCAGTTACCAATTACCAACTTAGTGTGCAAATAGTGTGCCGAAACAACGAAATGGGCATTAGTCCACCGTTAAAAGCGATCTACTTCTGCGGATTAGCAGAAGAACTACGCATATTGTCCAAAAACTTTACAGTATAGGATTCGCATCCCTTATCCCTTCTGCTTTATACCTCATGAGTCTTGCAAGACTGCGATAAGTATCTGTGATTGTCTGGAAATCGGACTGTCTGTTCCTACCCACTGACCTCCAGATCCAGCTCCCCATGAATAAATATGCCATCCACTACTGGCGGATAAGATCACTTCTAAGAAATCTGCAACAGCCTGGGCTCTCTTTGCGGAGAGTATCCACTGCTCTTTTTCAGTTACTTGCTGTTTGGCTAAGCCGCTGGAAGTATTATCACTCAATCCAAGTACATAAAGAATACCTTTTTTCGGGGGGGCCATACTGGTATTAGAATAAGCATTTTGCATTTCGGCTGAGCTCGTTGTTGAAGCCTGTAAAGTCGAGCAAAACTCCGTTAGAAATCTCTTTGCTGATTCATCTAAGGTTGTCTCACCTTGCGAAAACCGAATGTTAGTTACCATAAAATTCGCTTTTTCTGCGACTATCTGAGAAGGCATAGTTTCCATTGATCGGTTTATTCTTTCAAAAGCCTGTCGAAGTTTCTCTCGTTGTTCATCTATACCCCTGGTTTCTGACTCATTGTTTGGGTCTTCTATGAAATACATCGTCTTGATTTGGTCGAAGTTGATCGAAGATTTTTTACCAAACAGCGTTCCAAGTCCACAGTATTTAATCGATTCCCAGAAAGAGTCCCTTCCTTTATTAAAAAGTTCCGAGTCTTGAACTCTAGCTAAAGAAAGCAGCATTACGAAGAACGTCAGCAACAACGTTACCATATCCGAAAATGTGACTATATACGCAGGGACCTTGCTGCCCTCTGATTCTGTGCTTGAGCCGTTGCGTGGCTTCGCTATGCCTTCGGCTGTTTGGTTACTATCGGTCAACGGTAAACGCTCCGTTCTAATATTACGATCTCAAACATCCTTTTACTGCCTTGCGAGGCACGATCGGGCACAGTACTCGCTGCAGAAACGCTGAATCGCGTTTTATCCAGGCCTTGTTTGTCCACAAGGTACTCTATGGCAGCCCAAGCACGCTCGAGTCCTATGTCTCGCCTTGAGCCGATATGATCGGTATCCTCGGCGGGACCGTTTTCATTTATGACTATCCTGTTGGGCACAGTCCTTAAAAGTACCGCTATATCAGAAAGAATCTGGCGACCTTCGAGTGAAATCGCCGTCCCTCTACCCCAAAAGATATTGTCCGATCGAGTTAAGAATACTTTTAGATTATGTAAAGCCGGGAGGTCCAATACTTCTATTGGATTGGCTTTAATTTGGCCATCCAGTGTTGGTTTCTCATTTCCTTTATCAAGTTCTTCCTTATACGTGATTGGCTCTACAGCTCTAAAGGCTTCACGGTCTTTTGCAATCGAGACACGAACTGAAGGCAGTCCCTCCGCCAAAGCTCTCTCCATCTTCCTGAAGATTTTTTCATCAAAAGATGAAAAGCTCAAGAGAAGTACAAAGAATGTCAATAGCAAAGTCATGCAATCGCTAAAAGTCACCATCCATTCCGGTGCACCCGGCGATTCATCAGATTCCACCTTTCTTCTTATAGACGGCATTATACAGTAGCCTTTATTTCTACACGCCTACGCCGGGAAACGAATGCCTGCAACTTTTCTCGAACCAAAGTCGGATTCTCACCATTAGCTATGGCACAGATACCCTCTACAATCATCTCCATAGTGGTAGTTTCTGCTTTGGAATAGATTCCCAATTTGCCCGCCAACGGCAGAAAAATCAAGTTCGCTGTTAACGCCCCATAAAAAGTAGTGATCAAAGCCACCGCCATTCCTGAACCGATTGATTCGGGTGATTCCATACTTCGCAGCATCTGTATCAGGCCGATAAGTGTACCTATCATCCCAAAAGCAGGAGCAGCCGAGCCCATAAATTCGAGGATTTTTTTGCCCGCTGAGTGACGCTCCTGAAGGTATTGAATCTCCATAGACATCAGCCCGCGAATTTTATTGACATCCTGACCATCCACGAGCATCTGCAAACCCGTGCCTAAAAAATGGTCATTTGTATTACGAATTTCTGATTCCAAAGCCAATGCCCCATCGCGCCTGTTGATAGCTGAGTAGTTAACCATTTTTTGGATCAGCTCTGATTGCGAAGGAATCTTTGTAAAAATAGTTTTTTTGACTATCGAAAATATCCTTAAAAACTGCGGCAGCGAAAAATGTATAAGCGTCGCGCATAACATGCCGCCGATGGTGATGGCCATAGAAGGGAGATGTATAAATATTTGCCAGCCGCCACCGGTGACTATGGCGCCGGTAATAACGATAAAACCAAGAACTACTCCTACTATTGTCGCAATATCCATAAGCTAATTCGTCTCCGTTATTTGTTTCAATTTCCTGCAAAAAACTGCAGCCAGCTCGGGCTCAGAAGTGACTAACTCAGACAATAGTTTCGCCTTGGTTCTCTCGCCCATATAGTACAGAATCCTCACCGCATCATTCATGTTACTTTCTGTACCTCCCGGCTGTGCGTTTTGGCACATATTTGTCAATATTTTACCGGCACTGTTGGCATCCATTTTGTCATATGTGGCTGCTATTTGAGTTAGATTGACCTTTTCTGACTGGGTGATTTCTATCCTGCTTTTAAGCAGTTTATCTCGTTGCTCTTTGAGATGTGCGACCGTTCTGGCAAGCTCTATTCGCAGATTATTGAGTTTTTCGATATCCTTTTTTAGCGTGTCCTGAGCCACTTGAATTCTGTTCTCCTGCGTTTGGAGACTTTTCAGCTTGTTTTCATACTGTTCTTTCTTCTGCTGGACCTCATAGACAAGATTCTTTAGCTGTTTCTCAGTCACCACCGACTGGATCGAGGTTTGCTTTAACGCATTATCACCGGCATTGGGCAGGGCTATCGCATCAATTTCCGGCTGTGGCGGTTTCAGCTCTCCGATAAGTCGAGGCTCGGCCTGCTCCGGCTGGCTTAGCTCACCCGGGACGGTTTGATTTATTGGAGCCGGTTTAGTGAGCCATGCAAGGGCAAACGCCCCCGTAAAGCTTACAATACCCGCTGCTGCCATTATTATTATTTTCTTGATCATTGCCGTTCTCCTAACTTCTCGCTATCAAACTCGCTACAATCTCATTGGGTGATTCTGTCACAAAGCAATGTGCTTCTTTTGGGTCCGCCACTGGTGGATAGCTCCCTCATCTAATTCCTTTTGCTCAAGTTTTTCCTGTTCTTTCAGAAATCGTTTTTTAGACTCGGCTTGTAATCTTTCCAAACCTTCTTTGAACCGTCTGGTTTTTATAACTTCAGCAATTTTGTCTCTCTGCTGTGATTCAAGTCTGCACATGTCACTTTGTAATTTTTTAATTTGCTCATCACTTGCTCCAGAGTATTTCAAAAAAAGCTGCTGTTCACTTAATCGCGTCTGAGGCTCCTTTATGACTATGCTCGAGATCACATCTTTGAGTATTTTCTGACGTACTAACAGTTCACCTCGTATCTGGGCCAACCTTTCGGTTACCTGAAACAATTCTGTTCTCTTTACCTGTTCCTCTTTTACCTTGATGTCAAGAACCTGCTGCAACCGCCACACAAATCGTTTCATTTACATTCCAATTATTCAAGGTATCAGAGTAACAGGTTCATTATGCTTTTTCTGATTTTCTACAACCTGATTTGGTTCCCTCGAAGCGGGAGCTCCCGATATCCTGGTCTCCTTTTTGTAAAGCTGAACAGTTATCAATTCATCCCATGTACGGGTAATAGAAATCAGTTGTTTAATAGTTTCTTCGAAGCTCGTTCTTTGACGAACCGGCTGAATAAGAAAATCGTTTATCTTATCAATCAAGCTGATTGCTCCATCGATACGCCTGTTACTGCCCGGGGAAAATGCACCAATGTTTATCAAATCTTCAGCGTCGATATAGGTAGCATATATTTCCTTAAGCTTTACAGCCGCAGCAAAGTGCTCTTTGCTGGTGACTTTCGGCATCAATCTGCTGACACTCTGCAGGATATCCACCGCAGGATAATGTCCTCTTTCAGCCAATTTTCTGGACAACACAATATGTCCGTCCAATAAACTTCTTGCACTATCGGCCACGGGATCGGCCAAATCATCGTTCTCAACCAGAACCGTTAAAATACCTGTAATGCTGCCATTTTCGGCGCAGCCCAGACGTTCGATGAGCCTTGGCATCAGCGAAAAAACACTCGGACAATATCCCTTCACGGCTGGCGGTTCACCCGCAGCAAGACCTATCTCGCGCTGGGCCTGAGCAAAACGAGTAAGTGAATCCATCATAAACAAAGTCTTTTCTCCCTTGTCTCTGAAGTATTCTGCAATAGTAACAGCTAAGAACGCCGCCTTTACCCGCTGAATCGGCGGGCAGTCCGATGTAGCTACTATAATAACGCTTCGAGCCAATCCTTCCGGACCAAGGTCCTCTTCGAGAAATTCTCGAACCTCCCGACCGCGCTCACCTATTAACGCAACAACATTAACAGTAGCTTCGCTCGAATTGGCAATATCGCCGAGAAGCACGCTCTTGCCCACACCGCTGCCTGAGAAAATGCCTACTCGCTGTCCTTTGCCACAGGTTAATACTCCGTCTATTGTTCTGATCCCTAAAGCCAGGGATTCAATAATCTTCTGACGGCTCAATGGCGGCGGACTGCCTATATCCAACGCCTTCTTATCCGTCCCTATTAAAGGGCCTTTATTATCAATGGGTTCGCCTAATCCGTTCAGCACTCTACCCAAAACAGCCTCGCTTAAGTTAATATAACGCGGGGTAGCTCGTGAAGCCACCGTATCGCCCGGTGATATACCTTCTATATGTTCCAACGGCAGCAGGATAAGATGGTCATTATGGAAACCTACTACCTCAGCCAACACCTGCCGACCGTCACGGATACGGATGCTGCAAAGCTCACCTAAGCCCACTTTTGGACCGGTAGATTCCACTGTCAAACCCGACACCCGTACAACATAACCCTGACAATCTAACAGATTCACGCTGCGCAAGACCGAGTGAAACTCCTCAAAATCAATCAAATTGTGGCCATGCTCACTGGTAGTCATAACTCATTCCGCCTTCTTAAGTGCTTTTCCAATTCGTTCCAGATTCTCACCAATCAACGATTTGATAATCCCTTTTGGGCTCTCAAGTACGCACTCTGCCCGCCCAATGTTCGGGTCGGAAACGAACTTGATGCCAGCTAAGGCACCACTCGGCTCATCTTGCTGTGCCTTTTGGCATTTCGCAAGGTCTTCAGGATTCAAATGCACGACCACATCTTGATGACCCTGTGCATTCTTGAGGGCTTCTTTGATGATGGATTCCATCTCGTAATCCCCATCGTCCACTTTTTGCATCAGAATCTTTCTGGCAATCTCGACCGAAAGTCTGGCGATTTCTTCTCTGTGCTCGACATACACTTTGTCGCAAAACTGATTGAGCTTGGCAATCACACCATTGAGTGTCTGGCAAGCTTGTGAAAACATAGCTTTCTGAGCTTCTAAATCCTGTGTTAGAATCTGCTCGGTATTCGCTCCTGCATGCCCTTCGGCACGACCGGACAATCGACTCCCAACACCATTGGCATCGCCATCCAGGACCTTTGCTGATACAATCGGTTTATCAAAATGGACTGCAAGTGTCTGCGACATTCTGCTATCGCCCTGTCACCCTAAGTTTGCCTTCTTCATTGGCCTCTCGCAACGGCCTGACGACTTCTTCTCTGGCCTCAAGAACTTCTTTTGCCAGCGGCTCCTGCATCAATGAAGTTTCTTCATCAAGTATTGCCACAGCCCGCTCAGACATATTTGAGCGTATCTTTTGCACGATATCTTCATCTGCCCCATAAATTGCCACCGCCAGTTTACTTGAATCCACGGTCCGCAGCGCCTCCTGCAGAGACCTGTCCGCTACTGAGGGAATGTCTTCCCACGTGATCATCAAATGCTTGACCATAGTGGCCGTCGTCTCGTCATATTTGCTGATCTCACCGAGCAGTTGATCTCGCAGCTCCTTCTCCAGCCCACTGAGCACAATAGCCAGTTTTCGTAGAGTCTGCTCCGGTTTTTCCACGAGAATCTCTCCTTTGAGACTCTTCAGCCGTTGGGTAACCATAGCTGCCATTCGCTGCTTTACTCCGCCGCTCACCAGTTCCGGATTCGTCATCTTGCACACAGCTTTGAGCCGAACCTCTTCGCCCAAGAGCGACAAAACCTCCTGGCTTTTCTTCGGGGCCAGTTCCGACAGGACCACTGCAATCGTTTGAGGGTGATCACCTTCCAACGAAAGTACTAATTCGTCTGTGCTGGCCAAACGAATATCCGTAAACAGATCCTTTTTCTCTGTCGCTTTTCTGATCTGAGATTGAATTTGCTCCGCCTTGTCTTTGCCAAGGACGTTGACAAGCATTTCGTTAAGAAAAGTCCTCATACTAAATCTCTGGGTTGTCTCTTGCCGAAGTGATTTACAGAACTCTCGGGCAACCTTGGCCTGCTCCTTAACATCCCGCTGCTCCGAGGCATCAATTAGCGCGACCTCCACGGCAATCTCTTGAATCTCTTCGGAGTCAAGTCCCCTGAGCAGCTCAGCAGCAGTCGCAGTATCCAGATTCATCAGCAACATTGCAGCTTTTTGTTTACCCGACAATGTCATTTATGTAGTCCCTCTTTTAAACCTTTTGCACTGATATTTTTCTAACGATTTCTGTTACAAGGCCGGTTACCTATTCTCCGTGCCCGGCAATATTGGCCTTAACTTCGTCAGACATCACATTTCTCTTCTATAAATGCAAGTTCACCTTTCTCATCCATCTCGCGCAGGATGTTGACAATTTCTTCTCTAGCCTCTTCAACATCTTTCTCTTTGTAAGCTGACATAAGTAGCGATTCCCCATCCAGCATGGTCGTCGCCAGCTCGGAGATATTGGACCTTATTTTCCGAACGAGCCTACCGTCGGCCTTGACCAACGCCAGTGCTAATTTACTTATATCAATTCGTCGCAATGCTTCTTGCAGCGAGCTGTCCGCAACATACGGGATATCCTCCCACACTATCATTAAGTCAGCCACCATGTCACCGACCCGGCGGTCTTTGCGTTGTATCGCGCCGAGCAGACCATCGCGAATCTCTCTACCCAAGTTTCGCAAAATCACAGCCACTTTCCCCAAAGACTGCTCAGGCCAAGATGGTAAAGCTTTATCTGTACCACCGACTGCAATAGCTTCAAGACGTCTGCAAACTGCTTCTGCTATTCCTGCCCGTGCTTCAGCCGTCATAGTCTCGCAACTGCTCATCCTGCCGATGGCACTAATTCGCACACCCCCGTCCAAAAAGTCGAGCACCTCCGAGCTTTTCTGCGCTGGCAGTCCAGATAAAACTACCGCCGCAGTCTGAGGGTGCTTATTCTCCAGAACCGAGGCTATCGTTTGCGCATCGACGGAACTAATAAACATGAATGGGTCACGTTTGCACAATAGATCCTGTATCTGGGTCTGAATCTGCCCTGCGTTCTCGTCGCCCACTGTACTTCTTAACACTTCATTCAGAAAACAGTTGAGGTGAAATGTTTGATTGGCCTGCAGCGAATCGTGGAACTGCTGCACGATTTTAGCACTCTGTTTGCCATTTTTGAAACCGGCGGCATCCAGATATGCCAATTCCACGGTCAATTCCTGGACCACCTTTTGGTCAAGACCCTTGAGCATCTCGGTGGCGGTAGTAATATCCAGGCTCATCAGCAACATTGCAGCTTTTTGCTTCCCCGTCAATGCCATCTATTTAGCTCGCCTTTTCTTCAATCCAACTCGTAAACAATTGCCTGACGCGATCAGGATTGCTTTCCAAAGCATTGGTAATCTGTCTACGCAACACTAATGATTCCGAACTTGCGCTTCCGTCCGAAACAAAACCGTCAGTCCCCTCATGTCCAGGCACGGCCTCCATTTTCGCTTTTCTCTTTGCGCCTCTGAATATCCGAAGCACAAGCAGTGCACAAACCGCCATAATCCCTAAAGAAAGATTACGAGCAATTGCTATATAGGTAGGCCATTTGGACGGCTTATCCTCAATCACCAATTCGGCTGGACGGTGAAACCTCACATGGACAACTTTAAGTAAGTCCGTCTGCTTAAGGCCGAGTGCATTTCTAATAATCTCTTCCACATCTGATAACGGCATTATCATTTGTCCGCTATTAGCAGGTCCCGAAGAGTTAGCTTCATTTGCATCGGACACCGACAAGTCAACAAAAGCTGCCACTGACAGCGACTTTATTTCACCCGGCAGAATAAGCTCCTGCTTTATGGTCTTGCCGACCTCGTATTCTGTAACAATCATTTCATCCTTCTTGGAACTGCCTGGTGCAGCTGTTCCGCTGCCGGCTGGTGCACCGCTCTGCTCGATTTCAGATTTAGTTGTAATCTCTTCTTTTGATGCTACTTTTGCGCTTGGACTGTAACTTTCAGTGACAGTACTGATACTGTTCATATCAATAATAGCGCTGACCCTCACCGCCGCCCGGCCGGGCCCTAAAACAGTAGCGAGCATATCCTCTACCTTTTTGGCCAAACTCTGCTCGACCCTTTCCTTGTAATCGGCAACCGTGCCGGCCCCATTCGTGGCAGCGTAGTCTGAGCTATTAGAAAGAAGACGACCCTGACTATCCACTACGGTTATATTTTCCGGGCCGAGTCCTTCAACGCTGCCGGCGACCATATTAGTAATTGCTGCGACATTTGATGCACTTACGCTGTAACCTGGTCTCAGTCGAAGAACCACAGAAGCGGTAGTTTTTACAGTCTCGGAGGTGAACAGTCCGCCTACGGTGGACTCAGGACTTACGATGTGAACCCGCGCGTGAACCACACCATCCATCATCTGGATGCTTTTGGCAAGCTCTTCCTGTAGAGCCCGCTTTAGATTAACATTTTGCACAAAAGGACTTACACCAATTTTCTCATCATCAAATATCCTGTAACCGCTCTGCTGGCCCAAAGGAAGCCCCTCCCTCGCCATATCCAGCCGAAGCTGATAAACTTGCTCTTTCGGTACATAGATGGTTGTCCCTCCGTCTTTTAATTCGTAAGGAACGCTTTTTTCACTGATTTTGTCTGTAATCTTAGCTGCTTCTTCCGGTGATAAGCCGTAATACAACATTCTCATATCAGGTTTGCGGGCCCAGTGAACAAGAAGCGCGCCGATAATAAGAAATGTCAGAACTACAGCAATCAGCAAAGCCCTTTGTACAAGGCTTACCTTTTGCCAGATTAAAGCTATCTTCTGAAAGAAATTCATCGAAGCGTTCTCGATGCTCGATCCTCAATGCTCGAAGAGCATCGAGTTGCGAGCTCAATTACAACTGCATATTCATTGTTTGCTTGTAGGCCTCAATTAGCTTATTTCTGACACCTACAAGCAGCTTGAAACTCATATCCGCTTTGGCTACGGCTGATACTACCGAAGCAATATCATTATTCTTGCCGGCCAATAAATCCTTTATGGACATATCCGAAGAGTGCTGAATGTCATCAACATCGGATACGAATTGTCCGATGGCCTTAGCGGTTTTTGTAAAATCTGCCCTTTCGGTAATAGTCTTTCCCACTTGAGGCATCGCTTTATTGATGTTGGGCACCATTGAACTGACATTGGCATTTAGGTTTACCATTACGTTGTTCCTTACTTATCGCAGTAATTCGAGTGTCGTTTCCACCATTTGCTGATAACGTTTAAGAATTGCCACATTGGCCTGATACGTACGTGTTGCGATATTTAGATTCATGATCTCAATCGGTAGATTTACATTAGGCATCGCCACATATCCATACTCATTCGCCTGAGGATTACCGGGATCAAAAACACTATTTAAATCCCCCATATCTTTAGCTATGTCCGCCACAGTGACGCCACTAATACCGTCAGCCTCTGCTTTTAGCACAGCCTCGAGTCTGCGATATGGTTCACCTTTACCCGCGTCGGTTGAACGGGCATTGGCAACATTCGATGAGATAACCTCCATGCTTTTGCCTTGCGCCCGCATACCTGAAATTGCTATATCTATGGTCCCGAAGACATCATTAACATCCATTTGCATTACCTTGTCACATTCTGATCATTTCTCATAATTTCAACGGTTGTCAGCGAACAACGATTTATCTTATGTTTTCGCTTATAGCCAATTCTATCTGGCTATACTTTCTATTTAGCAAACGAATATAGGCCTTATGAAGAAGGGCGTTCTTAACCATTTCACCTACCTCGGCCTCTAAATTAACATCATTTCCGTTTGACTTGACCGGTGTCTGCTTAGGCCGATGAATCTGCGGCTTAATTTCTTCAAGATCCGCAGCCCCAGATTTGTCCAGAGCCTTAGCAAGCAACTCTTGGAACTTAACGTCGAACCTGCGATATCCAGGAGTTTGGAGGTTGGCAATATTACTGGCGATTGCCTTCTGACGAAGGCTTTCAGCCCTGATACCAGCCTCGAGTAATTCTAAGACACTGCTTGTCTCAGCCACCTCTGGTTTCTCCATAGCATCTCTATATCAGCCCAAACTTGCTTAATATAATCAGCAATAATCGTGCCAAGCCCATAAGGTTATATTTTTCAATACATTAAATGCTTCGCAGCCTAAAAAAATGGCGTTTGACGTGAAGAATCGCCTTTTTACTTGATTGCAGCAATGTCAGGATTCTATACAAAACGGCCCATTTTTTAACACAGCAATACCGAAGGAATCGGGACTACAAACCTTATAATCTGCCGGCAAAGCCGAATCGGAAATTCTTTCCTGCCTTTATGGAATATTTCTCCGCTGGACCAGCTAACGGCGGGATATTTTATAATAATCACATTCGCTTATCGCTTTTAAGCCTTTTTATAACAATTACTTACTGCCACATTGAGCGCCTGTTATCAATTAGTGGCACGCAACTTGCTTAAAACTAATAATAATCTCTAAGGATCGCTCTATGAATAACAGCTTACTGGCTGTCGCTGATGTTTTGGTAAATACGGTTAGCAATGGTCCAGCCTCATCAAAAGACGAAGCACCAAAAAATACCTTACCATTTACTCTGAACTCTGCTGATAAATCAGGCGCAGCTAATACTACTCCAGCACCAGAAACAACGACTGATAACATTATTGCTGGTGATATCCAGCATGGTAAAACGGGCAAATTTTCCACTTATACGGGCATCCCTTCGGATAAAAGTTCGCATGGGCAATCCACCACAGGCAAGCCATCCTACAAGCCTTCACAAAATATCAGCTATACTCCTGCTAAAAAAACAGTCTCGCTAAAAGCAAATGAAAATAAGAACAAAGAAAAGCCTAAAACGGATGATTTAAATACAAAAACATTTCTGTTAGGGAATCTATCAAATCTTGTAAAGACTCAGGAATCATCAACAAACAATTTACTGCTCGGAAAGAACGTTGCTATTGGGATTAACAGCCCCAGCCAGCAACAAAAGATATCCAAAGCTCTAAGTCAACCTGTTCAATTAACAAAACACACACACGAAACAACATTAAAACCTGTCTTGTCCGGCATCTCTGAAAAGCAGACCATAGCCGATAAAGCACTAACATCAAACAAGGAAGTCTTTTCAACAAAAGACCTTAGCAGCCAAAACAGTAAAATGGGTATTCTCGTTGGGCAGACTGCCGATGCTACTCTGAAAAGCAGCGCTTCCAGCCTTTCCGCCGATAGCAGAGTAGGCTTAGTAAAAAACACAAATGAAAAAATCGCATCTAAACAAAATCCACCTAAGCAATCTACCACAGGCGGGTCATCCGACATTGCCGGTTCTGCCAATCCAAAAAAGCAAGTATTAGACTTCAGCCTCTTACAGGACAAACCTCCCGGTAGCATACAGAAAATGTCAAACAACACAGAAAAATCTACATTCATTGCTGAGAAATCAACCGCTCCTTCAGTATTTACGAAAGAAGCCAATACCGATACTACAAATACTAAAGCGACCTTAGAATCCTTGAAGGGAACCAAACCCGTCCTGAGCCGTGTCGAAGGAAATGAATCCCCCAATAATCAAGCAGGAAATTTCTCTGCCCAGAAACCGAGCTTAGCAGAGTTCGAGGTAAGTACCAGTCAGAAAAATCTTGATAGCTCAAAGTCTTATAATAGTTCCAATTCAAATCTCGAAGGGATGTTTTCTTCAAACAATACTCACAGCTTCGCTCCAGAGCAGCTACTGGACTCCACCAAAGTTATAAACATTACAAATCCACAAGGACAGACTTCACCAAGCGGTGTCTCAGGCAGTATAGGCGAACAAATTATTGAATCTATGCGAGCCTCCTTAAACCAGGCAGACCTACCACGGCAGGTTATGATTCGCTTGGAACCGCCGGACCTTGGGAATATTCTTGTAAGGTTCCAGGAGCAGGAAAATGGGATTACCGGCTTATTGGAATTCAGCAAGCCTGAAACCAAATACGAAATAGAGCAGGCACTACCACAAATCATCCGAACACTGGCAGATTGCGGAGTTCAAATAAAACGACTCGACGTGCAATTATCTGATCAGTTTGAACCGAACGCTGATAGAACCCTCACCGAAGACAATTTAGAGAATGGTTTATTCCAGCACCAACACTCTGCTGAAGGGGGCGATTCTGATGGAAATATCGCTGAAGAATGGCTGACAAACAACCCCAAGATCAGCTATCATAGCTATTATGACGATTCAGAATCACAATTGATAGTTACCAGCGAATCTATAAATATGCTAATATAGATAAATCCTGGATCGATTTGGTTTCGTAGACCGATAAAAGCAGCCGAATTACCGACTTTAATCCTGGTTAATCTACGAAATAAGTTCTCTGGCGACCCTTGAAATAACCGGTTCCCACTTCCCTCTCTCCTCCTGCCGAAACAGGCGCATAGTAGGATACCAGCGAGTCTTATCACCTTCAAGCCCCCACCTCCAGTCAGGCACGGTGGGCAACATAGTCCATACCTTGACCCCCAGAGCCCCAGCGAAATGAACCGTTGAATTGTCTACAGAGATAACCATGTCCATCGCAGCAACCTGGGCAGCAAAGCTTTCCAGGTCCCTAATAGGGTTAACCTTTTTATCTTCCAAAACCTTCACGCCGAACCAGTTATGGGCTGCTTGCAATTCCCCCGAACACTCACCATATTGCAGATTCACAAATCGTGCTCCTGTGGCACGAAATATAGGACCCCAGTTTTCTAATCCAATAGACCTTTTCTGCCCCTCTTGTCTATTGCCGCTCCTCCAGCTTATACCCACCAGTAAAGGATCGCCATGCCCTTTGTATTCACTACGGAGCCGGTCACGTTCCTTTTCGTCGATGATTATAAACGGATTCTGAAACGACATGGAATCCGGCGACAATCCCAGTACGCGAGGAATAGAAGCCATTGGAATCTGATGAGTAATTGATGGGTCTTTAAGCAAAGGCGCTGGAGGGTCGGTCCGTTCAACAACAACGGTCCCTGGAAAGCTTCTCCGAAGAAGCGGTACTAAGCGGTGATCACATTCAATAACCACGGTAATGCCCCGCGACACTATATGTCGAATAAGCCCTGAAAACTGCACTTCATCGCCGATACCCTGTTCCCCCCATACGAGCAGTTTTTCCACCTCTTGCACAGAACCATTCCACCATTGCTGAGGGAACGGTCGGAGTGGCGTGGAAAAACCCTTATGTCTCCAGCGCCATTCGTATTCTTCCCATCCCTCCTCAAATTGAGCTGTCAGCAGCAAGACAAGCGATCGGTTGTGATGTGCCTCTGCGCATTCAGGATTAATGGCAATCGCTCTTTCAAAAGCGGCTTTTGCTTCTGAGAATCGGCCAAGCTCGATTAAAGCGGTACCAAGATTATTGTGGGCTTCCACGTATTCCGCCTGCATAGTGATAGCCTTGTCGCTTGCGGCAACAGCCTCTTCAAAACGCCCCTGCCGGTTAAAGAGAACCCCCAGATTATTGTGAAATTCGGCTGAATTCGGGACCAGGCTCACCGCCTTTTGTAGGTTAGCGGCCGCTTCTTTCAGGCTATCCCTTCGACCCGGCTCAGGACAGGCTTGAGCAATCAGTGCCAAACCGAGATTGCTTAAGGCTTCTGCATATTCGGGGTCAAGGTTGACCGCTTTTTCGAATGAGGCAATCGCGTTTTCCAGCTCTCCCTTTTTCTTGAGCGCCAGCCCGAGATTATTGTATGCCTCCTTAAAATTGTTCTGCAGACGGATTGCTTCTCTGCAGGCGGTTATTGCCTCATCTATACGGTCCTGCTTCATCAGCGCAACAGCGAGGTTGTTGTGAGCTTTTGCAAAATCTGGTCGAATTTCAAGAGCCCTTCTGAACTCTTGTATAGCTTCATGAGGCTTTTCCAGTCGATACAGCGCCATACCCAGGTTGTTATGCAGGTGGGCGTGACCGGGTGCTTGCCTAATGGCTTCACGTAGAAGTTGTACCGCTTCGGTGCATTGACCTGTTTTATTAAAAACAGCCCCAAGTAACTGCATTGCATCGATTTGTTGGGGAATTTTCTGAAGAATCAGCCGACAGAGTTGTTCAGCCTCCAACAGACGTCCTAAGTCGTAATAGGAAAATGCCAGGTCCAGAGCTTGAGCTACGGTCAATTTGGAGAGAGAAATATCACCCCCGCTGCTTCGTTTTTGCCAGCCTCCGCGACTCTCGTCGCGAGACGAGGCGGCAGGCGAAGCAAAACGGCGGGGGCTGTCTCCGTAGCTATTTCCGCCTTGTGCGGAGTTTTCGTTCCCTCTGTCATTGGTCGGTAACAACGGAATTCTCCTATTTAGACATGTAAGGCCTTGTTCCCTTGCTACTGGTCGAATTGTAAGCCTGTGCACTATTCTGTCAAAGTTTAATTAACCAAAAATTTCCTAAAATGGCGGTAAACCCCGATATATCGGGGCTATACCGGATACTAAAGAGCGTTTTGGAGGCTATTTCGACCTTTCGGCCCGCCATTCGATTTCTCACAAGTACATTTCTGCGATTCCAAATCTCTGGATTCCATTAGTAGATTTTCGAGAATAAATTCGGTTGTATTATAATTTTTTTTATTTTTTTACCGCTCTTAGCCGTTTGGCTGTGATATCAGCAACCGTAATAACAATATTACAGGTCCCACCACTTCACAGTTTTTTTCCCAATAGACAGCCCTTAAGTCTGGATAGTTTTAATCGATAATGACAACAAAAGGGTTTCCGTTTGTGTGTTCGCTGCACTATAGAGACTTAGTGTAAGAACACAAAACTTTTTGGTATATTTTTAAGGAGTCAAAGATATGTTAGCAATCAAGAACAACATTATGGCAGTAAACGCTGCTCGGTACTTGGGACAAAGCTACGATGCCCTGGCCAAATCGGTGGAAAGGCTATCGTCAGGCCTGCGTATCAACAGTGCAAAGGATGACGCAGCCGGCCTGGCTGTTCGCGAATTAATGCGAGCCGACATCGCCGTGCTGGAGCAGGGTGCTCGTAACGCTCAGGACGGTATTAGTATGGTGCAGACTATGGAAGGTGCTATGGCAACCATAGACACTTGCTTAGTTCGTATGAAACAGTTGGCTGAGCAAGCCGCTACCGGCTCATATTCTTCTGCCCAGCGAGTAATTATGAACGCAGAATTTGCCGAAATGGCTGCGGAAGTTGAGCGTATCGCAACAGCAACCAAATTCAATGACATTACAATGCTCGACAATACAAACGCAGTCTCAATCCAGTTTGGTAGCTCTACCGATGCAATTAGTGTAAGTGGTGCCGATATGAGAAAGTCCGCCCTCGGCATCGAGACAGGCACCGGCTTATGGTCTGCTGCGACCAACGAGACCGGTTATGCAAATTATGATGAAGCGGTTGTG
>Ga0315552_1000115_pt1 | contig 51872 bp, 44 predicted proteins | sample SalMarSW160170MG_2_FD_203102 | JGI IMG/M metagenome (GOLD analysis project Ga0315552, IMG submission 203102) | Salt marsh sediment microbial communities from the Plum Island Ecosystem LTER, Massachusetts, United States - Salt Marsh Sediment SW1601-70 ...
GGATATATTTACAATTATTCTTTTTGTGTCCGGATCATCATTCGCTGGATTATAAGTTTCTTCAATATCATTGGTTATTGGATCGCGGGAAACATCTTCAAAAAAGATCTGCCTGTTGTAGCCATTAATTTCGTCAGCGCCTTGAATTAATTTCCATTGAGAATGTGGTTCAGCTGACTCTTCGTAGTGATAAGCAATTCCAGTGTTTACTATGCCTAAGCCGTCATATTCATCATTCAAATCATCATTATTCCAAACGACATTGTCTCTAAAGTTTCTGACAGTTTCCATGCTTGCCAAGGCTATTTCTTTGGCTCTAAGTGTTTGTTTGGAAGTCCGGGAAGCTTTTAAAGAAAAAGCAATAGCGCTTAAAAAACTAACCAGAGTAATGCTTATAATAGCGCTGACAATTAAAATTTCTATTATGGAAACCCCTTTGTTGTTAAAAATCTTTGCCATAATCTTCTTAAGATATCCCCGCCCGACTTCGCCTGCCCGCCAGCAACTGCGTAGCTTTGGGCTGGCGGGCAATACTATTGTATTTCCATTGTTCCTCCATAGACGCCTGAATTCACAGAGGCTTGTTCGTCAGCCAAATAATGGGCAATTTCTTTGTCTATTCCACCGTCTACAATATAAATTATTACTTCTTGGTCATTTTTCCCCTGGTTTCGGTCTCGGTGGACACAAAGAAGAGTATCAAAAGCATCAAGGGAATGGGTATGGATCCTAAGTTCCTGTTTTGTTCCGGCTACTGTAAAAGTTCCATTCCAATCAAACTCGGTTTTGGAAAAATTAAAATAAGTTGCCATGTCTACTGTTTCGGTTTGAGGAACATTAGGGAAGTAAAATTTTAAGGAGAGGGAGTTTTGGACGCTCCAGCCAAGAGTAAAATGAACATGACGGGAATCTTTTGTCCATCCTTCTACTGAAATAGAAGAACTTGTTAAAGTTATTAAACCAGAGTTTTCAATGTAAATATTTTTTGTTTCTGAAGTGGTGTCAATTAACCTAATAGTTAAACCTCCAAACGGTGAGGCTTCGCCGTCCAAACGGCTGAAAATTACTTCCTGTCCTGTTCCTAAATTAATTTCTGAAATTTCAACCGATTCAGCAACTTCATAAATTTTATCAGAAGAGGGGTCGCGATTAGCATAATCTTCTCCTTTGAATAAAACATATTGATGGGGATTAGTTGTAGTGTCAAAATAAACACCATATTGGCTGTCGCCATCAGAAGACAATGCTTTGTTTTGAGCCTGTCTTAAACGGCTGATAATTTCCTGAGTAGAAATATCTAAGTCAGACTTTTTTTGAAAACCTTTTTGGTTGATCACTGCCAAAGAAATCAGGATTATTATTATCCCGATAATCAGCAAGGTCTCAATTAAAGTGAAACCCTTAGAAACATTTGACATTTGACATTTGACATTTGACATTGATTAGAAATTAGAAATTAGAAATTAGAAATTTTTAGATGGTTCCCATCATTGAATAAATCGGCTGAATCATTGAGACAGCAAAAAATCCTACTGCTGTTCCGACCAGCATCATTAGAAATGGTTCAATAACAGCAGTTAGATTTTTAGTAGCGTTTTCTACATCTTCTTCAAAAAAATCAGCCAGTTTTTCTAAAATATTTGATGTTTCTCCGGTTTCTTCGCCAACCTCAATCATTTGAGTAACCAGCAAAGGATAAAGTTGTTCATACGGCTTTAAAGCAGTAGAAAGCTTGCCTCCTTTTTTAACCTCTTCAGCAACTGTTAACAGGGCTTGTTTATAGTGTACATTTTCCATAACTCTGGAAATAATCTCCAAAGAGCGGACAATAGGAACTCCGCATGAAGTTAAACTCCCGAGAGAACGAACAGTATAAGCGGAATTAATCTTTTTAATCAATGGAGAAATAATAGGAATTTTTAAAACTAAACGGTCAAAAATCCTTTTAAATCCCTTTCTTTTAAAGGCAAAGCGAACAAGAATAATTAGAAATAAAACAATAATAATAACAAAATACCATCGGTTTGCCAAAAAGTTACCCAAACCGATTATAATTCTGGTCGTAAGTGGCAGTTTAATGTTCATGTCTTCAAAGGCCTTAGAAAGCTTGGGTACGACCATAATCATCATAAGAATTCCAATGCCGATCATAGCGCAAATAATGACTGCAGGATAAATCATAGCTCCCTTTACTCGACCTTTTAATTCATGTTCTCTTTCTATGTGTCTGGTTAAAACCTTTAGAACTTCTTCCATTGTTCCTGATTCCTCACCAACCTTTATCATGTTCTGAAAAAGACCCGAAAAAACATTTGGATATTTAGACAATGCGTCGGAAAAGTTCTTTCCTTTAATTATTTCATCTTTAATGTTTAGTAGTATTTTTCTAAACCTTTTGTTGTGCGACTGATAAGCCAGGGTTTCTAAAGATTTTGGCAAAGGCAGGGCGCTGGATACCATTACCTGAAGATTTCTGGCAAACATCAATTTTTCTTTAAGAGATATTCTCTTCAGAAAAGATGGGATAATTTCACGCAGGAAATCAGATTTTTCAGTTTTGGATTTTTCCAAATCAGCTCTAATTAAAATATAGCCCTTTTGGCGAAGGGTTTGGGCTAATTGATGCATATCTTTAGCTTCCAGAAGTCCGGTTTTTACATCTCCCTTAAAAGATTTGGCGATATAGCTGTAGGCCGGCATAGCCTCCTAATTTTCAATTTTCAATTTCTAATTTTCATTTAATGAATTAATTTCCAATTTTCAAGCTCTGTTTTTATAAGAGAAAATAGTTTGAAAATTGAATCATTGAAAATTGATTGTAAATTGTAAATTGTAAATTAAATAAATTACTCGACTATTACCCTTAACACCTCTTCTATACTTGTCACGCCTTGCGCCGCTTTAATAAAGCCGTCTTCAAGCATTGTTCTCATGCCTTCTTTTTGCGCCTGTTCCTCAATTTGGTCAGTCGCAGCTCGTTTAACAATTAGTTCTTTTATGGTTTCAGTAATATTTAAAACCTCATAAATGCCAATCCTTCCCTTATATCCTTCTGAACATTTTTTAGTTGGTTTTGGCCTGAAAAAAGTAATATCCCTTAGGCTTTTAGTTTTGGGTTTAATTAGTTTTTCATTTCTTAAAACCTGCATAAGCTTGTCCAGGTTGCAGTATTTCTTTAAATTCTTTATTTCCGAATCCTTTAGTTTATATTTTTCTTTTTCTTCACATAGCCGCCTTACAAGCCTTTGGGCAAGAATAACATTTAAAGTTGAAGAGATTAGGAATGGTTCAGCTTCCATATCTATTAATCTTGGAATAGCTCCGGCAGAATTAGTGGTGTGAAGAGTGGAAAGAACAAGGTGTCCGGTTAAAGCGGCGTTAATGGCTAATTTGGAAGTTTCATTGTCTCTGATTTCACCTACCATAATGATATCCGGGTCCTGCCTTACAAGGGATCGGAGACCGGATGCAAAACTTAAGCCTATTTTGGGCAAAACCTGGGTTTGATTGATCCTAGGCATTCTGTATTCAATCGGGTCTTCAACTGTTGAGATATTAACCTGCGGACTGTTGAGAATTTCCATCATTGCGTAAAGGGTGGTGGTTTTGCCGCAACCAGTAGGTCCTGTAATAAGAATCATTCCAACTGGTTTTCTCATATTATCTTGAACTGTTTCCAAGGGGTCTCCATATAAACCAAGCTCTTCAAGCGTAAAAGCTTTGGCTGTTTCGGCAAGAAGGCGCATAACAATTTTTTCTCCGTCAAAAACAGGCAGAATTGAGACTCGGATAGAATATTTATAGTCCTTAGATTCAACTTTAAACCTTCCGTCCTGCGGAAGCCGATGCTCGTCCAATTTTAAGCCGGAAAGAACCTTGATTCTTGCCACAACGCCAGAAGCCACTCTTTTGGGGAGGGTCATTGCGTCGCGGAGAACTCCGTCAATTCTATAACGCACTAAAACCTCTTTTTCGGTTGGTTCAATATGAATATCAGAGGCTCTTTGGAGAATAGCATGTTTTAACAAAGTATCTACGATTCTGATTACCGGTAGCTCTTCAGCTACTTTTTGAAGCTCTTTTTTTTCTTCGGTCTTTTTTGTTTGTTTTATTGATTTTATATCTCCGGCATCCTTTTTAATAATATCTCCGAATTCAACCTCTAGACTTTTTTGGTATTGTCTGAGAACATTCTTAATGCCCTCAGGAGTGGTTAAACGAGGCAGGATTTTTAGACTAGCTTTTTTCTTTATAAATTCAATAGTTTGAAGATCGCCGGGGTCAAGCATAGCAACTTCAAGGTTTTGCCCCTTTTGTCTGAAAGCAACAATATTATGGGAACGGGCAACTGGCTCTGGAATAATTTTTAGAATATTTGGCGAGACAACCTCTTTTTCTAAATTAACAAAAGGAATACCTAAAATATAGGCTTCCAGTTTTATTAGTTCTTCGCGTGATATTAATTTCTCAGAAACTAAGACATCCTCAATTCTTTTTTTGTTTTTTTCGGCTTTCTTTTTAACTATGTTGAACTGTTTTTCTGTAATCAAATTTGCATCAAAAAGAAAAGCTTTTAATTGTTGGGGTTCTACTTTCATAACATCCGCTGAATTTACGCTGATACTTGCGCGGATTTTACGCTGATACTTGCGCGGATTTTACGCTGATGTATCAGCGTTTTATCAGCGTACTAATCAGCGGTCTATCAGCGTTCAAATACTTTTTTAATTTTTTCAAGGATTTCTTTTGGAGTATAATTGACCTTGACCAAATAAGTTGTTGCTCCCAGTTCCAGGGCTTTTTCTACATTTTCCATATCTTCAAGGTTGGTTAAAACTATTACAGGAATATTTTTGATTTCTTCATCTTTTTTTAATTTTTCAAGAACCTCAAGTCCGTGGAATTTTGGCAAAATCAAATCAAGCAAAATTAAATCAGGCTTTTTATCTTTGGCAAGCCTTAAACCAATCTCTCCGTCAAGGGCCGATATTACTTCGTAGCCCTCGTTTGTCAAAAGTTCTCCAAGAGTTTTTTGAAGAGTTGCTTCGTCTTCAACAAAGAGAATAGTTTTCATGTAACATCCGCTGAATTTACGCTGATATTTACCCCTTTAGACAGGCGTAAGGCCTCTATCTATCTGGGTTTACGCGGATTTTACGCTGATGTATCAGCGTTTTATCAGCGTACTAATCAGCGGTCTATCAGCAGTTATTTAATTGGTAATGTAAAGTAGAAAGTAGTGCCTTTTCTTTCCTCGGATTTAAACCAAATTCTACCGCCCGACCTTTCAACTATTGATTTGACAATAAAAAGTCCCAAACCAGAACCTTCAGTCTGCTGTCTCATTACGTTTTCTGACCTGAAAAACTTTTGAAAAATATATTTCTGGTCATGTTTTGGAATTCCGACCCCCGTGTCTTCAATTTCAAAATAGATATTTTTTCCTTTTTGGCTAATCCTTATTTTTATTTCCCCCTTGCCTTTAATATACTTAATAGCATTGTCTATAAGGTTTTCAACAACCAGCTTGACTTGAGATGGGTCAGCAAAAACTTTTGCAAGATTTTCTAAGGGAGAAAATCTTATTTTAATATTTGAGGCTTCAGTATGAGCCTTAAACTCTAAAAGCAGCTGATTAACGATTAAAGGCAGGGAGAATTCTTTTTTTCGCAAAGGAAGTGTTCCTTGCTCAAGCCTGGAAACGGTTAATAAATTATTAACCAGTTCGTGCATTCTAATGGAGTTCTCTTTAAGAATTTTTAAGTATTCTATTTGTTGATCTTCAAGCTTGCCGAGATCACCGGACAAAAACACATCAAGAGCCCATGTTACATTGGTTAAAGGGGAGCGGAGCTGGTGGGAAACAATATTGATAAATTCTGATTTCATTCTGGATATTGCTGCAAGTTTTTCAAAACTTCGCACAATAATAAAATCAATAATAAACAAAACTCCAGCTAGAAGAAGAACGATTACGGCTACAGTTCTTGGTTCGGTGATATAGCGGCTTCCCATTGCATAAGCAGTAATGGCAGAAGTAATAATTATTGAACCCATTATTAGAAAGAGGAATTGTGGGCACTGCCAAAGATTAACTCCCTGACTGTGGCAGTGATGGACAATATTAAACTGTTTCAGAATGTCTTTAAATTTCACCATTTATAGTATGACGCGCCCTGCGGGGCTCGACATAATTACTCCTTCGGTCGAAATGAAAACAAGTTTTCATTTCTTCCTCATTCCTAATTATGACCTCCGGATATAATTACTCCTTCGGTCGAAATGAAAACAAGTTTTCATTTCTTCCTCATTCCTAATTATAACACAAAATCTCAAAAATAAGTAAATAGATTTATCCACTATGTTTTTTTGATTGATTTTAAAAGAATTTTTTGCTAAAATCTAAGATACGGAGCGTAGCATAGTGGCTAAGGCGCCTTGCGCTACCCCGTTAGAAATACCGGAGCGTAGCGTAGTAGCCTAACGCGCCTCGTTTGGGACGAGGAGATCGCCGGTGCGAATCCGGCCGCTCCGACAAAAATAGCTCGTTAACAGGTTTTTTGAGAAAGGAGAAAGACAATGAAAAATAAAGCAAAAAGTGCAGGCTCTGCCAGATTAGAAGAAATAGGCTTACTTTTGATATGGGGTTTAGTATTTGGAGCTTATCTATATGGGACAAGAGGTCTCTATATGAACTTACCCCTTTTATCCGAAAGTATTTTAAGTGGGTTGATAATCTTTACGGCTTTGTGCCTCGGGTCCTTAGCGAAAAAACGAGATAAGAACTTATTAGATAGAACGCTCATAGAAATCAGCAAAGAAGATAAGGGATTGATTAAATTAGCGGTCAAAGAACCTGAACATAAAAGTACTTTGTGAACTGCGGAAAGCTCCGATTTCTCGTACCCGCACCTATTTTTAGGTAGTGGGGTTTTTATTGATTTTTTAGTGAAAATAAGTTATAATATAAATAGAATTATGCCAGTACCAAAATTTTTACAATCAGCTTTATACTCTTATAATTTGAAATCTTTAAATGCCCAAAGGGATTATAATCTTATCATTACTCAGGTTTTAAATCATGGAAACTGGAAGCAAGTTCAATGGCTAAAAAAGAACTATGGTTTAAAAAAAATCAAAGAGGTGATAAAAAATCCTGAGAGGGGTTTATGGTATTTTGATGTTTTGAATTATTGGCAGATTATTTTGGGTATAAAGTTATCAAAGAAAAAAATTGATAAAGCCCTTTTTTCTTTAAGCCCTGCCGGACAAACTTAAAACAATAATTATGCATTTAGAAGTTCTTACATTAAAACAACGAAAAATTCTAAGCCAACTCGGATTTACTAAAAAACATAAGATGTATTTAGCTGGTGGAACTGCATTAGCCTTACAAGTGGGTCACCGAACTTCTGTTCATTTTGATTTTTATACAAACCAACACTTTAAAAAGTCTACTTTACTAAAAATTTTCAAGAATAATCTAAAAAACTTGTCAATTAAAGTTCTGCGAGATGTTGATGATACTTTTGAAATCCAAATAAATAATTTACATTTGAGCTGTTTTTATTATCCCTATTCTTTAGTTGGTAAACTTGTTAATATCAAAGGCATTCAGCTTGCTTCAATTGAAGATATTTCTGCCATGAAGGTGGTGGCCATTTCTCAAAGAGGCAGACAGCGAGATTTTATAGATATTTATTATTTGATTAATAAATTAGGCTTGGATAAAATTATTTCAATAACAGAAAAAAAGTATCCTGAACTTGACCGTTATAATGCTTTACGGGGACTACTTTACTTTTCTGATGCTGATAAAGATAGAGAAATATCACGAATTAAAACATCGAAAGATATTAGCTGGCAAAAGATTAAAAAATTTATTCAAAATCAGGCTAAACAATATCAAATAAAGCAATTTCAGAAGTAATGCGGGTGTCGTATAATGGCTATTATATCAGGTTTCCAACCTGAGGACGTGGGTTCGACTCCCATCGCCCGCTCATACGAAAACCCCAGCCGCGTAGAGCGCCGCCGGGGTTTTAAATATCTAATATCTAATATCCAATCCGCTACCTGGCATATTCAATTACTCTGGTCTCTCGTATAACATTCACTTTTATCTCACCAGGATACTTCAATTCTTCTTGAACCCTTTTAGCAATTTCTCTGGCTAATTTTTGGGCAGTCAAATCATCAATCTCTTCAGGCTTCACAAAAACCCTGATTTCTTTTCCTGCCTGTAAAGCCCACGCTTTTGCTACGCCCGAAAAAGATAGAGCGATATTCTCAAGCTCACCAAGTCGTTTGAGATAGTTTTCCAGAGTATCTTTTCTTGCTCCTGGACGGCTGCCTGATATAGCGTCAGCAGTTTGGACTATTACAGATTCTAAACTTTCATATGGATATTCTTCGTGATGAGCTTTCATTGCGTCAATTATTTCTTTTTCAGCGCCGAATTTCTCTAAAATCTTAATTCCAATCTCAACATGAGATCCTTGTATTTGATGGTCAACGGCTTTGCCAATGTCATGGAGAAGCCCTGCCTTTTTCGCAACTTGAACATCAGCTCCAATTTCAGCCGCAAGAGATCCTGACAAATGAGCTACTTCAATAGAATGGAGAAGAACATTCTGTCCAAAACTGGTTCTGAACCATAATCTTCCCAGCAATTGAACAAGTTTGGGGTCAAGTCCAATAACACCAGTATCATAAACAGCCTGCTCACCAGCTTTTTTGATTTGCTTGGTTATTTCAGCTTCAGTATCAGTAACTATTTTTTCTATTCTTGCTGGTTGAATCCGTCCGTCCTGAATCAGTTTTTCTAAAGCTCGTTTGGCAATTTGCCTACGTACTGGATTGAACCCGGAGATAATTACTGTTTCCGGAGTTTCATCAACTACTATTTCCACTCCTGTAAGTTTTTCCAAAGTTTTGATATTTCGTCCTTCCTTGCCGATAATCCTGCCCTTAATCTCTTCATTTGGCAGACTTACAGTGCTGGTTGTTATTTCCTGAGTTTGTGGAATAGCATATTTTTGAATAGTTAGAGATAGAATTTCCTTTGCCCTTTTTTCGTATTTTTCCCGACCATCGTTTTCCAGCTTTCGCAACTTTTCTAAGATTTCTGCCTGATACTCTTTTTCCGTTTCGGCCAAGAGTTCTTTCTTTGCTTCAGCCTTTGATAATCCAGAGATTTTTTCTAATTTTTGTTTTCCCTCTTCTTTTAATTCCTCAAGGCCTTTCTTTATCTTTTTAAGCTTTTCTACTTTTTCCTTAATTTCATCTTTTTCTTTTTCAAACCCAGAAAGCCTTTCCTCCATGCGATTTTCCTTGCTTACTAGCAGTTGTTCCGTTCTCCGTAGTTCTTTTCTTCTTTGGTCTTCATCTTTTTTAGCTCTTTCTAAAACCTGAAGAGCTTTTTGTTTGCCTCTGTTAAGTATTTGTTCCGCTTCTTCTTTTGTTCTGCTTATTTTCTCTCGAAGCTTTGCCTCGATTGTTCCCATCTTCTTTCTCGCAATAGATTGACGAGCCAAGTAGCCCAAAATTGAGCCAATAACTAAGCCGCCCATAACCAAAAATAGGGTAATTAAATTCATAATTTTCAATGCAAAAACAATTGTGCATAGCTTTTTTTATCTTTTTATTGTTAAAATTACACACGAATGCATTTTACATAAGTTAATTTTCTATTCTGATTTTAGCAGATAATTTTTAAAAAGTCAAACCCCTGTATAATACAACCCCCACCACTTTTTTGAAAAAAGTGGCGGGGGTCAAGCGCAAAAGCCAGGGTTCAACCCCCTGGCATTTCTTGTCTCTTGTCTCTTGTCTCTTGTCTCTTGTTGTTACTCCTTTGCTCTTATCACTTCATCAATTAAGCCGTATTCTTTTGCTTCTTCGGCTTCGAGGTAAAAATCCCTATCTGTGTCTTTTTCAACCTTATTTAATGCTTTGCCGGTATGTTTAGCCAAAATATTATTAAGCTTGTTTTTAATCTTTATAATCTGCTTGGCAGTAATTTCAATCTCAACAGCTTCGCCAGTAACCCCGCCCATTACTTGGTGAAGAAGGATTTCAGAATTAGGCAGGGCGAATCTTTTTCCATTTGCTCCAGAAGCCAAAAGCGTAGCAGCCATTGAAGCGGCAATTCCAACACATACAGTAGAGATATCGGGTTTGACATACTGCATTGTATCGTAAATTGCCAAACCAGCAGTTACTGAGCCGCCTGGACTGTTTATATATAGCTGAATGTCTTTCTTAGGATCCTGAGAAGCTAAAAACAGTATCTGGGCAATAACAGAATTAGCAACAATGTCATTTATTGGGCCGGCAAGGAATACGATTCTTTCCTTTAAGAGCCTTGAGTAAATATCATAGGCTCTTTCGCCGTGATATGATTTTTCAACTACACTTGGTATTAAGTTCATTTACTGAAATGCCTAATTACTAATTTCTAATTACTAACTAATGTCTAATGCTCCAATGTCTAATGAACAATTATTAGTTTGGTCATTGAGTCATTAGTCATTGGGATTTAGTTAGAAATTAGGTCAATTAGAAATTAGAAATTAAGAAAAATATTTAACGATTTAATCCTTATCCTTTCGTCATGTTCTCTAACAGAGACAATGTCTTTTCATTCCGCAGTACTTTCTTAATATACTCTTTTAATTGCTCGGGGTCAAGTGTTTTTTGGGCTTCTTCAGTGGTTTTTAAAGTTTTTAAAAACGCATCTGCCCTTTCTTTTATTTCTGCTTCTGAGACTTTAATATTTTCATTTTTAGAGATGGCTTGCAAAACCAAACCCATTCCAACTCTTTTTTCTGCTTCAGATCGAAAAGAATCCCTTATTTCTTTTTCGGTTTTCTTTACTTTTTGCAGATATTCCTCAAAAGAAATTTTTAAACTATTTAAAACATTCTGTTTTAAATTGTCAATCAGAGAATCAAGTTCTTTTTCAATCAGGATTTTTGGAGTTTCAAGCTTTGATTCCCTGCTTATTTTTTCCAGAATTTCTTGTCTAACTCTTTGACTTTCCTGCGCGTTTTTTTCTTTATCCAGTCCCTTTTTTATACTTTTTTTCAATTCTTCCAAATTTTTAAAACTACCAAGACCCCTTGCCCATTCATCGCATATTTCAGGAAGCTCCATTTTTTGCACAGACTTCATTTTTACCTTGAATGGAACCTGTTTTGGTTCTTTTTCTTTTCCTTGCGGCAAAGAAATAGAAAATTCTTTTTCCTGGGCAGAGCTCATGCCCAGTATGTTTTCTTCGAAACCCGGCAGAAAACCTCCTCTACCCAAAACAAAAGAGTCTTTCATTTTGCGGGATTCATGTCCAGACGGTGTTTTAATAGGAGCCACAGCCTTGTATTCAAACTCAATTTCAACAAAATCTCCTTTTTCACAGGGTCTATTCAGGGCAGTAAACTTTGCGCGGGAATTCTGAATCCACTTTAAAGCTGATTCAGTTTCTTTGTCTTCAACTATAATTTTTCTTTTTTCAATCTGTCCTGCAACCTTTTTGTAATCCGGCAAATTGATTTGCGGTAAGTTTTCCATAAATTATATTAATAAGAACAAGGGAATAAAAAGGATAGCCACCTTGCCAATGAGTTTAATTAAAATATTTAAAGACGGACCGGCTGTGTCCTTGAAAGGATCGCCAACAGTATCGCCAATAACAGCGGCTTTGTGCGCTTGGGAGCCTTCCCCGCCGAGATTACCGGCTTCAATATACTTTTTGGCATTATCCCAGGCTCCTCCGCTATTTGCCAGAATCTGAGCCAATAGAAAACCAGAAACCACTGTTCCTGCTAAGAATCCTCCCAAAGCAGCTATACCAAGAATAATGCCGATTAAAATCGGCATCAACACCACTAAAAGCGCAGGCAGAACAATATTTTTCAAGGAATGTTTTGTTATTAAGTCAACGCACTTTGAATAATCTGGTTTTGCTTTGCCTTTGAGGAGTCCGGGAATTTCTTTGAACTGCCGTCTAACCTCTTTCACTACTAAAGACGCACCCTTGCTTACAGATTTCATAGACAGGGCAGCAAAAAGAAAGGAAAGCATTACTCCGATAAAAACTCCGGCTAAAACTTTAGGATCAATGATATTAATGTTTTTTAATCTGCTTAATTCAAAATAAGCAGCCAACCAAGCCAAAGCAGTTAAACCAGCCGAACCAATCGCAAAACCTTTTCCCATGGCAGCAGTTGTATTGCCTACTGCATCCAAGCTATCTGTTCTCTCTTTGGTTTTCTCAGAAAGACCAGCCATTTCTGAAATGCCTGCTGCATTATCAGCAATAGGACCATAGGAATCAGTAGAAAGATTAATTCCCAAAAGAAGCAGGATTCCAACCGAAGCCAAAGCAATTCCAAAAAGTCCAAGCAGATTATATGCCAAGACAATAGCAGCTGCTATTATAATGGTTGGCATAACAGCGCTGAAAATTCCCTGGGAAAGCCCTTCAATGATATTAGTTGAGGCTCCGCTTTTTGAGGCTTTGGCAATTGACAGCACAGGTTTGTATTTGGATGAAGTGAAATACTGAATGATTTGGCTAAGAAGAAATCCAACCAAAAGCCCGATTGCTAAAACCCAGAATATTTTAATATCTCCAATTAGAGAACGGGAAATAAAAAAGCAAGCAATAAGCATTAAAACATTTGAAATAATAAATCCTTTGTTTATAGCTTTTCTTACGTTTTGAGTCTGTTTATTAAACCCTTCCTCTTTTTCTCCTTTTGTTTTTGTCCATAGGCCAAAAATCTTGGACTTAGCGGTAATAAAATAACTGCTGATAATTGATGCCAAGATTCCTGCGCCGGCTAAAAGCATTGGCAGGATTAAACCCTTTTGCCCGAAAAGCGGGATTCCAAGAATAACAGTAACAATAATAGCGTCCTGAAACGACTCCAAAAGGTCAGAACCCATACCAGCAATATCACCGACATTATCTCCTACTGCATCAGCAATTACAGCCGGATTTCTGGGATCGTCTTCGGGAATTCCTTTTTCCACCTTTCCAACCATGTCAGCTCCAATATCAGCGCTTTTGGTATAAATTCCTCCGCCAAGCCTCATAAAAAGAGCAACCAGGGAAGAACCAAAAGCATAACTAATTAAAAGCTGGGGATTATTAAAAACAAAAGAAATCAAGGAAATACCCAGAAGGCCCAGACCGACAATCAAGAAGCCCATTACTTCACCGCCCAAAAGAGCAATTCGGAAGCTTTCAAAAAAGCTTTTCTGCGCTAAGTTAGCTGTTCTTCCATTGGTTTGAGTGGCAATCATCATTCCAATATAGCCAGCTCCACTTGAAACGCAAGCTCCAATTAAAAAAGTAAAGGCTTTAACAGCGCCATTTTCAGTAAAAATTAAAAAAACCAAAGCAATCAAGGCAAAAATAACTGACATTACTATAAATTCTCTTTTTAGGAAAGCTTTGGCTCCCTGCCTGATTGCCTGGCAGACTTTTTCAATCTTTGGAGTTCCAAAAGAAGTTTTTTTGATTTCTTTTGATAGAAAATAAACAAAGACCAGGGTAAATAGAGATATTAAGATGGGAAGAAGGAGGATTGTCATTCGAAATGTCAAATGTCAAAATCCAAATGTCAAATCAATGATACTGGACGCGAAGCGGACTCCCCGGAGGGTTGCATCCAAGTGTCAAAACACTATTTATCTTTTTGGATTTTGGGCTTTGGATTTGATTTGTCATTTGAACTTTGGATTTTGGATTTAGTTTTATCGGCTTTCTCTTTAGTTTTCTCTTTTTCCTTTTTAGTCTCTGTTTTGCCTTTCTTCTCACTTTCCGGGCTTCTCACATCTATTTTCCAGCCAGTTAGTTTGGCTGCCAATCTAACATTCTGGCCGTTTTTTCCAATGGCTAAAGAAAGCTGGTCTTCTGGAACAATAACTAAGGCTTTGTTCCTGCCTTCAATTTTAACGTCTAAAACCTTAGCTGGCGAAAGAGAGTTTCCAATGTATTCCTCTGGTTTTTCTGAAAACTCAATAATATCAATTTTTTCTCCGCCTAGTTCAGAAATTACTGCCATAATTCTGTTGCCCCTTTGTCCAACTACAGAGCCTATAGGATCAATAGTTTTTTCATTTGATTCCACGGCAATTTTTACTCGTGATCCTGCTTCTCTGGCAATAGATTTAATGATTACCTGTCCAGATGCGACCTCTGGCACTTCCAATTCTATTAGCTTGGAAATTATTTTGGGATAAGCCCTGGAAAGAAAAATCATTGGTCCTTTTGGGGTTTCTTCAACTCTTACGATATATAGCTTTAGCCGTTGTCCCTGTTTATAGAATTCATTGGGGATTTGTTCTTCCTTTGGTAGAACTCCAATAGTTTTACCAATGTCAAAATAAACAGCCCTTGGTTCAATTCGCTGAACAATGCCGGAAACTATTTCATTCTCTTTTTTCTTGTATTCACTGAGGATTACTTCTCTTTCAGCTTCTCTGATTCTTTGCAGGATAACTTGTTTAGCTGTTTGAGCGGCAATTCTGCCATAGTCTTTATTAGACTCCAAAGAAATTTCTAGTTCTTCGCCTGGTTTAATCTTTGCTTTTATTTTTTTGGCCTCATTTACCATAATATGCTTTTCCGGATTAAATCTGATTTTGGATTCTTCATCCTCTCCTTCTTCGTTTAACCTATTTTTCTTGTCCTCCATAGCTTTGGCGAAGGAGGGTTCTTTCAGTTTTTCCAACTCTTCTTCGCTGTAAACCATTTTTTCATCCACAACCTGTTTTATTTGCCAAAACTTAACACTCCCTGTTTTAGGGGTGAGTTTAGATTTGATTATTTGGCCTCTTTTGCCGTAATCTTTTTTATAGGCAGCAGCCAAAGCCACTTCAATGGTTTCGAAGACTTTTTCTTTAGAAATGCCTTTTTCCTCGGCAATCTGAGCTATGGCTGATGTAAAAGTTTTAAAATCCATGTTTCCTTGCCCGCCTTCGCTCTTTTGTCTTTAGCGGTCTTAGTTAATATAAAATATTAAAGATAAAAGGTAAAAAACAAAAATGTAAAAAATTAGATATTTAGGTTAGTTCTTGGATTTTCTTGTTTTTGTATTTTTAATATTTGGGTTTTATTTTTTGGACACTAAATGCAATGCTTCCAATATTAAAAAAGCCACCAATCCAATTATGGCTAATTTTAAAAATCCTTCGCTGAAACCCTTAAACTCGCTTCCAGCAACAATAATAGTAAAAGCAGATATTGCTAAAAGAATTGTAGGCCAACTCATATTTTTATTCGCATCTCAGTCTCTTCAATACTATCACATAAAGTTGATCTTGTAAATAGCTGAAAAATTTGGTATACTATTGCTAGAAACTCCCAAATGCCCCTGTAGTTCAATGGATACCCGCCGAAAGCCCGCTGAAAGCGGGCAATCAGGAGGGCCCGCCACAATACCAGCGAAGCTGGTTTTGGGCGGGGAACGTTTCTCCCCGTAGTTCAATGGATAGAACGAGGGATTCCTAATCCCTAAATGTTGGTTCGACTCCAGCCGGGGAGACTAAAAAGGATAAAAAATGATGGGCCCATAGTCTAGTGGTAAAACACCTCCATGGCATGGATGAGTCGAGGGTTCGACTCCCTCTGGGTCCAAAAACAAAAGGGGATAGGACCGCACATGTCTCCATTGGTCTGTCCCAGTTAGTTGATTTTGGAGGCGTGCGAGAGCGGACGAATCGGGCAGTTTCGAAAACTGCTATGGCTTATGTCATCGAAGGTTCGAATCCTTCCGCCTCCGCCAGTTGGAAATTCGCAAGCCGTAGGAAGCCGCCTCGCTTCGCTCGGCGGTCAATTTATATTCATTTTTGGGCGAAAAGGAAAAAGATTTATCAATAAGGGCAAAAGAAATTTTTTCATAAGATTTTTTAGAAGAGCTAGGGGGCCGAGCTACTCTTGACTTTTATAATGGAATATGCTATGCTATTCTAAAGTTTAAATAGCACATTCCAAACCAAATAAAAAATAGAAAGGAGCAAAACTATGTCACGCTTTAATGCCTGCGTCCTCGTAAAGAGAAATGGATCCACCCCTGAACAGATGGCCCAGAAAGCAAGCGACATGCTTGCTAATTTTGACATCAACAAGGAGATGAAGCCGTACAAGTACTACGTCGAAGCTGACGAGATTCAGCGAATGGCCAAGTCTTATGGTATTGACCCAACGAATCTTTCTGCTCTTGCCGAAAAGCTGGAAGACTGGAATGGCGACAAGGGCGGCGTGGATGAGTCCGGATTTTATGGTGTTTCCACAAAGAATCCTGACGGACACATCGACGCATGGTCTGTTTTCGCCGAAGTCAAACCCGAAGATCGTAGACGTTTCTTGTTCGGTGGTGACGAAGAAAAAAATTGTGCGGCAATCGTCACACCGGACGGCAAATGGGACATGGGTCCGTGGATCTACGGTTCTCCTAACGCAGAGCAGGAAAAGGAACTTGATGAGTGGAACAAGAAACTTACCACGTTTCTCGACGAGCATAAGAATGCCGCCGCTTTTCTTGCTGACTGCCACATCTAACAACTGTTGCCCGCTATGTCTTTGGACCTCTAGCGGGCATCTTTTTTACGAAAAAGAATTTGCCGTCAAAGACACAAAATTTTCAATTGAAAATTTTTTGAAAAATTTTGTGAATTGAATTATAATTAACTCAATTAAAAACTTGAAATTGTTAATGTTCGCGGCGGAGCCGCTCATTTTTGCCTCGCCATATCCGAGCCGCGCAAAGCGCGGCGAGGAAATTCCGTTCGAGCTATTTTAAGAATACACCGCCAGTGAAAATTTTGGGCGGCGAGTCTTACTCCCGCCGCAGCATGAAATTAGACTTGACTCCGCAAGGCGGCAAGTCCAGATGTTTGGCATCGGGGCATACAATTTTCCTTGACACAAAAACTTGTTTTTGCTAATATAGAATAAGCCAAGCAGGATGCGAACTATCATCATATTTAGAAGGCAAAGAAGGGGGGCTGGAGGGTTCTTATCCACAAGACCAACCCAAAATGTATGTCTGTTATGGACTGACCACCGTAAGGCTGGTTTATACGCAAAGGATCTTGATGGTTGAGAGCTGCGGGGCCCCCTTGTATTATGGGGGTTGGATGTGTCGCATGGAGCAAAAAGAGAGTCCCGATTTTATTAGCTCCAAGAGTAGCGATATATCCAGCCCCCCTTTTTTTTGTTTTGTTGAATATTCTTTCTTCTTATTTAAGAAAGGATGTTGCTGGACTTACTTATGTCCGGCAAGCAATTTAATAGACAAAAATCCTAATTTTTTGTATTATAAATTATAGCAAACAAAATAATTTATAGGAGTTTTTTGGGCTATTAACATTAATAATAATTATGATTGATTTTTTTGGCGCAAATTTATTTTTTATCGCAGTTTTAATTTTGATAGTTTTAATTGCTGTGTGGAATGTATTTTTGCAATTACAGCAGAGAAAATTAAGAAATAAGATTATGACATTGCTTGGCGGCAAAAAAGCCAAGGGCTTGGAAAAGGTGATATTTGAATTAATTAAAAGATTGAAAGAAAACGAGAAAAAAGTTTTAGAATTAAAAAAGTTTGACAAATATCTAGAAAAAATGGCTGTTTTCAGCATTCACAAAGTCGGCGTTGTAAGATACAATCCTTTTAAAGAGGTTGGCGGAGATCAGAGTTTTTCCATTGCTCTGCTTGATTCTAGAAACAGCGGTTTTGTAATCACTTCTCTTTACGGCAGAGAAACAAACCGCATTTATGGAAAACCGGTTAAGAAAGGGAAGTCGGAATATCAGTTATCCGAAGAAGAGATAATGGCGATTGAAGAAGCTATCGCTTGTTAATTATCAATTATCAATTTTCAATCAATTTTCAATGACTCAATTTTTAAACTCTTCTTGCAAGACATTGTTTAAAAATTAAAAAGCAACCCTCTGGGGAGTCCGCCTAAAGGCGTCCAGGAGACATTTAATGAAAATTGGGCCTTGAAAATTAAAAATTTTGTTTAATGTCTCCCAAAACTCCAAAAAACAATCAAAAAGTCAGGAAGCCTGACACAACGCTAGAAACACGGCCGCCAATAGTAGTTTTCTTGGGGCATGTTGACCATGGAAAATCCAGCATTCTTGATTATATTCGGAAAACTAAAATTGTAGAACAGGAATCGGGAGGCATTACCCAACACATTGGAATTTATCAGATTGAACATAAAGATAAAGCCATTACCTTTATTGACACGCCAGGACATGAGGCTTTTGATGCAATGCGCTCCAGAGGCGCTAAGGTGGCTGATATGGCTGTTTTGGTTATTGCAGGCGAAGAAGGAATAAAAGAACAGACCAAAGAAGTCATAGAACACATTAAGCAGGCAAAAATTCCAATAATAGTTGCTATTAATAAAATCGATAAATCCCAAGCTGATCCTGAAAAAGTTAAAAGAGAGTTGGCAGATTTGGATATTATGGTTGAGTCAATGGGAGGCAATGTGCCATGCGTTGAAACATCAGCTGTAAGCGGTAAAGGAATTGATGAACTTATAGAAGTTATTTTATTGATGGCGGAAATAGAAGACTTAAAAGCTGATTTATCCAAACCTGCCGAGGGAGTAGTAATTGAAAGCCATTTGGATCCAAGGCGTGGGTCAACGGCTACTTTATTAGTTGAAGACGGAATTTTAAGGGTAGGGGATATTGTTTCAACCGCTTCTTGTATTGGCAAGCTTAAGATTTTAGAGAACTTTCATGGCAAGGCGATAAAAGAGGCCTTTCCTTCTGATCCAATTATTGTTATTTGTTTTGAAAGTGTTCCAGAGGTTGGACAACGATTTAAAGTTTTTAAAAGCGTTGAGCAGGCCTTGGAATACAGCAAAGAGAAAAAGGAAAAACCTGGAGTTTACAAAGTTGCTTTTGAAGAGAGTGGTAAAAAGATTCTGAATTTGATTTTAAAGACTGATGTATTGGGTTCTTTAGAGGCAGTTAAAGAAGTTTTGGGAAAACTTCCACAAGATAAAGTTGTTCTGCGTATTCTGAAAAGCGAAGTCGGAGAAGTTAATTTGTCAGATATTAAAACTGCCATTGCCTGCAAAGCAAGGATTTTAGCTTTCCGCGTCCATGTTAATGCTCAAGCTTCTTCTTTTGCCAGACAAATGAAAATTATAATAATGAAGTTTGACGTAATTTATGAGGTTGGTGAAAAGATTTTAGAAGTTATGGAAAAGAGCCTTGGGTCGGAAACAATCAGGCATGATTTTGGAAGAGTTAAGGTTTTGCTAATTTTCCGGACAGAGAAAAACCGCCAGATTGTTGGTGGTAAAATTACCGAGGGCGAGGTTATAAAGGGGACTAAGATTGAGGTTTTGCGTCAGGACGAGCTTGTTGGCAAGGGTAAGATGATTAATCTCCAGAGAGACAAAAAAGATATTGACCGTTTAATAAAGGGGCAGGAGTGCGGAATTTTATTTGAAGGCGGTGTGAGGATTGAAGAAGGAGATGCACTTGTGATTTATAAAGAAGAGAGGGTGAAGGGAGAGCTTTAAAATTTCTGATTTCTAATTTCTAATTTCTAATTAATGTCTAATGCCCCAATGTCTAATAAGCAACTATTATTTTATTCGTTGGCAATTATAAACCAACCAAATCAGTGTCTCAACGCATTCAAAAAGTTAACGAATTAATAAAACGGGAACTTGCGCAAATTATTCTCAAAGAGATTGACCTTGAGCCTGGAGTTTTAGTGACTATTACCCGGGTTGAGACTTCAAATGATTTGAGGGGAGCGAAGATTTTTATTTCTATCTTATCCGAAGAGAAAATTGAAGAAGTTTTCCAAATTTTAAATAAAGAAATTTACGATTTACAGCAAAAACTTAATAAACGACTCAATATGAGGCCAATTCCCAAGATTAGATTTGTGGAGGAAAGAGAAGTGAGAGAAGCAGCCAAGATTGAGAAATTGCTGGAAGGGGTTGAAAAATAGGTTAAAATCTTATAAGATGAACTTACGGCCGGGTAGCCAAGTAGCTAAGGCGTTGGTCTGCAAAACCAATATACATGGGTGCAAATCCCATCCCGGTCTCAATTTTGAAATTATCGGGACAAAACTCTTATACGCCGGTGCAAATCCGACCATGGACTCAGGATATATGCCGCGGTGCTGGAATTGGTTTACAGGAGCGGCTTAAAACCGCTTGAGGATTTATTCTCGTGTGGGTTCGAGTCCCACCCGCGGCACCAGTAAGGAAAAGTCAAATTTCGTTGGTTCTCCTCGCGGAGTTTATCCCGCATCGAACTTGTTCTGGTGCTGGGCTCGGCGACCAAATTGAACAGAAATTTCCAGCAAAAACTTAATTTTTGATCTTAGTTTTGCAAAAGAAAATTTAATAAAGGTCAAAAAAATAATTAACTAATAATAATTTATGAATACAAATCAAAAAGGTTTTTCAAATATTGTTTTAGCCGTGGCCATTGTCGTCGTTATCATTATTGTCGCTGTTGGTGGATATTTTGTATTAACGCAGCCATCGCCTACGTCAGGCATCAGGATAACTGGCGGAGCTGGAGGAGAAGAAGGTATCCCACAATACCCTGACGGTTCTGTTACCCTCTTTTCCCCGAACGGCGGGGAAACATATGCAGCTGGAGGTCAAATGACAGTTAAATGGCAAACTAAAAATGTCCCCGCTACCGCTGGCATCTGGATTCACTTGGATACAGTTGACGGGAGACATCTAGATAATGGAGATTTAGTTAGTAGTTACACTGATGTTCTAAACACGGGCGAAACAACTATCACAATTCCATTAGATATCCCGGCCGGACAATATAAATTAGCGGTTACGATCGCTCAAGAACTTGAAGATGTTTCTGATAACTACTTTACAATCACAAATGCTACGCCCGTCCTTACTAAAGAACAAGCTCAAGCTCTTGTATCGCAGACCTGGGGAGGTTGTACGCCTGATACTTGTGAATCAGTTATTGTCACTGTCCAATATAATAATGGTCAATATGCTGTAACTGCAAGATATGAAGGGCTCCGAGATGATTCTATTAGTGCGCAGAAAAAAGTCGCACCTGCATACTACAGCAACAATGTTTGGACTTTAGGAAATGCGACAGTTACTCAGCGATGCCAACCTGGACGGGGTCAACAAGATTTCTCTTCAGATCTTTGTTTCTAAAGTTCTTAAATTGCCGCCAAAGAAAAACTTCAAACCCCAGTAGTAGAATCTTCGCTTCACTACGGGGCGGATTGTCAAAGAACGCGGTGAAGATACTCCGAATTTTGGTTTCTCGTTGCCGCCGCCCTCCTTCGCCTCTCGGCTTCGGACGGGCAAGCAGGTGGCGAAATGCGTTCAAACTATTTTCAGAATAGAGCACAAAAACCCCTGCCGCGTTTTATGCGGCAGGGGTTTTAAGTTAAATGTCAATTATCAATTATTATCCTTCTAATACCTCAATGTAGGCGTTCGTGGCGCCGAAGTTTTTTGCTTGCCAGTAATTCGGAAACCAAATATCAAGATGGTAATAACCCTTTCTACTATGCATTCTATCTTCAACTATAAAGATTTTATCTCCATAGAGCTCAGGAATTTTAACCTTGGTTCCAAATGCCAATAAATTATTAGCCACAATGCCATCTCTTACCCATGTATTAGAAGCAGTAATATAAGGAGTGCTGTCAGTCTGCAGAGTAGATGAAGAATAAGCAGTAACAACCATTTTTATTTTCTTCACTGTTTTTGGTTCTGGTTCGTTGGGATTAGACAGAGCTAAAAAGCTATTTCCCTGAACAGAATAAAACTTTTCCTCAATTTGATGAATAGAAAGTTTATCCTCATTTACGTCCTTTTTCTCAAGCCAAAAAAGCGGTAAAAGGCAAACCACTGCAAGCACAATCGTAAAGACAATTAAGTTTTTTGTTCCCGTAAAATAGCTTAATTCATTTACAGGGTATCTTAAACTGATATCCATGTTTTTATAACAAAACCCCTCTCAAAGGGGTATTATCTAATTATACTCTTCTCACAGGGTTTGTCAACCCCGTTAGAGATATTTATCCACAAGTGAGGATATTTTAGTTTATTAAATATTTTTTCTTTTGCGTAATTGAGTTTAAATTCTTCAAAATCTCTAACGGGGTCAAGCCTTTTTGGGGTATTTTTCCACAATTGTTCTTTAAGCGGGTGAAGGGAGTTGAACCCTCCTCTCGTGCTTGGCAAGCACGTGTAATAGCCACTATACGACACCCGCTTATTTTTATTTGTGCTGCGGGTGAGAATTGAACTCACGACCCCTTCTTTTTCAGAGAAGTGCTCTACCACTGAGCTACCGCAGCACGTTGGTGGGCGTATCAGGATTTAAACCTGAGACCTTCCGCGTGTAAAGCGGACGCTCTAATCACTGAGCTATACGCCCTCAAAATATCTTACTATATTTTATTTCAAGAAACGAGGCAAAGATTTGTGCCCAGGGCGGGACTTGAACCCGCACGCTCAAAAGAGCACGGCACCTCAAGCCGCTGCGTTTACCAATTACGCCACCTGGGCATTATTTTTTTCCTCTTTTTTTTCTTCATCCTCCGAAGGTTTTTCCTCTTCTTTTTCCTCTTCTGGAGGAGGAGCAGGAGTTTGAATTGCAGGAATCTCAACCGTTTTCAACCTTGCTGACTTGCCAAATCGCTTTCTCATATAATAAAGCTTAGATCGTCTTACTTTAGCCCTTTTTAAGACTTCTATTTTCTCAATATTAGGTGAATGAAGAGGAAAAATTCTTTCAATCCCAATTCCATCAGATATTTTTCTGACAGTAAAAGTGCCGTTGATTCCTTTGCCGTGTTTGACGGCAATTATCAAACCCTCAAAAGGCTGGAGCCTTTCTTTGTCGCCTTCTTTTATTTTTTGATAAATCCGAACAGTATAGCCGGATTTAATTTCCGGCAAACCAGTCCGTAGTTGAGATTTTTTTATAGCTTCTGATTTCATTATAGATCAGATTAACATTATTTTTAATTTTTTTCAACCCCGTAGAAGAATTTCGAATGAAAAATTTCAAAGAAATTTTCAATTAGCCGAAGGCTTTTCGAAATTTCTCTACGGGGCAAGGCCCTTTAACACATTTTTGAGCTCAGGCGGTAGGGGAGACTCAAATTCTTTAATTTGACCATTCGGTAATTTAATTTTCAAAATACTTGCATGCAGAAATTGTCTTTTTAATTCTTTTGGGCAAGACGCTCGCTTCCTCTTGTATTTTTCATCGCCGGCTACTGGACAGCCCAGCCAGCTCAAATGCACTCTGATTTGATGCAGTCTGCCGGTTTTGGGATGAACCTCTAAAAGCGAATAATCTTTATATTTTTTAATTACTTTGTATTTAGTAATTGCTTTTCGTATTTTTCCTCTACCCATAGACAGCGAAAAAACTTTTTGCTTGGTTTTATTTTTTGAGCGGGCTAAATAAGTTTTGATTATTCCATTATTTTGAGGCGGCTTACCATTCACCAATGCCAGATATTTTTTGATTACTTTTCTATTTTTAAATTGTTCTTTCAAATACTGAAAAGCCTTATTATTTTTAGCCGTAATTAAAACTCCGGAAGTGTCTTTGTCTAAACGATGAACAATTCCAGGCCTGAGAGGGTCTTCTCCAGTATTTTTAATTTGAGGATAATGTTTTAATAAAAAATCCGTTAAGGCTCCGGATTTTTGATTAGGTCTCGGGTGAACCAGTAAACCAGCCGGTTTATCAATTACTAAGACATCTTTGTCTTCATAGATTATTATTGGTTCCATAATTTCTTAACAACTTCAACTAATTCTTTGTAGTTAAAATAGCTTAAAAGTTGTTTTTCCCAATTAGGATCATTTATATTAATAGTCGGGTCAACGCCATGACCCTCAATTGGTTGGCCATCATCGCGTAAAGTTAAACTATGAACTAAAAATGCGGAGTAAATTTCATTATTAGGATCAATTTGGTTTTCTATTTCGAAAACTTTTTCAACTGTTCCCCACCCCTTAGTCTGCAGACCAATAACTACTCCCACATTATATTTTTTAAAAACAGCGGTCATAACTTCAGCTGAAGACTGAGTTTGTTCGTCCACAAGAACAACCACCTTTTTATATTTGACCATGCTGGCAAGCCAGCCAGCCTTGGTTTTAAACGGAGTATATTCTTTTTTGTGAAAAAAATCATAAGCATATTGATCTTTGCCTATAAATGGACCCAAGAACCATGGGAGAAGATCAATTGACCCGCCGATGTTTCCGCGCAAATCCAAAATCAGGGTATCAAGCTCTGGTTTGTCTTCAATGCTGTTTGCCTCTTTCTTAAAATCTTCAAAAGTGGCTGGAGATATTCTTTGAATCCTAATCAGGCATATTTCAGGCAGAAGCAATTTAGCAAAAACAGTTGGCTCAGCCCCTGTTTCATCATATTTTTCTTTATTTTCTTCATCAGAAAGCACTTCGTGGGCATACTCTGCTTCCTCAATTTCTTTTTCAATCTCTTCTGCTTGTTCCGTAGGCGCTTCTTGTTTTTTCTCTTCCAACTTCTCTACTTTTTCTTCAAAAGCCTGTTCTATTTCTTGTTCTGTTGCCTGTTTTTCAACTTCCAAGTCTTGATAAAGGTCTTTTTCAGGATTTACATTCTCAACCATATTTTTAAGCTCCTGCTTTTTCTGGGTGGTATAAAGTCCGCTCCGGCTAAAGGGTTTCAAGTTGGCTAAAACAATGCTGGCTAAATTAACTGAAAATTCTTTCTTTTTTTCATCATCTCCCAGGGTTTCAATTGTTTTGACTAAAGTTTTTTGAAGCCCCTCTTTATCGTTTGTTCCAAGAACAAAAGGTTTTTCCAATACTTTTTCCGCTCCTAATTTATAGAGATTGGTCAGGTTTTCATCGTTTATATCGTCCCAGTAGTTTTCCTGAACTTTGTCATAGACCTCCATAAGAAAAGCCAGATATTTATCCTTTATTTCAGCCTCTTTGGGCTGGGTGGTTTTGAAAATAAAATAGCCTCCAAGAATTCCAATTCCAAAAATAAGGATTAAAGAAGCTATCCATTTCCTTTGCACTTTTTTTGTTTTTTTACTTTTTCTGGGCATACCCCGTAGTGAAAATTTGATAATGCTTTCTAAAAGAAAGCTTATGCCGCGCAGCCCTGTAGTGAAACTTGGACTCGCTACGCAAATGGACATTTGTCCAAGTTCTACTACAGGGCGCAGCGAATCAAATTTCTACTACGGGGCATATTTTCATTATACTTAGAACGAATATTTATTCAAGAAATAAAAAACCTGCCATCAGGGCAGATTTTGTTTTTAGTGGACTATTCTGGTGAGCTACAATTGATTATGCGTGAACCTGTTTTGAAAAATCCAGTTTGGTGGGCACTAGAGGATTTGAACCTCTGACCTCTACTATGTCAAAGTAGCGCGCTAACCCCTGCGCCAAGTGCCCACTTTGTGCGCGTGGATGGATTCGAACCATCGACCCCAGACTTATAAGGTCTGTGCTACTACCACTGAGCTACACGCGCATTTCTAAAACAATTAATTATTTTCCCAAAGCTTTCACCTTGAATTTTTTTATTTTCGTAGGTTTGGTAATTTGTCTGATTTTCTTGGTTATCTTTTTGAATTTACTAATTTTCATATTGTTAGACTCTCTGATAATTTTTTCAAATTCTTCTCTTTCAATGGTTTCTTTTTTAATCAAAGTTTCAGCGATTTTGTCCAGAACTTCCATTTTTTCCTTGAGGATTTTCTCTGCTTTTTTCTGCGCCTCTTCAATAAATTTGGAAACAGCTTTGTCAATTTTAGCAGCCATTTCTTCGGAATAATTTCTCTGTTCAGAGATCTCTTTTCCCAAGAAAACCAGTTCTTCTTTTTCGCCCCAGGCTACCGGACCCAGAGAAGACATACCATATTGCTTAACTAATTTTCGCGCTAAATTTGAAGCTTTTTCCAAGTCATCGGAAGCGCCGGTGGTAATCTCTCCAAATTTCAGTTTTTCAGCCGTGTAGCCGCCCAAGAAAACAGAAAGCTCGTCTAAAAATTCTGACTTTGTTCTAAGATGCCTATCTTCAGTGGGCAATTTCAAGGTATAACCGGCTGCCCGGCCCCGAGCAACAATAGAAACTTTTCTTACTGGTTCAGCATTAGGCAGAGAAGCAGCCAGCAGAGCATGTCCTGACTCATGATAGGCGGCAATTTCCTTTTCTTTTTTAGACAGAATATGGCTTTTTCTTTCCGGACCCAGCAAAACCTTTTCAATTGATTCCAGTAATTCTTCCTGAAAAATCTGCTTTTTATTTCTCCGAGCAGCCAAAATAGCAGCTTCGTTAACTAAATTAGCCAAGTCAGCGCCGGAAAATCCAGGAGTTCTTTCAGCGACCTCTCGAATATTAACATCAGAAGCTAAAGGCTTTTTCCTGCAGTGAATTTTCAGAATCGCTTCTCGGTCATTAATGTCCGGAAGGTCTAATACAACCCTTCGATCAAATCTGCCCGGCCGAAGAAGGGCAGGGTCCAAAACATCAGGCCTATTTGTGGCGGCAAATACCAAACATGTAGCTTCTCTTTCAAATCCATCCATTTCTACCAAAATTTGATTCAGAGTTTGTTCTCTTTCATCATGTCCTCCGCCAATACCAGTTCCCCTGACTCGGCCAATGGCATCAAGTTCATCAATAAAAATTATTGAAGGCTGTTGTTTTTTTGCCGTGGAAAAGAGATCTCGGACTCTGCCTGCGCCAACTCCTACGAATAATTCTACAAATTCTGAGCCAGAGATTGAAAAAAACGGAACATGGGCTTCCGAGGCAACGGCACGCGCGAGCATCGTTTTTCCCGTGCCGGGCGGCCCCATTAATAAGACTCCTTTCGGAATTCTTGCTCCCATCTGCAGATATTTTTTTGGGTATTTCAAAAAATCAACGATCTCTTTTAATTCTTCTTTGGCTTCTTTGAGTCCGGCCACATCATTGAATGTGATTTTTTCTTTTGGGTGTCCGTCAGCTCCGAAAAGCCGGGCCTTGGCTTTAGAAAAGTTAAAAGCCTGCATTGCCCCGGTTTTTGCTCTTCGGAAAATCACCCAGAAAAATATTATAAAGAGCAGTAAAGGAAACAGGGTTAGAATAAACGGTCCTGCCAATGTCCAAAAACCTTTTTCTTCCTGAAAGCTAATATTAATTTTTTTCAATTTTTCTCGGTTAGCTCCGTAATTAATTAAAGACTCGGAAAAACCAATAGAGGGCTCCTTAAAAGATTGGGAATGCGTCTCATCTCTATATGTAATAAAAATATTAGAGCCGGAAACAAGAATTTCTTCTATCTTTTCATCATTTAAATCTTTGACTATCTGACTTATAGCGATTTCTTGACTTTCTTCAAGGGGCTGGTTGAAAAGAGTGAAAATTCCAGAAATGATTAAGAAAATAAGGATTATGGCAATTATGTTTTTAACAAATGGTTTCATACTTTAACTGCGAAATACGAAAAATATACGAAACTACGAAAACGTTTTCGTAATTCAAGAATATATGATTATACTTTAACGAATCAAGGTTCTTGAGCGAAGCGAAAGGCTCTTATATTCGTAAAGAATTCGCATTTCGCGACCCAACAGCTTTTATATTTATTTTTCTTGATTGGCAAGTTTCAATATCATCTTATGCTCCCTTGGTTCAATTTGGAGAATCTCAAAATCATAGTCCTGACCAATCCTTAATAGTTCTTCCATATTTTTTTGAGAGACAAATTCAGAAATATGGACTAATCCCTGAATTTGGGACGGCTTAATTTCTATAAAAGCGCCAAAAGGATTGAATTTACCAACCTTGCCTTTTATTATGTCTCCTTTTTTGTATTTTTCATCAATGCCCTCCCATGGATCTTTTTTCAGAGCCTTTAAAGACAAAGAAACACGGTCATCAGTTATTTCAATAATTTTGGCTTTTGCTTTTTGACCCAAGCTGACAATTTTTGAAGGGTTATCAACTAATTGCCAGTCAAGTTCAGAGATATGGATAAGACCTTCTAGGGTTTCCTTTGGCGAGACTCCCTTTTTTGATAAAGCTTCTTCTTTCTCCAAGGCCTTCTCCTTCGCCTTGCCAAGCGAGGCTACGGAGGACAAGTCGGCGGACAGGTTTGAGGGAAGGTCAGGGGACAAATTCTTGTCCCTTTCTGTTTTAGGAAGAAGAGGAAATTTTAGAAAAACGCCGAAATTTACAATACCAGTGATTTCTCCTTCCACAATATCACCAACTTTATAATTTTTCAAAACTTTTTTAATTTTTTCTGAGTCTCTAGCCTTTTCCGACAAAATCAGCTTTTTCTCTTTGAAATCAAGGTCAAATATTTTGACTTTTAATTCCTTGCCAACAAACTTATGAAGCTCTTGCAAAATCTTGTTTTTGTCAGCCTTTTCAACTCGTGGATAGTGTTCAACGGTGAGCTGGGAAACGGGCAGAAAAGCCGGCAGTCCCGAAACTTTTGCCAATAGCCCTCCTTTATTAGCTCCCAAAACTTTAACCGTTATTGTTTCTCCTTTTTCTTTTTGTGTTTTAAGTTCTACCAAGCTTAATTCTTTATTTGCTTCCTTTATAGAAAGTTCAATATATCCATCTTCGTTTTCCAAATCCAATATTTTGGTAAATAATTCATCTCCGGTTTTTAAATCCCTTATCCTTTCTTTGCTTTCGTAGAATTCTTTTCCATATACTATTCCTGTTCCCTGGATTCCTAAATCAATAAAAAGGCTGGATCGGCCTGAGCCAACCACGCTCCCCCTAATAATATCGCCGACCCTCAACGGCTTTAGAAATTCATTTTGATCTAATAATTTCTTCATATTATTTACTATAAACCAAAACTTCCTCCTTTGCAAGTGTTTGAATATAAAAAAAAGTATGATATAATAAAATTGTTAGTGGACTAAAATATCCGAGCATTACTCGTTAGGGCTACGAAATACGAAAGTTTTACGAATATACGAAATTACTATTGGGTTTTACGTCGTTTTCGTATATTCGTAAAACTTTCGTATTTCGTATCTAAATTATGATTATTATCTGGCACGGACAATCTTGCTTTCAAATCCTTATAACTCCGAATAAAAACCATCAGGTTAAAATGGTTATTGATCCATTTGATGAAAGCATTGGACTAAAGCTTCCTTTAACTTTGAGAAGGAATGAATTTGATATTTTGTTAGCTACACATGAACATAAAGATCATTCTAATATTAAAGCCGTGGGCGGCAAGCCCTTTTTAGTTGACGGTCCAGGGGAATATGAAATAAAAGGAGTTTTTATTCATGGAATTCCTGGCTATCATGACAGCGAAGAGGGCAAAACAAGAGGAGAGATTACTATTTTTACAATTGAAGCAGAAGATATACGAATTTGCCATTTGAGCGACCTTGGCCAGAAAAAACTATTAGATGAGCAGGTAGAGAAAATCGGAGATATTGATATTTTAATGATTCCAGTTGGCGGAGGACCCACGATAAACGCAGGCCAGGCACAGGAAGTTATTAACCAGATTGAACCAAGAATAATTATTCCCATGCATTATCAGCTTCCCAAATTGGCAATAAAACTTGACAGTGTTAATAAGTTTTTATCTGTAATGGGCAAGAAAAAAATAGAGCCTGTGGAAAAATTCACCATTAAGAAAAAAGATTTACCGAGCGACGGCGCAGAAATAGTTGTTCTAAGACCATAGATAGCAATTTTCAATTTACAATTTTCAATTTTCAATGAATTTTCAATTTTCAATTTTCAAAAAACACAGAGCCTTTACTTTAATAGAACTTCTTGTGGTAATTGCCATTATCGGGCTTTTGGCAAGTATTGTTTTAGTAAATTTGAGTTTAGCCAGAGATAAAGCCAGGATTGCCAAAGGCTTGCAGTTCAGCGAAAGTGTTTTTCACGCTCTCGGCGATGAGGCAGTAGGCATTTGGGATTTTGATGACCAAACTCTAAATGACAGAAGTGGTAATGGGCTTGATGGTGTTAATCATGGAGCTACTTGGACGAATGAAACAGCAAGCGGTAATGGTTACGCAATAGCTTTTAACAGTTCGGAAAGCGATTGGGCTCAAATTAATGGTGATGTTGAACTAAGCGGCGAAATGACCATAAGTTTATGGTTTAAGACACCTGATAAAAGCGGTAATCAGTATTTGGCTGATAATCGAAGTCCTGGTTCTTGGTGGTTTATAAAAAATTATCCAGGATGCAGTTGTGCATCTTATCCTGGTAATATATGTTTTGAATGCAGAGTTATGGCAAAAGATTCAGATTGGAACACAGATCAATGGACTCATATTGCTGTAACAGATGATACGAGCACTGCTAAAATGTATATTAACGGCAATTTAGTAGACACTGGCACTGGAGAACCAACAAGTATTAGCACAAATTTAAGGTTGGGAACAAGATATACAAATTCAGGATACTTGCAAGGCTTTATAGATGATTTTCGCGTTTTTAAAAAAGCCCTTGGTTCCGCTGAAATCCAAAGGCTGTATGTTGAAGGTCTGCCAACCCACCAACTCGCCGAGAAAAAAGCCCGATAATCCTTCGGAGGCCCGTCTTCCGCAAACTCCGCAAAGCTACTCTGAAAACCGTAGCTACTCTGTAAACCGTTCCCCACAAATTATGTTTTTAAAGAGTGTGCAAAATTTATCGGAGAAAAAAAGAAAAATAATTCTTTGGTTAATAGTAGTTATTATAGGGGGAATTCTTCTGTTTTTTTGGTTGAGGAGTTTTCAAGGAAAACTTCAAGGTCTAAAAAAAGAAGATATTATGGATAAGATAAGTTTGCCTTCGCTGAAGGAAGTTAGTGAATAATAATTATGCCCGGTAGTACAGCTTATTCTACTGTCGGGTATTAAAAAAGCAATTTTGACTTGTCTAATTTTCCAGTCAAAGTTGTACTACCGAGTATGTCAGGCGATTCTAAAAAAGAAAATAAGGAAATTGGGTATATCAAACCCAGGGAAATTACTGAGGAAATGAAAGATTCATATATTGACTATGCAATGTCAGTAATTGTTTCCCGTGCACTTCCCGACGTGCGCGATGGTCTAAAACCTGTCCACCGCAGGATTTTGTATACTATGGGAGAAGACGGTTTAAACCATTTAGCAAGATATAGAAAATCAGCTAATGTCGTTGGCTCTTGTTTGGGTCGCTACCACCCACACGGAGACATTGCTGTTTACGACGCTTTAGCTAGGTTAGCACAGGATTTTTCAATGAGATATCCATTAATTGACGGTCAGGGAAATTTTGGCAGTGTTGATGGCGATCCGCCGGCGGCGCAAAGATATACAGAGTGCCGGTTGTCAAAAATCGGGGAAGAGATGTTAAAAAATATTAACAAGGACACGGTTGATTTTAGAGAGAATTATGACGGGACTAGAAAAGAGCCAATTGTTTTGCCAAGTCCTGTGCCGCAGTTTTTAATAAACGGCACATTGGGTATTGCTGTTGGCATGGCAACAAATATTATGCCGCATAATCTTACTGAAGTTTGTGACGCATTAATTCATTTAATTGATAACCCAAAGGCAACCAGTGAAGATCTTTGTCAGTGGATTAAGGGTCCTGACTTTCCAACTGGCGGCATACTTTATGGTCAAAAAGACATAATAAGCGCTTATTCAACGGGCAGGGGCGGAATGGTTACAAGAGGAAAGGTAGAAATAATTGAGGACAAAAAAGGCTTGACTAAGATTATTATTAAAGAAATTCCTTATCAGGTCCAGAAATCTTCTTTAATTAAGCATATGGCCGAATTGGTTCAAGCAAAGAAGCTAGACGGAGTAAAGGATATCCGTGACGAATCAGATCGCGACGGAATGAGAATTGTTATTGATGTAAGCCGGGGAGCCTTTCCTAAGAAAATTCTCAACCGTTTGTATAAGTTTTCTGACCTTCAGAAAACTTTTCACTTAAATATGCTGGCTTTGGTTGATGGAATTCAGCCAAGAATTTTGTCTTTAAGCGAGGTTTTGGCATATTTTATTGCTCATCGCAAAGAAGTGATTATTCGCCGAACTAAATATGACTTGAAGCGCGCCCAAGAAAGAGCCCATATTTTAGAGGGTTTGCAAAAATGTTTGTCTAAGATTGACGCGGTGATAAAAACTATTAAGGCTTCCAAGAATAGGGAAGACGCTTTGAAGAACTTAATGAAGAAATTCAAACTGACCCAGATTCAGGCTAACGCTATTCTGGAAACCAAGCTTTCTGCTTTGGCTCGCTTGGAAAGGCAGAAAATTGAAGAGGAATTAAAGCAGAAAAAAGCTGAAATAAAAGAACTGACAGGAATTCTTAAAAGTCCTGCCCAGATAAAAGGAGTGGTTAAAAAAGAACTAAAAGGAATAAGAGAGGATTTTGGCGACGAAAGAAGGACTAAAATTTTTGCCAAGAAGGTTGGCGAGATTTCCGAGGCTGATTTAATCCCGCATGAGGAAACAATTATTACCCTGACTCAGGGAGGCTATATTAAGAGAATAAACCCGTCTGTTTACAAAATTCAAAAAAGAGGAGGTAAAGGAATTATGGGAATGAAAACAGTTGGGGAAGATATTGTTGAGCATTTTCTGCCCGCTTTTACCCATGACTCCCTGCTTTTCTTTACTGACTCAGGCAAGGCTTTCCGCACAATTGCCTATGAGATTCCTGAAGGTAGCAGGGTGGCTAAGGGCAGGGGAGTCTTGAATTTCTTGGAGATTTCTTCAGAAGAAAAAGTTTTGTCCCTTATGGCTTTGGGCAAGGAAGATAAAGATTTGGGGATAAAATACTTAGTAATGGCAACTGAGAATGGTATAATTAAAAAGACTAAACTTGAGGATTTTGATAATGTCCGGCGTTCAGGCTTAATTGCAATTAATCTTAAAAAGGGCGACCTTTTGAAAGAAGTTGGCAAAACAACCGGTGAAGATGAGATAATTTTGGTTACTAAAAAGGGTCAGGGAATTAAGTTTAAAGAAAAAGACCTTAGACCAATGGGAAGGGCAACTGCCGGTGTAAAGGGAATTAGACTGAAAAAGGGAGACAATGTGATTGGAATGGAAGTAGTTCGTAAATCCCAGCGCCAAAGCAAGCTTGGTAAGGGGCAGGTTCCAGCCGGAGATCAGAAGTCGGAACAAAAGGAATACTTATTGATAGTGAGTGAGAACGGATATGGCAAGAGGACTCTGGTTAAAGAGTTCCGGGTTCAGGGCAGGGGAGGTTCTGGCGTTAAAGCAGCCAATGTGACAAGCAAGACCGGAGAACTGGTTTATTCTAATGTTCTTGCCGGCGACGAAGAAGATTTAATTGTTATCTCCCAAAAAGGCACAGTGATAAGAAGCAAAATTTCCTTAATTCCGGTAATCAGCCGAGCAACGCAAGGAGTGAAGATTATGAGATTGGATGCGGGAGATAAGGTAGCTTCGGCAGCGTGCATTTGAAATTTCTAATTTCTAATTTCTAATTTCTAACTAATGATTCAATGACCAAAGTCCCAATGAACAAAAAGTTTGACCTTGAAGAGCGGACAGCGAAATTCGGAGAAGAGATTATAAGGTTTTCTATGGATTTGCCTAAAAATGAAATCACTCGACCAATCGTTGTACAATTAGTAAAGTGTGGGACAAGTATCGGAGCAAATTATTGTGAAGCAGATGATGCTGAAAGCAGAAGAGATTTTAAGTATAAAATAGGCATCTGTAAAAAAGAATCTAGAGAAGCAAAACATTTCTTGCGTATGTCAGCTGTTGCTGTACCACAATTTAAAGAACGAGCCAGAAAACTATGGGCAGAAGCAAGAGAAATAAATCTTATTCTCAATTCAATTTATCAGAAATTATAAAATTATTTTGTTCATTAGTTATTGAGATTTGGGATTTAGTTAGAAATTAGAAATTAGAAATTAGAAATTTATTAAATATGTTTCTTGATCCAAATGTAATCCTTGAAGAACTCGATTTGCGAGATGATATGCTCATTGCCGAGTTCGGTTCCGGCTCAGGCGCTTTTGGTATTGCTTTGGCAAAGAGAGTTCCCAAAGGCAGAGTTTATGCCTTAGATATTCAGGAAGAGCCGCTTTCAGCCCTGCGAAGTCGGGCGGCCCAGCAAAAAGTTTTTAATGTTGAAACCATTCGCTGTGATTTGGAAAAGGAAAATGGTTCTGGTTTAATGGACAATTATTTAGACTTAGTAATTATCCCCAACCTTTTGTTTCAGGCAAAAGATAAAGATGCTATAATATTAGAAGCCAAAAGGGTTGTTAAAAACAAGGGGAATATTGTAATTATTGAGTGGCTGCCAGGCTCTTCTTTCGGTCCAAAAGAAGGTCGGATTCCGCCTTCTGAAATCAAGGAGCTGGCTGTGGCTTTGGGTTTAAAGCTAAGACATGAGTTTGAAGCAGGAACATATCATTACGGATTAATTTTTAGCAAAGAATAATGAAAAATTTTAAGCTCTTTATATTATTTATAATTACTGCTGCGTTTTTGGTTCCAGGAGTTATTCGGGCTGCTAATTGTCCAACGCTAACGTTTGAAAGTACCAACATTACAAACAATACAGTAGACATAGCATTACATATTGAACCTGGCTATAATACCTTGATATGGAGGAATCTCTGGGTTAACTGGGGTGATGAGGGTACAAAATCAATTGAATCTTGTGGCTGTAAGGGTACTGCAAGAGTCACTAAAACTTTTAGCCATCCATATCAAGATTCCAAAACCTTCACTATTCATGCCTGGATTGTAGTGATAGATCCAAATGAAGGGGTTGTCAATTGCGATTCTATAGAAAAAACGATTACTCTTGGAGGTAATGGCGGAGGAGATGAGCCGCCGGAACTTCAAGATGTTAGCATAAGCTCAAACAAAATTAATGAAGGGGATTCAGTAACATTATCAGGGAGCGTCAGTGATGATTGCGCCACTGGGACACTTTTACAGGTCTATATTCAATGGGGGGATGTGTATGGAGGGGTTAAACAAGAGGATACAAAAAATTTTACATGTAAAACAGGAACACCTATAGAAGACGAAGCTTTTACTGGCCTGCCGTTTACTCATACTTACAGAACAGCTGGTAATTATCAGCTAAATGTTTATGCTCTTGATTCAAGTCCTGATACTGATGATGATTTATGGACGACTAGTATTGGAGTTGGGTTTGAAGAAGAAGAAATTCAGATTGAGCCAAAAGTTGACCCTTTTGTTCATGAAGTCGGAGAAGAAGTGCCAGTAACAATAGAAGCAAACGTAAGTGGTAAATATGAAGATATTACAACTATTTTTCTTAGCTGTCCTTATAGCGGTTCTGAACAAAATGAGGATTGTGCGGGTACTCAAAGAACTTGTACTAAAAAATTTAATAGAACCTTTACTAAAGACGGTGAGCATCTTTGTCAAACTTGGGTTAAGGTGAAAACCTCTTTAGGTTTTGAAGAATCGCGTAAATTTTCATTTTTTGTTAGAGTTAATCCAAAAGGAGGCACTGACGGAGATGACGGAGATGACGGAGATGACGGAGAAGGTATTCATACCCCAATCGGAACTATAGAAATCACAAATCTCTTAACAGCTACGGATTTTAAGGACTTCATAGATAAAATTGTTAGTTTTCTATTTACTATTTCTTTGGTCATTGTGCCGATTTTGTTAGTTGCGGCTGGGATTATGTTTTTGACGGCGCAGGGAGATCCTACCAAGGTAGGAACAGCTAAAAAAATGGTTCTTTATACTTTAATCGGATTTGCAATAATCAGCTTAGCAAGAGTTTTTGTTAAATTAATATACCAAGTCTTTTTGGAATAAAATGAAAAAAATTATATTGTTTCTAGTTGCTGTTGTGTTTTTGGCTCCATGGCGTGTTTCATCATCTTTTCTTGATGTCCCACCCAGACTTTGGGATTGTAAAATTTTTTATGGTGAAAAAGGTTATGATTTTAACTCTGAAATTAAAATTAAGCAAGGCGATACAATAAGAATAGAAGGGGTTCTCTTTGATGATTGTTTCTCTTCTGGTATAGATGGAGAGCTCAAGATTAATTGGAGTAAGAGTGGGATAGAGACTGGGAGCATGAAAAAATTACTTTCTTGGTCGTGCGGCTTGATGGGGCCCTCCGTTCGAAAAGAATTTGGAGATTCACATACTTATATACAGAGTGGAACATATAGTCCAGAACTTTTAGCTGAGGATCCCTATGGAAATGAAGTAAGAAAAGAGTGGACAGTTGTTGTTACTGGCGGTAGCGACGATGACGGCGGCGGTCCTGCTGGCGATATCACAATCGGGCCCTTCAATCTTCCCAATCCGTTTGGGCCCGATGTTGAGAACTTCGGCGACCTTATAGATAAAATTATTTCATTTGTTTTCACTCTGGTTATTATTCTGGCGCCGATTTTATTGGTTGTCGCTGGGATTATGTTTTTGTTTGCTGGTGGCGACCCGGCAAAAGTCCAAAAAGCTAAAAAATTAATTCTTTATACAATAATTGGTTTTACCATCATTGCTCTCTCCAAATTATTTGTTGAATTAATACAAGGCGTGTTTGGGGTAAAAGAGAGCTAAAAATATGAGGAATATACTATTTTTAATAATTTTAATTAGTGCTTTAGCTATACCATTTATAAGTATAGCTGATTGGGAGTGGGGTTTTAGAATGGGAGAAGGAGGAATTGATATTTGGGTCTGGCTTAATAATGGAGTGCGAGGAGACCCACCCCCGGGAGAATTTCCCCCCCCTGGTGCACCATCCGGAGCTATAGGACAAGGAATGCGTTTTACTTCAGCTGGATGTTTTCCAAGACATGATCTCTCAGATTATCCAGTTTGCGGAGGGGAAGTGTGGCCAGGTTTTTGGACAGAATATACCGATTGCTGTTTAATTGATAAGGTTCTTACTATCGGAGACTACATTTTTGTTATTTTATTAGTTGTTGCGGTTATCATTTTTCTTTTGGCTGCTTGGGGTTTTCTAACCTCACAGGGCGAACCGGAAAAAGTTAAAAAGTCCAGAGACTACCTTATTTACGCATTAGTTGGCATTGCAGTTGCGTTCTTAGCAAAAGTTCTTGTTAGAGTTGTTGCGTCAATAATGACCTAAAACGAGAATATAATGTTTTATATGCTTGGTGAAATAAGTTTTAATTTTAAAAAGGTCGAAAATAAATCGATTCTAATATATAAATAAATACCAATGATACAAATTATTAGTATGAATTAGTATATTAGTATCGCGTATAATGAAAAAAATATTAGTATCATTAGCTACAATTGGTCTTTTAGCAGCTCCTTTAGTTGGATTAGCCGCGATGGAAATGACTAATACTTGCGACATAACGCACGATTTGGATGATTATGTTGGTTGTGAGGGCATAGGTGGCGAACAAGATGCTTCTCTGTATGCTGATTGCTGCCTTATTGACAAAATTCTTACTATTGGCGATTGGATTTTTACCGCTTTATTAGTTGTTGCCATTCTTGTAATTCTTCTTGCCGCTTGGGGCTTTCTGACAGCTGGTGGAGATCCGGAAAAAGTTAAAAAGTCCAGAGACTACCTTATTTACGCATTAGTTGGCATTGCAGTTGCGTTCTTGGCAAAAGTTCTTGTTAGAGTTGTTGCGTCAATAATGACATAGAATTGGGCGTTTAATTCTGGAAAGGTCGAAAAATAAGTCTACGAAATGACGAATAAGTACGAATATACGAATTAACCCTTCGAATTACGAATAAAGTACGAATATGCGGATAATTATTCCTTATAAAGAATTCGTATATTCGTAAAAATTCGTATTTCGTAGGAGTTTATGAAAAAGATTCTTACATCTTTATTTTTAATATCGCTTTTAGCTATGCCAGTAGTTGGAATTGCCGGAATGGAACTTGCTAAATCTGACTGCAAAATAGAACACAATTTAAGTGATTATCCTGCTTGTTGTGCAAAAGACTCAGATGGAGAAATAATTGAGTGTATGAAACCAGGTATCACAGCTCTAGGTTTTAAGAAATCGCATGGAGGGGATTTTACTGATTGCTGCCTTGTTGACAAAATTCTTACCATTGGCGATTGGATTTTTACCGCTTTATTAGTTGTTGCCATTCTTGTAATTCTTCTTGCCGCTTGGGGCTTTCTGACAGCTGGCGGAGATCCGGAAAAAGTTAAAAAGTCCAGAGACTACCTTATTTACGCATTGGTTGGTATTGCAGTTGCGTTCTTGGCAAAAGTTCTTGTTAGAGTTGTTGCGTCAATAATGACCTAAAATTAGGTTTTAAGCTTCTGGAAAGGTCGAATAAAATCGATGCTAATATACGAATTGATACTAATTATATTAATATTCGTATAATTAGTACGCATTAGTATATTGGTATCGCATTAATGAAAAAGATTCTTACATCTTTATTTTTAATATTGCTTTTGGCAGTTCCGGTTTTGGGATATGCGGAAGATGTTGCTGAAGATGTTGCGGAGCCAGCCAAAACTCCTTGTACAGCAACCCATAATTTAACAAATTATAAGGGCTGTGAAGATGTTGCCAAAGATAAGTCAACTGAAAAAGCGGCTTGCTGTTTGATTGATAAAATTCTAACAGTTGGAGATTGGATTTTCAATGCTTTATTGGTTATTGGTATTATTGTAATACTGCTCGCTGGTTTTGCTTTCTTGACAGGAGGCGGAGATCCAGATAAAATAAAAAAAGCCAGAGACAGTTTAATGTATGCCTTAATTGGTATAGGAATTGGATTTTTGGCAAAAATAATTGTTAAAGTAGTAGCTTCGGTTGTAGCATAAAAAATTGCCTGAAGCCGAGATTCGGGCAGTAGTATTAATTTTTTGTGTGGTAAAAAATCCGCGTATGCGGATTTTTTACCAGAATTCATTAATCGTTGGGGCAGGTGGCGAAATTGGTACACGCTTACGGTTTAGGACCGTATCCCGAAAGGGTTGAGGGTTCGAGTCCCTCCCTGCCCACATTTGAGTTTCGAGGCCGCTGAAAGCGGCAGAAGACCCCGCACCGAGCCTTGCTATGGCGCTGGGCGAGTCCTATCCGCGGCACCGCGTATAGAAATTTCTCATTGCGAAATTTCACGCGCTTGGAGCGTGATGAAATTATTTCATAAATTCATTTTACACGCTGACACATAGATATGTTTTATAAAAAAGGTTGGCGTGAGCATCCGCACTAAAAGTCCCTGCAGTCTATAATACGGTAGGGGTTTTTAGTTTTATGTTCTATGTTTTAGTCTTTTTCTTTTGCTCCGTTAATCAGAAAGCCCCGGTCTTGAGCGTAATGGATTAACCCCGTTAGGAAATTAATTTCCTAACGGGGTTAACAGAGTTTACTTTATTTTAATTCTTTTATTTTTCTTTTCCTCATTTTTTTTAGGCAGTTTTATGGTTAAAATTCCGTCTTCAACCGTAGCCTCTATTTTTGAGCTGTCCACCGGTCCAGGCAGAATTATTTGTCTAGAAAATGAACCCCAAAAGCACTCTTCATAGAAATAATCTTTTTCCGGAGACCCAATTTTTTGTGATTTCTCTCTTTTTCCTTTTATAGTAAGCATATCCTGATTAATAGAAATGTCTAAATTATCAGGAGATACGCCAGCTACTGCTGTTTGGATATAGAAATCTTTGTCGGTCTGGAAAATATCAACTGCCAGAAGTCCCTCGGGTTCCATTAATTTTTCCGGAACAGGAGCAATTTCTTTTGAAACATTTTTTTTCTTTTTTGATACTTTAATTTTCATTATTTTATAAGCTTTAAGTTGTCTTTACAACGCCCTGAAACGCCAGCGTATAAAGGCGCCGTAATGGCGTAAAGAAGCTTCTACAATTTACAAACACTTTTTATTTTCTTCAGCCTCTTAAAGGCAGAAGAAACGCATATGGCTAAAATTGTGAGGAAGATAATCAGAAGAATTATTAGTCCGTTTCCCCCCTCAAATTTAATTATAGAGAAATCGTAAAAACCATGCAAGAGGGTTGCAGTAGCAATTCCATAAAACAAAAGCTTTTTTCGTTTTTCAAGCCTAAAAAAAGAAAGAGCCAGAAAATATCCCAAGACGCCAGAGCAGAGAGCATGAATAAAAGTAGCTGAAATCCAGCGAAAAGCAGCCAAGCTTAAAGTTTCCCCGAAAGGAAGCAAAAATATTTTGGGAGACAAGAAGAGTAAAATATTTTCTAAAGCAGCAAAACCCAAACCGGCAATAACCATATAGAGCATAACATCTAAGGGTTCGTCAAGCTCAGAGTGCGAGAGGACCTTAAAGCGAACCACCAAGTATTTAAAAACCTCTTCAGTTAAAGCAACCACAATAAACATATTAAAAAGCAAAATCCATATATTTGATAAATTCCAGTTTTTGATTTGATATAGCGCCCAACCAATAAAAGCCGCTGGTATAGAACAGAGCATTCCGTAGAAAAAGATTTTAATCACCATTACGGCAGATTCTGGGTGTTCGTCTTTGCGTAAATAGAAAAACAGCCAAATTATGCTTGGTAAGAGACCTAAGATGAGAAGGAGAATATAGGACATACTATAAAAATTTCTAATTTCTAATTTCTAATTTCTAATCAATTTCTAATGAATTAATTTCTAAACAATATCTTATAAGAAGGGGTTTGCTGGATGGGGCATAGTGCCAGACTCCCTGTCCCGTTAGAGGCGTTGCCTCTAACGGGACCTGTAGGGTTGCTTTGTTTCGTATTTCGATATTCGAATTTCGAATTTATTTTACGAAGTAAAATTTATTGGCCAGGTTTCAACCATTAAACAATTCTTTTTGTCTTTCATAGGCAGTTTTTGATAAATCTCTTCAGTAATAAAAGGAATAAAAGGATGGAGCATTTTTAGCGAAGTCAAAAGCACAGAGGATAATATTTGGTTTGTTTTTTCTTTGTCTTCTTGCTTTTTCGCTTTTTCAATATAGACATCGCAGAAATCATGCCAGAAGAAATCATAAGTTATGCGCGCTGCTGAACCAAACCGATATTTTTCTAAATCCTTGTTAATTAATTTTATTGTTGCTTCCAATTGTTTCAAAATTTTCTTATCTGCAGAAGTTTTAGCTGTTATTTTAGAAATTTTAATCTTTGATTTCCCGATTTGTCCAAGGATAAATCGGTAAGCATTCCAAACCTTATTACAAAACTTTTTTCCCATTATTATATTATCTTCTACAAATTTAATGTCCTGGCTTTCCATAATTTGCCAAACAATGCCAAATCGGGTGGCATCAGCTCCGTATTTTTCAATTAGTTCTAACGGGTCAGTGCCCGTGCCCAAAGATTTGGACATTCTTTTTCCTTCTCTGGTAAATACGGTTGGGTGAATATAAATGTCAGAAAAAGGCTTTTCGCCAAATAAATTAAGGCCAGAGAAAATCATTCTGGCAACCCAGAAGTTAATAATCTGCCGGTCAGTGGAAAGAACATCTGTGGGATAGAATTTTTTTAAATCTTTGGTTTTTTTAGGCCAACCAAGCGTAGCAAAAGGCCAGAGAGCTGAACTGAACCAGGTGTCTAGAACATCAGGGATTTGCTTTGGTTTGCATTTTCCGCAGACCGGACATTTTTTCGGTTTTTTTAGAGAGAGAAAATAATCTTTTTCTTGTTTTGAAATTTGGTCATTGTCTCCCTGCGGGAGATGCCCCGAAGGGACAGAATTTGGGATTTGTTTGGAAATTGGAAATTGGAAGTTGGAAATCCTTCCTATTTGGCAGCGCCAAATAGGAAGCTGGTGTCCCCACCAGAGCTGGCGGGAAATACACCAATCTCTTACATTCTCCAGCCAATTTAAATATGTTTTTTCCCAGCGCTTGGGATGAAATTTAATATCGCCTGATTTTACAGCTTTAATTGCCAATTCAGCCAGCTTGTCCATTTTTACAAACCATTGCTTTGAAGTTAAAGATTCAATTATTGCGTTGCAGCGGTAGCATTTGGCAATGCTGTGTTCATAGGGCTCTGTTTTTTCTAAAAAGCTTTGTTTTTTTAAGTCTTCAACTACTTTTTGCCTGGCCTTGCTCACAGAAAGTCCTTGATAGGGGAGAGGCGCCGGAGCAATTATCTTACTTTTTTCATTAATAATTTTTACAATTGCTAATTTGTGTCTTTGGCCGATTTCAAAATCAGCCAGAGAATGGGCTGGTGTAACTTTTAAGGCGCCGGTGCCGAAATTTTTATCGACAGCAGAATCAGCAATAATTGGAATTTCTTTTCCAACTAAAGGCAGAATAACTTTTTTGCCGATTAAATCTTTGTATCTTTTATCTTTAGGATTAACCGCCACCGCCGTGTCGCCGAGCATTGTTTCGGGACGAGTGGTGGCAACAACAATAGATTTGTTTTTGTTTTGTTTCAGGGGATACTTTATATACCATAAATTCCCTTTTTCTTCCTTGTACTCCAGCTCTAAATCAGATAAACTACTTGAGCATCTCGGACACCAGTTAATCACCCTGTTTCCTTTGTATATCCAGCCTTTTTTGTACCAGACATCAAAAGCTGTGAGTACTGCTTTTTCATAGTCTTTGTCCATAGTAAATCTGGTTCTTGACCAGTCGCAGGAGCAGCCCAGCTTTTTAAGCTGGTCTAAAATAATGCTGCCGTATTTTTCTTTCCATTCCCATACCTTTTTAAGGAATTTTTCTCTCCCCAAATCCTGTCTTGTTTTGCCCTGTTTTTTTAATTCTTTTTCCACCACATTTTGCGTTGCAATACCAGCGTGATCAGTTCCGGGAAGCCAAAGGGTTTGATAGCCAGCCATTCTTTTTTGACGGATTATAATGTCTTGAACAGTTCCGTTTAGAGCATGCCCCATATGCAGAGACCCGGTAACATTCGGCGGGGGAATAACAATACTAAAGGGTTTTTTGTGGGTTTTGGGAAGTTTATCAGGATTAAAAAAACCGCTCTTTTCCCATAAAGCATAGATTCTTGATTCAACTTTTTTTGGGTCGTAGGCTTTGGGGAAGTTCATACGGTTTTATTGTAGCACAGATTTAATAAATTTCTAATTATTCTAATTAACCTAATTGACCTAATCAAATCCTAAATCCCAATGTCTAATGACCAAATAACTCTTTGTTCATTGGAATTTTAGTCATTGGGTCATTAGTTAGGAATTAGAAATTAGAAATTGGTCATTTTAGCCTTAGATTCGCTTTAGCCTTAATCTTTTCTATCTTCTCGGGTTTGTGAAAACACCCTGTTATCGCTACCATTACTGCATTATCAGTGGCAAGTTTGATATCTGGTATAAGATATTGAATATCTGAAATTTCCTTTTTTATTTTTTCTTCAAGTTGTTTTCTTAATTCTTTGTTCGCAGTTACTCCGCCGCCAAGAATTATGCTTTTAACTTTGAAATCTTTTGCAGCCTTAATTGTTTTTTTAATTAAAACATCAATTATTGCCTGTTGGATTTCTTTACACATTTCCTGAACATATTTTTGTGATTTTTGAGTTTTCTTATCTTGTTTTTTGTGGTCATACAAAACCGCAGTTTTGAGACCCGAAAAACTAAAATCATAATTTTTTTGATGAATCATAGGACGTGGAAGTTTAGTTTGTGGTTTGTGGTTTCTGGTTTGTGGTTTTGTCGCAGAAGCAGCCGCGGCAATGGCTGGTCCTCCTGGGTATTCAAGTCCTAAAATTCTGGCTGCCTTGTCAAAACACTCACCAGCCGCGTCATCTCTTGTCTCCCCAATTATTTTGTATTTTCCAAAATTACGCATAATAATTAACTGAGTATGTCCCCCGCTTACTATTAGGCAGATTGCTGGGAATAAATTTTTGATATTTGAGCTTTGGATTCTTGCCCGCCTCAATTTTTGCTTTGCAAAATTTGGGCGGGTGAAATTTGAAATTTGACATTTAGATTTTAGATTTTTGTTAACAAAGTTAACGAGTATATGTGCTTCAATATGGTTGACTGGAACAATAGGTAAGTTCCATGCAAAAGCCAAAGCTTTTGCAAAATTAATTCCAATCCATAAACACGGTTCCAATCCAGGCCCATTTGTTACGGCAATTAAATCCACTTTTGGCTTTTGATATTTTTTGAGAAAATCTTTTAATTGTTTAAATAAATCTTTTTCTCTAATAAGAATTTTTTCTAATGTTTGAAAATTGGAAATTGGAAATTGAGAATTGAAAATTTTAAGCATCTCGGCTCCTTTCAAAGCTTTTTCCAACACTGGTACCAAGTTGCGCTGGTGCTCTCTTTTTGCCAAAGTAGGATAAACGCCTCCATATTTTTTATGGAGCTTCACTTGGGAGGAAACAATATTTGACAGAATTTCAAATCGCGGGTTTTTTTTATCAGAGGATCTAATTACTGCAATTGCAGTATCGTCACACGATGTTTCAATGGCAAGAATAATCATTGATAATATTCTATCACCTTAAACCCGTTTAGAAAAGAGAGTTAATCAACGAGGTCCGACCTCGTTGATGATGATGATGAGGTCGGACCTCGTTGTGTAACTATTGATTTTTTCAATAAATAAGGTAAAATATAGGGGAGGCAGGATACGAACTATCATCAATTTAGCAGAGCCAATTTGAGTCATATTCAAGGCGCGAGGAGTGAAGTGTATCCTCTGGGATACATAAGCGACGAGCAACGCAGAAGATGGCTCAAATTGGCTCTGCCCAAAGGGAAGGTAAAGAATAGGCCAATTTCTTCGTTACTCCTTCTTGAAGTGCCGCAGAGGGCACTCCTTCGGTTGTTGTGCCTTGAACTTGACCTATTCTTTACCTTCTAAAACTGATGATAGTTCGTATCCTGCCTCCCGAATAAGGCCCTGTCGTCTAGTGGTTAGGACGCCAAGCTTTCAATTTGGCAACACGGGTTCGATTCCCGTCAGGGCCGCACAGAAAATGACCAATTCTCAAGAAAAATACTATTTAGATATTGGCAATGCTAAAGACGAGCTATTAAAGACTCCGGGGGACCGGGCGTTTTTTCGTTTCTTTGAGATATTGCCCGGAGCCATTTCCTGGATTACTTTAATAGGGGTTGTTCTTTGTTCCTGGCTGGCGCCGGTTTTTATCGCCTTTTTTATTATTGCTTTTGATATTTACTGGTTATTGAAAACTATTTATTTAAGTTTTCACTTGGGAGCCAGTTATCGCAGAATGAAGCGTTCTTTGAAAACTGATTGGCTAGAAGTTTTGAAGACACCCTCCTTTTACGCAAGCGTCAAAAGAAGGGGGCTTGTTGCCGACTGGCAACAAGTTTACCACTTAATTATCCTGCCGATGTACAAGGAAAGCTATGAAGTAGTAAGCCAGACTTTTGAAGCTATAATTAATTCTAAATACCCAAAAGAAAAATTTATAGTTGTTCTAACCTACGAGCAAAGAGCTGGGGAGCAAAGCAGGAAAACAGCAGAGAGAATAAAGCAAGAATATCAGAACAAATTTTTCAAACTTCTTGTTACCTGTCATCCCCAAAATGTAATAGGGGAGTTGGCTGGCAAAGGATCTAATGAAACTTGGGCTGGCCGTAAAGTAAAAGAACAAATTATTGACACATTGGAAATTCCTTATGAAAATATTATTGTTTCGGTTTTTGATGTTGATACCAGAGTTTTTCCTCAGTATTTTGCCTGTCTCACTTATAATTTTCTTATAGCTAAAAATCCTCATCGTTCCAGCTTTCAGCCAATTCCAATTTACAATAACAATATCTGGATGGCGCCTGGATTTTCCCGGATTGTTGCTTCCTCTACTACTTTCTGGCAAATGATGGAGCAGGAAAGACCTGAAAGACTGGTTACTTTTTCCTCACAAGCCCTCAGTTTCAAAGCTTTAGTTGAAATGGATTTCTGGAATGTTAAAAACGTTTCTGAAGACTCAAGGATTTTCTGGCGCGCTCTAATGTATTACAACGGCGATTATGAAACAGTCCCGCTTTTTTATCCGGTTTCTATGGACGCTAATTTAGCGACGAGTTTCTGGCAGACAGTGAAGAATATTTACAAACAGCAGAGACGTTGGGGCTGGGGTTCGGAAAACATCCCGTATTTTGCTTTTGGCTCGTTGAAGAATAAAAAAATGCCATTTTGGCAAAAAATCAGGCAGAATTTTAATCAATTGGAAGGATTTTGGTCTTGGGGCACAAATGCCTTATTAATTTTTCTGCTCGGCTGGCTTCCATTAATCTTGGGCGGAGATAAATTTAATGTAATGGTTCTATCATATAATCTTCCAAGAATAACCAGCGTTCTTATGACTATTGCTATGGTTGGTTTGATGTCTTCAGCTATTTACAGCACTATTCTTTTACCTGCACGACCCTCGCAATATACGAAACGCAAGTATATTTTTATGGTTCTTCAGTGGGTATTAATTCCAATCACAATCATTATTTTCGGCTCTATACCAGCAATTGAAGCGCAGACCCGGCTTATGTTTGGACGGTATATGGGATTCTGGGTCACCCCCAAAACTCGGAAATTTGATATAAAGGACAAGATGCTTTAATTTCTAATTGCTCTAATTTTTAATCAATGTCTAATGTCCAATCACTAAATTACCAAAAGTTTTTAGGCATTAGACATTTCGTTATTGGGATTTAATTAGTAATTAGTAATTAGAGATTTCACTCAAGATGCACTCTCTCTCGAAATCTTCCCAATTTCTGGAGCAATAAGGGATGTTTTTTTAATGCTGGGTCCTGATCTAATATTTCTTTGGCTGAGTTGCGTGTTTTTTCAACCAAGTGAATATTTTTTAAAGAAGCCATTGCTAAATCAGGAATTCCCCATTGTCTGACACCGGAGAAATCTCCGGGTCCTCTAATTTCCAAATCTTTTTCTGCTAACTCAAATCCGTTTTCCGAAGACATTAAAGCTTTTAATCTTTGAAAAGTTTTCTTAGCATGGGAGTCAGTAAAAAGAAAACAATAAGATTGGGTTTTTGATCTTCCTACTCGTCCACGGAACTGATGTAATTGAGCTAAACCAAATCTTTCCGCGCCTTCAATCATCATTACAGCAGCATTTGGCACATCAATGCCAACCTCAATAACAGATGTTGAGACAAGAATGTCTGTTTTTTTGTTTTTAAAGTCAAGCATTATTTTTTCTTTTTCTTTGGGTTTCATTTTTCCGTGGAGCATTGCCACTTTCAATTCTGGAAAAACTTTTTCTGATAGTTTTTCAAATTCTTCTTCCACTGCTTTAACATCAGCCCAATAAAGTTCCTTCTCTGACCTTTTGTCTTTGGCTTCTGGCTTTTCTATCCTGGGACATATTACAAATATCTGCCTGCCACTTTTTGCCTCTTTTCTTATAAAATCGTAAGCGTTCTCTCTTTCATTATCTTTGATTAGTTGGGTTATTATTTTTTTTCTGCCTTTCGGCATTTCATCAATTAAAGACAAATCAAGGTCGCCATAAATAGTTAATGCTAGAGTTCTTGGAATTGGTGTAGCAGTCATTGATAAAAAATGTGGAATAAAATCCTTTTGGCGAGATAACTTAGCTCGTTGCTCAACCCCGAATCTATGTTGTTCGTCAAGAATAACCAACCCTAACTTTCCAAACTTTACTTTATCTTGAATTAAGGCATGTGTGCCGATTAAAATGTCCATTTCCCCGTTCATTGTCTTTTCCAGCAGCTTTTGCCTTGAGATTTCAATGTTTTCATTTTTCAGTTTTGGAGATTTCCACTTGTCTTCCTTGCCAGTGAGCAAAGCAATATTCAATTTGAAATCTTCCAATAACTTGCTTACTTCCTGAAAGTGCTGCTTTGCCAGAATCTCAGTTGGCGCCATAAAAGCAGCTTGATACCCGGCTTTTATTGTATTTAAGCAAGCAATTACTGCCACTACTGTTTTTCCAGAACCGACATCTCCCTCCAAGAGTCTAGACATTGGTCTTGATTTTTCCAAATCTTTAAGAACTTGCCAGCTTGATTTTTTCTGGGCGTTGGTTAATTTAAATGGCAGGATTTTAACAAACCTTTGGATGAGTTTAAGGTTTAATGGAATTGCAGTTGATTTTTTTTGGTTTAATTTCTGTCTTTCCCGGAGAACAAAAAGTTCAATAAAAAAAAGCTCTTCAAAAGAGAACCGTTTTTGGGCTTTTTCCGAGAGCTTTATTGAGTCTGGAAAATGAATCTGCCAGATAGCCTGATGAATTGGCAGGAGCTTATTTTCCTTTATAATTTCTTCGGGTAGGGGTTCAGGTATTTCGTCTTTTAGTCTTTCCAGAAGCGGCTTGATAATGTATCTTAGCCAACGCGAGGAGAGGCCAACGGTTTCCGGATAGACCGGAATAATTCTTCCTGTATGCGTCAATTTGGTCCCCGGGAAGCTGTCCCTGGGGGAGATTTTCTCATAAGCCGGATTTGATAAATAAGCGCCGTCTTTGCCTACACTTACTTCACCGGCAAGGCAGACATAATCGTCAGGTTTCAGCGCATTGCTTAAATATGGCTGATTAAACCAGATAACTTTCATTGCCCCGGTTTTGTCTTCCACAATCGCTTGAGTTAAAAACATTCTTTTTTTCCAAGTCCGGGTAGTGTCAATTTCCAAAATTTTCCCCTGAATACAATATCGCTGATTTATTTTCATTCCCTTAGAAAGCCTAAGAAGCTTTGGTTGGTTTTTTAGCTTTTTCTCTTGCGTTCTAACGGGGTAAACTTCAGCGATAGGAACAATATTGGAAAAGTCCTCGTAGCGCCGGGGGAAATGAAAAAGGAGATCCTCAACGGTTTTGATCCCCATTTTCTTTAACCGTTTCTGGTAGATCAGTCCCACTCTGGGAACTTCTTCAATTGGAGTAGAGAGAGTCATTTCAAAACTCAAATTTATATCTTAAAACTTAAGTCTTTTAATATCAATAGTTTTTAATTTTGAGATCTAAATTTGAGATTTTAATTTTGAGATTTGAGATTTATTGCGTCCCCAGAAGGAATCGAACCTTCATCAGTAGCTCCGCAAGCTACTACTTTATCCGTTAAGCTATGGGGACAATCGATTCTTCATTAAGATTTTACCATCTTTTCTTTAAAAATCAAATTTTTTAAAAAAATCGAACAAATAAAAAACAATAGAATAACTTGAACATTTTCCATAAACGGTCGTTTGTCTAAAATGTCCAAATTTGTTATTATAAAAATATTAAAAGAAAATTATAAAATATATTAAAATTATTAAAGTTAAAACATGGCTAAAGAAAATTTTAAAAAACAGATTATAAAAATAAGCGAAGGATTGTTATCTTCTTTAACCAATCTAATTTTAGTATTTGTTAATTGTGGTTATGAATTCATCACTGATCCAAAGACAGCCCGGTCTTTAGGTTACGGCCTTTATAAAATAGATAAAAGAATGGAGAAAATAAATTATTTAACTATAAAGAGAGCTATTAAAAATGCTCAAGAAAAAGGCTGGATCAAGGAAGATTTGAGAATAAGTCGGGAGGGCAAGAGAAGGTTGGAGAACATTTTTCTTAAGTATTCACCGCCAGGCCAATGGGACGGAAGCTGGTATTTAGTTAGTTTTGATATTCCCGAGAAATTACACGGGAAACGAGATATTTTAAGAGAAAATTTAAAAACTTTAGGTTTTGGCAAATTACAAAATAGCGTTTGGATCTCCGCCTATAATTTATTAGGCGATGTTCAGAAAATTGTTAAAAACTATTCGTTGGGTCCTTATGTAATTTTAGCTATCTCTAGTAAGCTGGGACAGATGAATTCTAAAAACCTGGCTGAGAAAATTTGGAAATTGTCAGAAATTCAAAACAAATACAAGCGATTTATAGATGATTTTAAAAATAAGCAAAGTTTTTCAGTTCCTAAATTGTACTTTAAATATCACAATATTTTAAGAGGAGATCCATTTTTACCAAAACAACTCTTACCAGAAACTTGGAAAGGGAAAGAAGCTTATAAACTATATTTAAGACTTACTAATAAAAAGAAGAAATAGTTAATGGACATATTGGACAAACGGTCGTTTGCTTAATATGTCCAATCATTGGTTGTAGTTTTTTGTTTTTAGTTGATTCTCGGTTTGACTTTTTGTGGGATTGACTTTTTGTGGGATTGACTTTTTATGGGAATAAATTTAAGATAAAATATAGAAGGAGGAGTACTCAAATGGTTACGAGAATAGGTTGCTAACCTATCGCGGTTAATCGCCGCTTGTGGGTTCGAGTCCCACCTCCTCCGCACCGATTTTTCCAATGTTTTAGGCAAGGACTTGTTTTTTTTGTGGGGTGTGGTAAAGTATAAAATTCTAATAAGAACATTAAAATTTCACACAAAATAAGCGATAAGGAGGTGAAGATATGGCTCGTCACGCCGTAGTGACCTTTTTAGAAGATCGAGAAAATCTGCAAGGAACCGATCCAGATTTCAGAAAATTAGTAGAAGTTTTTCATCGAATCCCATTTTGTGCTACTTTTGGAGTAAGTTGCTCTGGGCACTTTAACGAAACTGATAAAACTGACGAATGGCATCCAGATAGCTTTAATCCATCACCGTGGGGATATTTAGATATAATTGTTTTGTCTAATATCCCACATATTCAAGAGCTTTTGGAAGTTCTTCGAAAAACAATCGCTACCCATTCTGATACTTCATTTAAAAAAATAGAACATCCTTTTGGTCCTCCTCAAAATAGTAAGTTGGAAGTATGGGAAATAAGAATTAGTGATAACGGTTGTTTAGAAAAGTTTGAAATAGGTGTAAACTGGTTTGGGGAATCTATGCCGAAAGATGGTAATGAGAAAGAATACGAAGATTCAAAAAAGAGATACCAAGAAATTAAGTTATTTTGGGAAGGATTAGAAAAAGAGGTGACTGATTTTTGCCGAAGACACGAATTTAAAAGGTTCGCCCCAAAAAAGAGAATCAGCGAGTTAGTAAATGTTTGTAAGCAGAAATTGACGACCAAATAGTGAAATTTATTTGAAGCGGTGTAACAACCACCGCTTTTTTATTCCCTCGAAATCATAATAGACAGTCAGTTGAAGGGTAGGGTAAAATGTGATAACCTATTATTAGGCTTGTGGACACAAATCTGGTATGTAAATATACTCATCTGTTTGCTGGATTATGGTTCTAACGTTGTCCACGATGCCTCGCCTTCGCCTCGCCGAAGTTCCGCTATGCGGAACGAAGGCGGGTTCGGCTCGGCTACGGCGTGACGATGCCCCACCGTGAAAGGCAGGCGTTCTTAATGGGCGTTTTTGCCCCCACATCTAATTAGGTGTGGGGGTTTTGCTTGACTTTCCCAATCTGGCTTGATGTACTGGCGGTAGTAGATTTACAAAGGACTAAACTAGAAGAGAAGTAGGTATATGGATGAAGATTCAAAAAATATTAGAGATAACACAAGAAAGATGCCGAAGATTTTTTGAAAATCATAATATTGGACGGAAGGAGTTTCCTTCCAACGAAATCCCAAAATCTCCAATAGAAATTCTCTCTCATTGTCATTGGATGTTAGACGAGATAAAGAATTTTATTTCTCAAGGCCGAATTGGAAAAGCTTTCCGCTGGCTCGGCTTCATTCAGGGGTGTTTGTGGGTTCTTGGATATTTTTCTTTGGAAGAAATAAGAGGGCACAGCCGCTCCGAGTAAAGAAAATAGAATCAACTCTATTTTTTCTCATCATCGCACCAGAGGTCAATCAGACTCTTTGGTGCTTTTTATGGGGCTATTGAAAAATCCCGTTTATTATGTTAAAATGAGGCTGTGGGGTAGGATGGCAGAATGGCAATGCACTGGTTTTGAAAACCAGCGCCCGCAAGGGCTTGGGGGTTCGAGTCCCTCTCCTACCGC
>Ga0315552_1000116_pt1 | contig 51710 bp, 45 predicted proteins | sample SalMarSW160170MG_2_FD_203102 | JGI IMG/M metagenome (GOLD analysis project Ga0315552, IMG submission 203102) | Salt marsh sediment microbial communities from the Plum Island Ecosystem LTER, Massachusetts, United States - Salt Marsh Sediment SW1601-70 ...
AAGCGGATATTCTGAAAACTTATAATTTACATGCCAATTGTTATATTACCAAACCGGTTAACATTAACCAATTCCATAAGGTGGTAAAGGCTATAGATAATTTCTGGTTTGCAATAGTCAAACTACCGCCAAAGGAAAGCAAATAAATGAAAGAGTCCTATCCGGACGAAGAAATCTGCAGAATTTTACTGATTGAGGATAACCCGGGGGATGCTCGGTTTATTCAGGTTTTTCTCTCTGAAGCAGCTGGCTTTAAATTTTCACTTGAACAAGTTGATGAGCTAAAAAAAGGATTGAAACTTTTTGACAAGAATATTTTTGACGTTGTACTTCTGGACTTGGCTCTTCCTGATAGTCTGGGACTCGAAGCATTATATAAGGTACAGGATAACGCGTCTAATATACCGATTGTTATATTGACCGGAAACGATGACGAAGGAATAGCATTAAAAACCGTACAAAATGGGGCGCAGGATTATCTGGTTAAGGGTCAGTTTAACTCCGGTGTTCTTGTCCGGTCAATTCAGTATGCTATTCAACGTAAAAGTTCCGAAAATAAGATACGACATTTAAACGCGGTACTTCAGGCTCTCAGGAATGTAAATCAACTTATAACTCTTGAAAAAGACCGTAATAAATTGTGTCAGAAAGCCTGTAATGAGTTGGTAAGAACAAGAGGATATCATGTAGCCCGGATTATTTTAACGGATGAAACAGGTGGTTTTTTTAAATTTGTAGAAACCGGTTTTGGAAAAAGTCTTATGGAGTTAAAGGAAATTCCAAAAAAGGGAGAATTGCCTGAATGCGCCCTGAAAGCTCTAAAAACTGGCGATTTGGTGGTAATAGAGGATGTGGAATCTGAGTGTAAGAATTGTCCGTTTCGCGGGAAGATTCCGGGGAAAGGCGGCATGGTTGTTCCTTTAAAACATAAAGAAAGGATATATGGTTTGCTTTTGGTTTATGTGCCTAAATTTTTTGTTAATGATATTGAAGAGCATAGATTGTTTCAGGAACTTGCTGGAGATATTGCTCTGGGATTGCATAGTATTGAACTGGAAAAAAACCAAGAGGAAATAGAAGAAGACAAAAAAAAGATTCAGGCTCAGCTTCTTCAATCTCAGAAAATGGAAGCTGTAGGAAGGCTTGCCGGTGGCATAGCGCATGATTTCAATAATCTTTTAACGGCAATAATCGGTTATGGCTACCTTCTTTATGATGAAATGCCAAAAGAAGATCCGAGAAGCAAAATGTTGGAAGAAATTCTTAACGCGGCAAAACGAGCAGCCGGACTTACAAGCCAGCTTCTGGCTTTTAGCAGAAAAACCCCTATCAAACTCGAAGTACTCGATCTTAATTCAATAATAACCGAAATCGAGGGCATGCTCGACCGATTAATCGGAGAAGATATTGCTTTTTCAAGCAATCTCGAAGAAGGACAAACAAACATCAAAGGAGATGCCACTCAGACAGAACAGATAATATTGAATTTGATTGTTAACGCTCGCGACGCCATGCTCGGAGGCGGAAAGTTGACAGTAAAAACTAAAAAAGTTTCAATAAACGATAAAGATGTCAAAAAAATACCTTATTCAAGAATAGGAAATTTTATACGTCTTTCTGTTACAGATACAGGCTCAGGAATCGATAAAAATACATTTTCAAAAATCTTCGAACCTTTCTACACTACAAAGAAAACGGGAACCGGACTCGGGCTATCAGTAGTAAACGAAATAATAAAAAAACAGGAAGGATGGATAAATGTGGAAAGTGAACCTGGAAAAGGCACAACTTTTAAAATCTATTTACCCGTCTGCTATGAGAAGAAAAAAACTAAAGACATAGGCATTATAGCCCTTTCCGACCTGCAGGGTAAAGGAGAAACAATACTTGTCATAGAGGACGAAAGAATTACTCGAAGATTTATCGACAAAGTTCTAAAAGAAAACGGATACATAGTATTGCAAGCCGCAAGCATAGAGGAAGCTTCGGAGATCATGAAGAAAAATGGAAAAGAGATTCAAATGCTTTTCAGCGACGTTGTCTTATCCGACGGCAGCGGTCTGCAGTTCGCGGAAGAATCTATTAATAAAAACGAAAACCTTAAAGTCATTTTAAGCAGCGGATATACAGATGAAAAATCCGAGCTGTCCAGTATTGCCAAAAAGAAATTTAGGTTTTTAGAAAAACCTTATGAGGTCCAGGATCTACTAAAAGAAGTAAAAGAGACTTTCTCTTAGCCTTCCCTACCTGTCCAACAATAAGTACAAAGATTATCTTCCCCGATACCGGTGGCTTTAATCATATCTTCCAATCTCTGATATTTTAAAGAAGTAGCATTAAGATCTTTCTCCATTTCTTTTATCATTTTAGCGTATTCTTTCGATTCCGGATCGAGATAAGGATCTAAATCCTCGATGTGTTTTCCGTGCATTCTTTTGATTATTCTTCTTGCAAATAACTCATCTATCTTTCTTGTCGAAAAAAGATATTTGCAGGGAAACATAAGAGCGGGGCAAGCAGGTCTCGCATGTATTTCTTTCGCGCCCGCGTTCCAGAGTTTAACAAGAAGATAATTTTTAAGTTGAGTCCCTCTTACAATTGAATCTTCAGTTATTATCAGTCTTTGGTTTTTTATCAGGGTATCTGCTGTTACCTGTTTCATTAACGCAACCAGATCTCTTCTCTCCTGGTTTGGCGGTACATAACTCCTTGCCCAACCGGGGGTGTATTTGAGCAACGGAGTTTTTACAGGTATCCCCGATTCATAGGAATATCCGAATGCGTAAGCCGTACCGGAATCAGCCACTCCGGTAACAAGGTCAGCCTCTACATCATCGTTTCTCGCCATTAGCCTACCGGAATATTCCCTGAATTCTTCCACATTTTTACCCTCATATTCTGAAGCAGGAAAACCAGTATACACATACAAAAAAGTACATAAGCGAAGATCCTTTCCAGCCTCTTTTAGTACTTCTGTCTTGTTTTCATTTATAAGTAATATCTCTCCGGGTCCAAGAAATTTCTTAGTACTGAATCCCAGGTTTTTAAATGAACAAGTCTCCGAGACAACAATCTTAGCTCCTTCTTTTTCCCCTAAAACTAAAGGGGTTCTTCCATATTTATCCCTTGCGGCGAATAGTCCCTCTTTACCGAGAAGAAGTAATGACATAGAACCGTCAATTCGGGAATGCATGTATTCTATTCCGTCGAGTAAGTCTTTTCCCTTATTGATTAGTTTCGCGACTAACTCTATTTGATTGGGGCATCCATTTGCCATTTCAGAGAATATTGTTCCTTCCGATATCAATTCATCTGCGAGCTCAATTTGGTTGTTAATGAATCCTGTACCGCAAATCGAATATTCTCCGAACTTCAACCTGAGGATAAGGGGCTGTATATCCCTGTCACTTATCACCCCAACACCACAGTGTCCCTGCATAATCGTATAATCAATATCCTCGACGAATCTTGTCTTGAATTGCGCTTTTTCTATGGTATGTATTTTTTTTTGTATTTTTTTACCATCAGATATTGCAAGTCCTCCGTATGAGGTTCCGAGATGCGAATGGTAGTCAGTCGCATAAAAAAGGTCTTCCTTGCAATCTTTTTTTGTAATAATTCCAACGATTCCACTCATTCTTTGCCTTCCTCCCTTTTTTGCATTAAAATGAATTTTTATTCAATTATATTCAATAATATACAAGTGGTTATTATTTTTGCAAGGGCTGCGGAATCAGGATTTGGGATTTAGGGGTTGGGATTTGGAGAATAGTAACTAGGGAGCAGAGAGTAGTAAGTAGTAAAAAAGAAATATAAATAAACTTTGTGGCTCCGTGTCTTAGTGTGAGAATAATCTTGGGTTGGGTGTGGGAATTGAAATCCATAAAATCTGCGTAAATCTGCGTCCCATTCATTTGACAGCTAAAATATTGTTAAAAAATCGAATTTTTAAAAAAATCCCTTGACAAATTATAGGAAAATCCGTATGCTCGATTTGAGAAACAATGGAGGTAAAAAATATTTTCTCTCTAACTAAATAACCATGGGTTATTTTACCATTATCGGGGTTACAAGTGAAATTTTAAAAGGTTTGCTATTTCTTGACCTGAAAGAAATATTTAATGCCTGTTGTTCGTCTAATGACGCAAATTTATCTTCCTTAAGTATTTCTACCTCAAAAAGTATTATTCGAAATCAAGTCTCTTTTGATATAACGCAAAGCATTAACCCCAGGAAACTATATAGTAAAAATATCAGTCGATGGCCATGAATCTAATGGAGAAACTTTTGAGGTCATAGAATAAGATTATGAATAAAGATAATAAAAAAGATTTTTACCCAAACAACTTAGATTATTTAAAAGATGAACTGTCGAAGCTCGATTTGATAATTCAACTGGAAGTCTTGAAATTAAGGAAATCGCTCTCCGGAGAATCGCAGAACGAATTCAAGGGATTGTTTTTGTCGGATCGGGAAATAGACGATATTTTGAAGAGAGAGGAAATTTCCACTTCAGAAAAACATAACCCGGGAGATAGAAACAATGCCCAGGTCGAATGTATCTTAGAAGCTATAGAGCGATTGCAGGAAGAAATCTCACAAAAGAGAGAAAAAAGTATTGCAGAAGGGGTCTATTTGGCGTTACCACAGTTAACTAATCTTTTTGGTCTAAGTACTTTTGAAGAACAATGTGTGCTTATTTGTCTTGCTCCGGAAATCGATAGTAAGTACGAAAAACTCTATGCTTACCTTCAAGATGATATTTCTCGCAGAAAACCAAGTATAGAATTGATTCTTAGTCTTCTTTGTTCAACAGATGAAGAGAAAATCAAAGCCCGTTCTCTCTTTCTTCCTCAGGCTCCACTCTTAAAAAGTCATATCTTACATATCGTGGAAAATCCCCAAGAACAAAAGTCTTCACTTCTTTCGAGATTTTTAAAACTTGACAATCGTGTAGTGGATTTTCTTCTGGGGATTAGAGCCCTTAGTAATGAGGTTGAATCGTTTTCAAGATTGGTATTTCCTCAAGCCGACCCAAACGAAATATACTTGCCTGAAAAAATTAAGACTCAATTAATTCAGCTAACAAAGAGCCATTTAAGAGGTTCAGATGGGACGCAGGACAAACTTATATATTACTTTTACGGACCTTATGGTTCCGGTAAACAATCTTTAGCCGAGGTAATTTGTAGCGAATTAAATGTACCTATAATTATAGTTGACTTGGAAACACTTTTATATAAAGAACAACCTTTTGAGAACTCAATTAGACTGGTATTTAGAGAAGCTTTATTGCAACCCGCTGCTATTTATATAAATAACTTGCATTGTCTTCTTAATGAAGAAGAGAAATATAAATCTTATCTTAAGATACTAATCGATACAATTGAAGAGTTCTCCTGGTTGACTTTCCTTGCGGGAGAAATTCCCTGGGAACCGGCTGGTTTATTTAAAGGAAATAATTTTATAAAGATCGATTTCCCTATACCGGATCATGAAACTCGGAGTAAATACTGGAAGTCAATGGCAAATGGAAAAATCGGATTTTCGAAAGATGTAAAATTGGATGAATTAGCCGCAAAGTTCCGCTTTACTGCCGGTCAAATAAAGGATGCATTAACTGCCGCTAGAAACTTTGTTCAATTAAAGAATTCAAGCAAATCGGAAATAACCATGGAAGACCTCTATAAAGGGTGTCGTGCACAATGTAATCAGAAACTTGAGACTCTTGCACAAAAGGTTAATTCTAAATACACCTGGGAAGATATCGTCTTGCCGGATGATGTTATGGAGCAGCTTTACGCGATATGTTATCAGGTGAAATTCAGATATACTGTGTATGAAAAATGGGGTTTTGACCGAAAGTTTTCTTTAGGCAAGGGTTTGAATATTCTCTTTTCCGGACCGTCAGGTACGGGTAAGACAATGGCTGCAGATATTATTACAAATGACCTTAAGCTTGATCTCTATAAAATAGACCTTTCCTGTGTTGTCAGCAAATATATTGGTGAAACCGAGAAAAATTTAAGCAAAATATTTAAAGAGGCTGAAACCAGTAACGCTATCCTTTTTTTCGATGAAGCAGATGCCCTTTTTGGGAAGAGGTCAGAAGTAAGGGATTCTCATGACCGTTATGCCAACATTGAAATAAATTACCTGCTGCAAAAAATGGAGGAACATGAAGGAATTGTTATTTTAGCTTCTAACTTGCATAAAAATATTGACGAGGCTTTTACTCGTAGGATGCATTTCTCTGTAGATTTTCCTTCCCCCAATGATAAATACCGTCTCAGGATATGGCGAAATATCTTTCCTGAAGAAACCCCTAAAGATAAAGATATTGATTTTGAGTTCTTGGCTAAGAATTTTAAGATTTCAGGCGGGAATATAAAAAACATTGCCTTGAGTGCAGCCTTTTTGGCAGCAAAGAAATCAAAGAATGTAAATATGGAGAATATAATTAAAGGTATAAAAAGAGAATTCCAAAAGATGGGAAAGCTATGTCACCAGTCCGAGTTCGGGAAATACTATGACTTGGTGACTCTTAAAGAGAGTGAAAATGAGACATGGAAATAATTGATGATTTAAATTCGGTTATCGAGAATTTAATGAAGAAGGAGTTCGGAGATCCTATGCCTTTTGATATAAGCTTCGCGGTTCCAAGTAGAAATTTTACCCCTGTTTCAAATACTAAGCCCACTGTTAATTTTTATCTTTATGATATTAGGGAAAATACAAAATTGCGTTCAAATGAACCCTTGATCGAAAGGCGAAATGACGGCACTGTAAGCAAAAAACCACCTCCGGCAAGAATCCAGCTTTTCTATTGTGTTACTGCTTGGAGCCCCGCACAGGCGGATGCCGCAGGGACTAAGACACGAGAGGAACACAAGCAATTGAGCAGGGCATTAGTGGCACTCATTAAGTATCCTATTATCCCTTCAGATGTGCTCTCAGGGGATTTAATTGGACAGGTCCCCCCTCTTCCAACGACGGTTATCTTACCCGATGGAATGGAAAATGCCGGCCAATTCTGGAACGCACTCGATGGATTGTTAAAACCCTTTTTGGACTATCGAGTTACTATTTCTTTGGATTTCCATGAGGAGGTGGAAGGCAGGATGGTTGCGTCCAAAACCAGTGGATACGGTAATATTATTGCCATTTATAAGTTAACTGTTCGTCCCGGATTTCGGTTTGATCATTCCAGAGGAATTCCGATAAGAAAAGCTAATATTGAAAAAACGCCTGTTGTTACTCTTGATTCAGCCGCTCAAGCTGGTAACACGCAAATTACTGTGAGTGATATTAACGGGTTGAATGAAGACGATTTTCTTATAATAGTGGACGGTAAGAAAACGGAATTTTGCCAATTGAAAAATATCGCTGGTGTTCAAATTCCGATCTTTGAATCTTTACTCTTTGGTCATGAGGAAGGAACAGAGCTGAAAAAGTTGAGTCTCTCTACCGAACAGGAAGATATAAAACTTGCAGCAGTTGCTTCCACTCAATCTATAGAACTGCGAATTTTGGGGCGTGATGCACCTAAGGTAAAAATCGGAGAAGTTCTATTATTAAATGATTCGGGGAAAGTTGAATGTTTTCAGGTAACCCAGATTTCCGGCCCTGAACTTGGATTGGGAGATTCTGAAGCGATGGTACAATTTGGAGGCATGGTGACCAATAAAGCTGCCAATCCTGCACCGATTGTGGGTGCGAAGGTCACTCTCCTGAATGCTCAAGGAATTTTTATTGCTGAGGCAATCAGTAATTCTGAAGGGAAGTATATCTTCAAAAAAATCGGGATAGTTAAAGGGAAATATAATTTTAAAGTTGAAGCCCAGGGATACAAAGATGAGGAAAGAACGATAGATGAAATTACTTCTGCGAAGATCGAGGATTTTATTTTTGTAATGGAGTCAGGATAGATGATTTATATCAACACTCAAAATATTAAAAGAGTCAATCATTGTTGACTAAACTAAAATAAAAGGAGGCAAAAAATGCCAGAATATTTATCACCAGGAGTTTATATCGAGGAGATAGAGATAGGCGCGAAGCCTATCGAAGGGGTAAGTACCAGTACAGTGGGAATGGTAGGTGCGACTAAGAAGGGGCCACTCAATACACCTACTTTGGTCACAGGCTTTGCCGACTTCCGGCGGATATTTGGAGGATTTTTGCCAGAAGATCCATGGGGCAATGCTCGATTTCTGGCCTACGCTGTAAATGGTTTTTTCCAAAACGGCGGACAACGATTGTATGTTACACGAATTGTTGGGAAAGGCGCGAGCCCTTCTGAGATAACTTTGAAGGACGGCATTGTCACCAGGCTCACCTCAGATATGTCCCCGGATATAACCCAGCGGGTCAGTGTTAAACTTGCATCACTTCGTGGAATCAACGGCGATAACGCAACTTCAGTCACGTTCAAAGAAATAGTAGGTGTAACCACTTACGAAGAGACTCGCGAAATAAAGTCTTATGACTCTGCATCGAATACCATCGCCTGGGAGAATTCTTTAGAGCACAAATATACAAAGGATGGCACGTTGGTCACAGTAAGTGCCCCGACCAGTGATGTGATCAAAGTCGAGGCCAAAGAGCCTGGCAAATGGGGAGCTGATATCCAGGTGAAAGTTGGACACGCCGCCAAAGCCTCATCAACGATGGCGGCTATCGATGTCCAGACAAAACTGGTTCAGAGTAGCTCGAAAACTTTATCTGCCTTAGCTGTTGATTTGACCTTTAAGGATGGCAATGGACCTGCTGCAGGAGCGACCCAGATTGAGCTTACCGATGTGGTTGGATTGTTTGTAGGCGATACAATTCAATTTAAAAAAGGCGCTACAAAGGAGAATATAGTCATAACAAAGATCGAAGTCAATATAATCTTCTGGAACGAGGAGCTGGAGAATGGTTACGAGGCCTCGAGCACCGTTACCCTATTGACGGCAGTGAGAGCCGGCGTAGCCGATCCGGTAATCGAGCTCGATTCTTCCGTGAGCGGCCTGCTGGAGGGAGACCCTGTTATCATCACAAATGGTGTTAATTCAGAGGTAGCGACTATCAAGGTAGGTGGGATTGATCAAGCTAATAAAAAGATCTCATTAGATTGTCCCTATGGGTTGAAACATTCCTATATAAAAGGCGACTTTCTTAAACCACCCGTTGTCAGGGCCGGTGTTACCGATCCCAGTATAGACGTAGCTTCAACCGCAGGATTAGGGGTAGGCGACACGGTACTTATCAGCGGTGATGATAGTGAAAAAATCCCTTTGAGTGGAATCTCCGGCAACACGGTTACACTTACCGGGACAATGCAGTACACCTACCTCGAAGGTGATACGCTTAAGTTGCTTAATGCAGGTAAGACTAATGATGAAAGCGTGAATCTAAGGTCTGCCAAAAACTTCTATGTCGGTGCCGTGATAGAATTAGACAATGGGACAAATAGGGAATACCATACGATCACCAACATTGAAGGCAACACCATTACCTTGGATTCTGCTCTTACGAATTCCTATCTTGAAGGCGATTTGGTGAAGTCCTGTGAGTTTAAGCTGGTTCTATCCTACCAGGAACAGACAGAGGTTTTCGATAACCTCTCGATGAATAGTGCTGTACCTAACTATATTGCCAAGGTTGTTAACGAAGCATCTGAACTGGTAAAAGTAACAGACTTAGAAGCAGGTAGTGTGCCTCCATTCAACCAGCCCTCCAATAAAAATGGCTTAAGCGATAATCTGGAAGATGGCAGCGATGGTGATTTGCCTACAGAGGCGGATTATATAGGTGAGAATCTCGGGCCCAATAAGCGTACCGGCATCGAGTCCTTGGGTGACGTTGATCAGATCAGCATAATCGCAATACCTGGAAGATACGAGCAGGCTATCCAAAATGCGATGATCAGCCACTGCGAATTGCTCAAAGACCGTTTTGCTATCCTTGATCCTCCTAAAGGATCAGATGTGCAAGAGATTCAGGATCACCGAGGCCTCTATGATTCTAAATACACCGCACTCTATTATCCCTGGATTAAGGTTTATGATGTGTTAACTGAGAGGAACATTCTTGTGCCTCCAAGTGGTCAGATAGCAGGGATCTATGCACGAAGTGATACCGAACGAGGTGTTCATAAGGCACCAGCTAATGAGGTGGTTCGCGGTGCAGTAGATGTTGAGGTAAAGATTAGCAAAGGTGAGCAGGATATCCTTAATCCGCTTGGAATTGACTGTATCCGTCCATTCCCTGGTCGTGGTATCAGAGTTTGGGGAGCAAGAACTATATCCAGCGATTCACTCTGGAAATATATAAATGTTCGCCGTTTGTTTCTCTTTCTTGAAGAATCAATCGAGGAAGGCACACAATGGGTGGTGTTTGAGCCGAATGATGAGAAACTATGGTCAAGAGTCAAGCAAACCATAACTCAGTTCCTAACAAGGGTCTGGAAAGATGGCGCACTTATGGGTACTACACCTGAAGAAGCTTTCTTTGTTAAGTGCGATAGGACGACGATGACACAGGATGATATCGATAATGGCAGACTCATCGTTATGATTGGAGTTGCCCCGGTGAAACCTGCTGAATTTGTTATCTTCCGTATTGCGCAATGGCAGGGAGGTTCAGAAGTCAGTGAATAATAGTTGGGCATCAAAATGAAAATAAAATCATAAGTAATAAATAAAAGAGAGGTGAAAAATGCCAGGAGAAAGAAAAGATCCATTAAGAAATTTTAGATTTTTAGTAGAGATTGAGGGGATTGTTCAAGGGAGTTTTAGTGAAGCCACCATACCTGATAGCACACAAGACCCTATTGAGTATCGTGCAGGTGATGAAGCTCCAACGGCAAGAAAAATTCCGGGACTGATAAAATATGGCAATGTCACTCTGAAATGGGGTATTACTGATTCTTTAGACCTTTACAATTGGAGGAAACTTGTAGAGGATGGAAAGACGAAAGATGCAAGGAAAAATATGGCAATAATCTTGATGGATGAAGAAGGAAATCCGGCAGCCAGGTGGGAGTTCACTGATGCCTGGCCGAATAAATATGATGCACCTGATTTGAATGCCAAAGGAACGGATATTGCTATTGAGACACTTGAAATCGTACATGAAGGATTTAAAAGGGTAAGTTAATTACATTAAGCTAACGAGGAAAAGTCTAAAAAGGGAGGTGTAATGGTTCTGCAAACAGAATATGAATTTTCTTTACCAAAGGGATTTGTGGACGAGGAAGGAAATCTTCATAAAAAAGGCGTTATGCGGCTTGCTACAGCAGCAGATGAAATTCTTCCTATGAAAGACCCAAGAGTTCAACGGAATCCGGCATATTTAACGACAATTGTACTTTCTCGTGTAGTTACAAAACTCGGCGATCTTCAGGACGTGAATCCGGGGATTGTTGAAAAGCTCTTTGTAGGAGATTTAGCGTATCTTCAAGAATTTTATCAAAGGATAAATGGGAACGGAAATATTATGATTAAAGCAACATGTCCGAAATGCGGAGAAAAATTCGAGCAGGAGATCACTGCCTCGGGGGGATAACCGGCTACCCCCTCGACCATATTTATGAGGAGGTAGCCTTTATAGCATATTACTTTCATTGGGGATTGGATGAGGTTATGAATTTACCGCATAGAGAGCGGAAAGCGTGGTGTGAACAGATAAGTGAAATTAACAAAAAATTGAGTGAGGAGAGAGAGCGATAGGATGGCTGTTGGAGAAAGGAAAGATCCATATTTAAATTTTAGATTTCTCGTAGAGATAGATAAGCTAGTAGTGGGAGGCTTTTCCGACGTGTCCGGACTTCAAGCGGAAATAGAGACTGAAGACTATCAGGAGGGTGGAGTTAACGATTATGTACATAAACTTCCAAAGATAACCAAATACACGAATATAACGCTAAAGCGAGGTATTACCGACTCGGATGTCCTTTGGAAATGGCATCAAGATGTAACCAAGGGGGAAATAGTTCCTAAAATTGTCCGTATTATTCTTAAGGATTCTGAAGGAAATGAAAAATGGCATTGGAGTCTTGAAGAAGCTTTTCCTGTTAAGTGGAACGGGCCGGATTTAAAAACCGATAGTGCTTCTGTCGCCATAGAGACATTGGAATTAGTTCACAAAGGAATAAAAAAGGTATAAAAATGTGAATAAAAGAAAATCTACTCAAGGAATATACTTAACTACCTACAGATTTCTTTTGCTAGGCAACTTATTAAAGGATTCTTCTATGTTAATCTCTAAACCCGGTTTCATAAAATGGTTAACCGGTAAATACCTTATTTTTAGAAATCCCCGAATTAGATTTCCATGGTTAAATTACCTTATAATGAGACATAAAGTTTTTTTAAGCTATTTATTATTAAAAACCCCAAATATGTTTTCAAAAGAGATAAAGGATTGTAAAAAACATGATGACCTCAATTTTATAAATTTGCATCCTCTTATCTACACTGTATTCACAGAGGACAGATTGAAAAAGGATGCGGTCCCGGATATAAATTCCCTTGACGAAGGTTCGGTAATATCTGGCGATCATTTCTTCCATCCAGAGGTACATCTTATAAACGAACAAATACTTTCTAACGAACAAATATTATCAAAGGATACATTAGAAAAGGATTGGAGTTCGGTAACACCTGATAATTTTCCCTTTTCTCCTGAAGCGCATCTATCAGAAAGTATATCGGGTTTTCCACTTATAACTAAACAAATATCTAATAGTCAAATATTACCAGAGTATACATTGGAAAAAGATGAAGTCCTGGAAGAAACTTCTCTTGATGAGGGTCCGGTAAGACCTGGCGGTACTTTATCTCCTCCTGAGACCTATTTCTCAAAATACATATTAAATTCTCCGATTATAAACAAACAAGTATTTTCGGATAATCGAATTTTCCCGGAATACACATTGGAAAAAGACGAAGTCCTGGAAGAAACTTCTCTTGATGAGGGTCCGGTAAGACCTGGCGGGCCTTTATCTTCTCCTGAGACCTATTTCTCAAAATATATATTAAATTCCCCAATTATAACCAAACAAGTATTTTCTAATAGTCAAATGACCTCAGAAAATAACTCAAAAAAGGATAAAATTCCCGAAAATAATTCTATCAATAAAAATAAAGTTAGACCAAGCAATATTTTATCTTATCCTGAGATATATTTCTCAAAATATATATTAAATTCGTCCCTTATAAACAAACAAATATTTTTGAATAATAAAAGGGTAACTTATTCTTCAAATAAGAATAATCCTTTAAAAGATGGGAATAAACCGATACCAGCCCCTGTCAATCAAACAGAGCGATTTTTCCCAGGCGCATATTTCATTAGCCGTAAGCCGGACATCGTTAAAAAGCCATATCCAATTATGACTTTTAAAAAGGAAGCTAAAGAAAACACTAAGTATACCTTCAAAAAAGACGCTGTTCCAACCTTACATTATATTAGCCCCTTAAAAGATGCTTTAAATGACCTGAGAAAAACTGTCGAGATTATAGAAAAAAGAGTAGCAGAAAGCAAGAACCTTAATGGTAAAATAGACTCAAGAAATTCTTCTCTCGAGAATAAAATGTCTAATATTACAAGTAAGGAGAATATTACTGTCAGCCACCTGACCGAACAAGTCTATCAGATGTTGGAAAGGAAGATAAGAATAGAAAGAGAAAGAAAAGGGCTATATTGATGGAGAAAGCGAAAATAATAGTTTTAAAAGGAAAGAATAAAGGAACCAAAATTGAAGTTCTATTTAATCCGAAAGAATATACATTAGATAAAAGTAATGAATTTGCAAATATCAATATTCCTGGACTTGAATCGCCTTTACTTCAGTTTACAAGAGGTGGATTACAAACATTAACAATGGATTTGTTTTTCGACACATATACATATAAGAAGGGAGAAGATGTAAGAATTTACACTGATAAAGTTATAAAGCTTATGGAAATAGATGAAGAACTCCATGCCCCTCCTGTATGTAAGTTCTTATGGGGAAAAGGAATAGAATTTGTATTTGTCCTTTCGAAGATGACCAAGAAGTTCACAATGTTTGACTCCAATGGTACTCCTGTTAGAGCAACATTGACCGTGATTTTTAACGAATATTTAACAGAAGCAGAATTAAAAAAGCCTACCAGTTCACCCGATAGAACAAAAATCTATACTCTCAAGGAAGGAGATAGCCTGTGGGCTATAGCCGATAAAGAGTATGGCAACCCTGGACAATGGAGAGTAATAGCTGAAGCAAATGATATAGAAAATCCTCGAATTCCACCTGTGGGGCAAGAAATAGAAATTCCGCCTCTGGAGGAACATAATGCCTGATGTGAAAGTTAATACTGAATGTTACGCTCCGACCTTCGACGTTGAGATACAGGGTGAAATTTTATCTCGTGATGAAGTTATCAGTATGGACATAGACGAGAGTATCGAGAAGCCGGCTATGTTTACGTTAAGTCTCAATGAAATGAAAGATATCGATACGCAGATGCTTGTTTGGCTGGACAACAAAAAATACTTAATAATGCCCGGCAATGAAGTGTTTCTATCTTTTGGATATCCCGCACTCAAGGCAAATTTCATGGGAATTATAAAAGCGCTTACCCCGAGTTTCCCCTCTTCCGGCGTACCTACTTTAAAAGTTGAAGGTTATGATTATTCTCACGATTTGCAAAAGAGCAAAACCGACGTCAAAAGTAAATTTAAGGATAAAAAAGTAAAATATTCTGATGTGGCAAAGGAAATAGCCGAAAATAATTTTTTGGATAGTACCGGTGTAGAAGACACAGTCAAAGAGTATCCCAGTGTGAAACGCAGAAAGAACGAAAAGGATTATGCTCTTTTGAAAAGGTTGGCGGGTAAAATAGGATATGAATTCTTTGTGCGAGAAGAAATCCTCTATTTCAGGAAACCAAAAGACAATAAAAAAAAGGACAAGGAGAGCTTTATATTTGAGTTTGGTAAAAACATCATAAGTTTCAATCCACGGTTAACCACTGCACCAACAGTAAACGAGGTAAAAGTAACCGGGTGGAATCAAAAGACCAAAAAGCCTATAGAGGCAACAGCCAAAATCTCGGAAATTATCAGTAATGTAGGAATACAGGACTTCGATATGCTGGTTGAGAAAGCTGAAGGAAAGAAAACAAAGAAGAAAATTGAGGGAAGAGTGGTTGGGTCAGAGGATGAAGCAAAGAATATCGCTGTAACCGAATTAAAACGGGCTAATAATGGATTTATCAGTGGAACACTGGAATGTATTGGCAATCCCAAATTACGACCGGGAATCAATATTGAAATTAAAAAATTAGGAGGAGGGGATTTATTTAATGGAATGTATTATATAAAAGGAGCCAGGCACTCGTTTAGTGATTCCGGTTATACTACCACCCTTGAGGTGAGGAGGTGTTTATGAATTTCCTGGACGAGATTGATCAAGAAGAGAAAAATGAAAGCGGAAAAGTTTATGGTGTGGTTGTTGGAGTGGTAACGAATACCAAGGATGAAGAAGGATTGGGTAGAGTAAAAGTGGATCTTTCCTGGAGAGGAGAAGGAGGAGAGGAGAGCCATTGGGCAAGAGTGGCAACTTTGATGGCAGGAAAGGATAAGGGTAGTTTTTTTATTCCCGATGTAGGAGATGAGGTGCTGATAGCCTTCGAACAGGGTAATATTGAACACCCCTATGTGATAGGCTCCCTCTGGAATGGGGTGGACAAACCTCCCGAAAGCAATTCCGATGGAAAAAACAATATACGAAAAATCAAATCACGTAGCGGGCATGAAATTATATTTAATGATGATAACGAAACCAAGAAAGAGAAAATCGAAATTCACACGAAGGCAGGTCATAAGATTTCATTGGATGACAGTACCGGTCAGGAAAAAATTGAGATTATAGATAAGACCGGAAGCAATAAAATCGCGATAGATTCTGTCCAGAATGCCGTTAATATCGAAAGTGCTATGCAGTTAAAAATTAAGGCAAATGTCGTGGAAATAGAAGGTACGACTTCCCTAACACTTAAATCAAATGCAATTGTAACTATTCAGGGTATGCCTGTAAAAATTAATTAGGAGGGAATGAATATGCCACCAGCAGCGAGAGTAGGAGATACGACCAGTCATGGAACTCCGTTATCTCCCGGTCCGGGAAGTGTAAATGTTCTTATTGGAGGTATGCCCGCCTGGAGGGCGACATCGGATTTCCATGCTTGTCCGCAGGTTACCCCCGGAGGTACCCCACATGTTGGAGGAGTGGTTGCCATGGGGAGTACCACGGTTCTTATTAACAGTCTTCCGGCTGCGAGGCAGGGTGATGTAATTGTAGAAGCCGGGCCACCAAACTCTATAGTTATGGGCTGTCCAACAGTCATGATTGGATGAAGGTATAACAATGGCGAAAGAATTTTTAGGTAGAGGTTGGAAATTTCCTGTAAGTGTTAACTCCGAAGGTAAAATAACTATGTCCGAATATGAAGAAGACATAAGAGAGTCTATATGGATTATTTTAAGTACTTCTAAAGGCGAAAGGGTGATGAGACCGGATTTCGGATGCGGAATTAACGATTTTGTTTTTGCCTCTATAGATTCATCCACTTTAGCGCTTATTGAAAGTACCGTCAGAGAAGCACTTATATTATGGGAACCGAGGATTGAAGTGATAGATGTTAAAGTTTCGACAGATAAGATAAAAGAAGGTAAACTTATTATAAGTATCGATTATGAAGTAAGAAGAACCAATAACCAGTTCAATTTGGTTTATCCCTTTTATCTTACTGAGGGAGCATAATGGTTATTGAGCCTCCAAAAATAGATAAAAGAAAATATGAGGATTTAATAATCGAAATAAAATCTCTTGTTCCATTTTATACACCTGAATGGAAGATTTCCGAAAAAGATTCGGGTACTACTCTGGCGAAAATATTTACTCATATGTTAGAGGCAATTATCCATAGATTGAATAAAGTGCCGAAAAAAAATTTCATAGCCTTTTTAGATACAGTTGGAATAAAACTTCTACAATCTCAATCCGCAAAAGCACCAGTTACATTCTTTTTAACAGAAGGAGTAAGCGGGCATGTTCTTATACCGGAAAGAAGCCAGATAGCTGCAGAGGATGTGGTTTTTGAAACCGAGAAAAATATACTGGCTACACCTTCGAAGTTGATAAAAGTTTACAGCAGTGATGGAGAATATGATAAGATTTATGAAAGCCCGGCTAATATAGTATCTGGAGAACCCGTTGAACCATTCCACAGTGAGTTACTTTATGACGTTGGAAAAGGGACTAGAGAAATTTTCATCATTAGTAGTGAAGGGCTAAGCGAAGGGGATATCTTGCTGGTTTCTCCTGAGAAACAAAATGAAGAGTATGCAATAGTTTCTGAAACTGCCGATTCTATTGTAAAACTTCTTCATAAATTAGAGTATGATCACTTAACTGAATCTCAAGTTGAAAAGATAACGAGCTTTGATTTTTATAAAGGCAAGAATCTGCAGAAACATATTCTTTATTTAGGACATAAGGATTTTTTTAATATTGAGGGTGGAGTTACAATAACGATAAAAATATCGAACTCACAGGAAGCCTCAAAATTAAAAGATTCGAGTATTGTTGAATGGGAATACTGGGGAGAAGCGATAAAGAAGGAAGAAAAAAAAGAGATTAAGGAAATCGATTGGCATCCCCTCATTATATTAGATGGGGGAAACGAAGATGAAATTCAACTGCAAAAAGTAAAGTTGGGAGAAATTAAGGAATATGAAATTCAGGGGGTTAAGAGTAGATGGATTAGATGTAGAGTGCTTGAAACAAAAATATTTGATATAGAAAACACTTACGTTGATATTATTACAATTAACGCTATTCAACCTCTTGAAGTTATTGATACTACACCAATCAAAATAATTCAGGGTATTGGAGATATTTATAAAGAGAAATTAATTTCATACGAGAAGAAAATTGATGTCGTCGGCAAATTGTTAAAACTCACACCTGAGGAACTTGCTTCTATTTTGGATACGGGTGAAACAAGGGCATACAATATCCTGGAGGCTGCCCAAAAAGCATTTTATGATAAGAAAGATCTCCCAACAGAATTAGATCAGGGGATTGTCTTATCTGCTGATGGTGCTGTACCCGATATGGCTTTTTGTAACGATGTACCATTGGATATAAAGAATCTCAGTGAGGAAAATCCTGTCTATCCTTTTGGAACGATGCCAATGTTGTATGCCACTTTCTACATTGCAAACAAAGAGATTTTTTCAAAGAAAGATGCTACCATAAACCTGCATTTTACTTATAAACCTGGAATACCAACTACTACGAACAATAGCCCAAAACTGTCCTGGGAGTATTGGAATGGGAAAGGTTGGGTAGTAATTAGTGAAAATTTTATCGATAAGACAAATGCTTTTACTTCGGATAAAACACAGGTCCAAAGTGGAACAGTTATATTTTCTTGCCCGGAGGATATAGAATCTACAAATGTAAACAATCAAGATAATTATTGGGTTCGCGTCAGATTGGTTGGGGGAAATTATGGTGATTTTGAAGACGAATTCGATCCTCCGGTAATTAAAGAACTCACTATAACATACTCTCTAAGCCCGCAAAATTTACAACACTGCCTTACTTACAATAATTTAGAGTTTAAAGACGTCTCGGAACAGTGTAAAGAAACAGATAAACCATTTAAGCCCTTCACATCGATCGACGAGAAGCGTAAAACTCTTTATCTGGGCTTTGATAAGAAACTGAAAAAAGGTCCGATAAGTATTTTCTTCTCTCCGGAAGTTCGGGAATTATTTGAAAAAATCGCGCCAAAAGTCGAGTGGCATTATTATTCCGAAGATAAGGAATGGGTTAGATTAGAAGTTACAGATAATACACAAAATCTCACGAGACAGGGAACAATAGAGTTTTTCCTCCCCAATGACTTTACCAAAAAATCCGAATTTGGACACGGAATCTATTGGCTAAAAGCATCTTACGTCGAGGATGGAATCCGGACGTTTCCCAAGGTGAGAGGAATCTATGTCAATACCGTTTTTGCGACTCAGGCAGAAACTATAAAAGATGAAATCCTCGGTTCCAGTGATGCCGGTAAAAATCAAAATTTTAAATTTACAAGAATACCCATTATCACAGAGGAGATATGGATTAACGAAATAAAAACTCTTTCTGATGATGATAGAAAGAACATTATCGAAAAAGAGGGTAGTTATTTCATTTTAGATAAAAAAGATGAAACTGGAAAGCTGACAGAGGTCTGGGTCCTATGGCAGGCAGTGGAAGACTTTTTTAGTTCTTTACCAGGTAGCCGGCATTATATTATTGATCGCTCGATAGGGGAAGTTGAATTTGGAGATGGAGAGCACGGAAAGATTCCACCCATTGGGAGAGATAATATTAAAACCACTTATAATGTTGGAGGAGGCGTAAAAGGAAATGTTGGAGCATATGAAATTTCGTCTTTAAAAACATCCATTCCTTATGTTGATATGGTCAAAAATCCCGAACCTGGTGAAGGAGGCTCAGACACTGAGTTGATAGAATCGGTTTTCGAAAGAGGTCCCTACTTAATAAGACACAGAAATAGAGCTGTAACGGAAGAAGATTTTGAGAGACTTGCCAAATCAGCATCAAGGTATATTGCAAGAACCAAATGTCTTATAGAAAACAATAAATTGAAAATTATTATAATTCCTAAAGGACAAGAAGATAAGCCGAGCCCTTCATTAAGCCTTATAAGGACTGTCGAAAAATATCTTTTAGGCCGTACTCTAAATTTAATACTACCCGGTAATGTCGTTGTGCAGGGACCTATATACCAGGAAATTAGTATAACTGCTGAAGTCGTTCCGGAATCCATGGATATAGCAATCCCTTTGGAGGAAGATATTTTAAAGAAACTGAAAGAATTTCTACATCCTCTTACCGGAGGGCCCGAAAAAAAAGGTTGGGAGTTTGGGAGAAGTGTTCATATTTCCGACATCTATGCACTGCTTGAAGGCATTAAGGGCGTAGATCATCTGAGGGTGCTGCGTCTTAATGGCAAAGAGGGAGATTTTGAAATAGAAGAGGCTCCTCAAACTGTCTGTTCCGGAGAGCACAGTATAACAATGAGATTAGGAGGTTAAATCTTGCCGCTGCCGAAAGAAAATCTTGATAATAAAACTTTTGATGAACTCTTAACGGAGGCTTTATCCCGTCTTCCCATATACGCACCTGAATGGTCGGATCATAATGTGCATGATCCTGGTATTACCTTTGTAGAACTTTTTGCCTGGTTGACAGAGATACAGATATACCGTTTAAATAAAATTACCGATAAAAATAAAACGAAGTTTCTAAAGCTCCTCGGCGTTCCGTATTTAGAACCTGCAAAACCATCTAAAGTTGACGTTACTTTTACAAAACAAACTCAAAATTCTCTTATTGTTCCAGCTGGTACAAAGCTGGCTGCCGCGGACCCGGTTTCAGAGAAAGATATAATATTTGAGACTCAGGACGATCTGAACATGGTAGATTCAAAATTAGAAGCTGTACTATCATGTCCTAATGGAATTGAGCTTATTAATAACACCGAAGCAAACGAAAATGAAAATGTGTATTACTACGCATTTAGATATAATCCGAAAAAAGACGATGCACTGTACTTAGGTTTTGATAAAAGCCTTATTGGTGAAATAGTCTTGGCTTTTTATCTTTATGAGGAGAAAACAGATGTTGTAGAGGAATATGGACGAAAGGAATCAGATGTATCTACTTCTGTTAAATTAAAATGGGAATATTTTGCTGGCGGAGACTGGAAGGTCGCTGAAATCCAAGATGAAACAAATTATCTTACAGTAAGTGGTAAAATCCAAATAAAGCTTACAGAAGAAATGGAAAAAACAACTATTGACGAGCGAGAATTTTTCTGGCTTAGATGCAGGGTAGAAGAGGAAGGCTATGAAATTCCTCCAAGGATAGATGTGATACGTCTGAATACAGTCTCTGCGATTCAGTGCGATACTTCAGAACCCTGTGTCTTCTCCGGTAGTGGACTGCCTGAATTTTATATAGATTTAAAAAATACGCCGATTTTAGAAAAAACATTGAAAGTTCAAATCAATGGAATTGATTGGGACAGGGTGGAGGATTTCGATGCCTCAAAACCTGGCGACAGGCATTATGTTGCGGATCTTGCTGCCGGTCGAATTAGGTTTGGTGACGGTATCAATGGTAAAGTTCCACCTGAAGGAAAAAATAATATATGTGTTTCTTATTCCTGTGGGGGTGGAGAGTGGGGAAATGTACCTCCCAATACGGTCAATATAGTGCTAAGTGAGCTTCCTGAAGAGTTATGTGTCACAAATAAGAAAGCCGCATCCGGAGGTATGGAAGCTGAGACCCTTGAGCAAGCAATACATCGGGTAAGAAAAGATATGAAAAAGAGTTATAGGGCAGTCACTTCCGAGGACTATGAGTATCTCGCCAAAAATACACCGGGCATAAAAGTTGCAAGAGCCAAGGCAATACCCCGGTATCACAAAATACGCTATCGTGAGATTCCCGGTATTGTTACAGTTGTAGTCGTTCCTTATAGTCCATATACTGAGCCCATGCCGAGTCCAGGATTCCTGGAAACAGTTTACAAACACTTAGATAAACACCGTCTGCTTACAACCGAGTTATTTGTTATACCTCCTCAATATGTTGAGATTTCCGTGATTGCTGAAGTTGTAATAAAACTCAAATACCTTAAAGTCACCGTAGAAGAAACAGTGAGAGAAGCATTAAAAAACTTTTTAAATCCTATTAAAGGGTGGGATGGCAATGGCTGGCCTTTCGGAAGGTCTGTTTATCTCTCGGAGATTTATGAGCTTATAGAAGGAGTGGAAGGTGTCGACTATGTTGATGTTGAAAGTGTAAAATTAAAGAGGGGAAAAGGAGAGGGGCAAGAAGACGATGTTAATATACCGGAGTTTGGCCTGGTATTTTCCGGGGAGCATGATATTAACGTAAGGGAAGAAACGAATGTCTACGATTAGTGAGTTTAAATTCAGAGCATTAACAAGTGAGAATTGGATAGAAGGAGAAGTTGAGTTCGAAAACCTGTTTGCCAAGGAACTCGTAAAACTTGAAGATAATAAAACAACAGGAACATATACCTCACAGTTCCTTGATAGTGGAATTGGGAGTTGCCGCTGGCATCGAATTGTCTTAGATGCCGATATTCCCGAAAATGCTACACTTGAAGTTTCCTTCTGGACTACAGACGTAAAAAAAGCAGAAGAGAGCTGGTCGGGCACAATCATCTTTAAAAACACAAAAGATGCGCTTGTAAAAGCGCCACCGGGACGATATATAAAGCTGCAAATAAGATTCTATCGTAAGGACGAAGAAGCAGAGAGTCCTGTGCTGAGGCAGGTGAAGATATATTATCCCAGACTTTCATACTTACGATACCTTCCCGCGACGTACCAGGAAGATGCCAAAAGTAAAGAATTTTTAGAGCGATTTTTGTCAATATTTGAAACCTTTTTATATGACAAGGAAGAGATAATATCCGGAATCTCTAAATATTTTGATCCGATAGCAGCACCCGAAGATTTTTATAACTGGCTTGCCAATTGGATGTCTCTTGATTTATATGAGCTGTTGGGAGAAAAAAATCGTGAATATATTTTACGTGCAATAGAGTTTTACAAACAGAAAGGTACTGTATCCGGAATAGCTAATCTTGTGTCTTTTTTGACGGGTAAAAAATGTTGTGTTAAGGAATATATGAATAATGTATTTCGCTCTTATGGGATGGACGAAGGTCGGGAAAATGAAAAAGAAGAGATTAATGGGTGGGAATGCACGAAATTTTATCGTAAAGTATCAAAAACAGTGAAGACAAACGATTTAAAATTATTAAGGAATATGGGTAAATATGAAGATGAGATGCATTACGTTACAGATACAAGCAAAAATGGGCTTTATTCAAGGAACGTGATCGGTTTGTTTATTTACATTAATTCTCCGGAACAGGAGTTCAGAATAAAAGAAGAGCTCCATAAGATAATTGATTCTTTTTTGCCGGTATTTGTAAGAGCGGAAATAAAAGTTATAGAAGAGATCGATTTTTATGAGACTTATAATATAAACTCTATCATCGATGAATACAAAAGCAAAGTTAGGGTAAAAGCTGGAGAAGAATACAGTAACGTACAGGGTGTGTATGTAGACAGCACTAACTGGAACTGGCTTTACACGTATTATGTAGGCGATGATCAAACCTACGATGGCAATACCAATGATTTACAATATAGGACGCCGCATAGTAAAATTGATGTAGAATTAGAGCTCTGATAAAGTGTATTTATATATTTTTAAAATTTATGGAGGTAAAAGTGGATGAGAAGATAAAATTGAAAATAAAAGGAGAATACAGGGATGTTGTATATAGAAAAGGAAAAATCATCAAGGATAATGGGTGGAAATCCAATGCTATAGTCGAAGATTGCGGCAGATTTCTTGCTGCTTTAATGAAAAAAGACTTTTATGGGCAGGCAATAGGGGTAGAGTACATAGCTGTGGGCACTGGAAATGGTGAGAATCCTGAGGACTTTAGAACTAAAACAAAGGGCTACTTTGAATGGCTTAACGATCCGGAAAACACAGAACAACCAGACGGAGTCTGGATAAAAAAAATTGAAGACATTAAATATCTCGATGAGGAAGATAATGAAGTTACTGATCCTGATATTACAACAAATAAGCTCAAAATAAGTGTTACAATTGGAGAAGATGAACCTCCAGGAGGTACTTTCAATTTGAAGGAATTTTCTTTAGTTGGAATTTGTAAAAACGGTGATCTGTTTGTTACGAACAGAATGTTTTTAATAAATTATGTCGTTCACGGGACCATAACAAAAGACAGTACTATGGAACTTTCCAGAACTGTAAAATTAACATTTCCAATAATAGAAGAGGAGGAGGGCATATGAGCAAATCTTATTGGATGGAAGAGCAAAACGGAAATTTTTCAAACGATAAAGAAGACACATTTAATCCGGAGAAAAGATACGTTGGAATACGTTTACAGCAAGGAGTTCCTCTTTTGGATCGGGACTGGAATGAACTCGAGGATTTGAGACGTTATGAGGAAATGATACTTCGTAAATGGTATATTGGTGATGGTGTACCAGCAGACAGCAATGGTTTTAACATATTCGATGTAGATGAGGTTAAATATGATTTTAAGATTGCTAAGGGGAGGTGTCTGGTGAGGGGGTTTGAAGCCGTGAATGAACCTCCTGAAGAAGCGGAGTATATTCTATATTCCAAACAGGAAGGCATCAAACCTTTAACTCCACCTAAAGTAGGCAGAACTGATTTAGTTTACCTGGATGTATGGATTGAAGAGGTGGCAAGTGATGTGGACGACGATCTTGATAATTCACAGGACGTAAATATTGAGACCTGTGTAAGGCATAAACTCGAGTGGCGTGTAAGAGTGAGAAATAAAGGGAGTAGTGGCTATGAGGAATTATTTCACCATTATTATGATATTGCTAAGATAGAGTGGAAGATGTTTGTAAAACTGCCAAAGATTACAATTGAGGATTTAAGAAACACAGGATTATCAGTACATCGTTTAAATGAAGTAATCGCAATATTAACCAATAATTCAATTGCGGATTCTCAACATCGGCACAGTAAACTCGTCGGCAATGATGGCTCTCTGGATCCTGCCTTGAGTGTAGATAACAACGGCAACGTCGGTATCGGGACGATTGAGCCAGGACGAATACTTGATGTGAATGGTCAGATTGCAATACGTCCAGGCAGTTTGCCTAACGCAGGTATATGGTTGAAAGATATATTCAATCAAGACGAATGGTTTATGGGAAAAACAAATCTTGCCGAGAAAAACCAAATAGGTTTCTGGAGAACTGATTGGAGAATGGTTGTTGAATCCGATGGTAACGTCGGCATCGGAACGAAAGAACCAGTAGCAAAGCTGGACATACGTGGTGACTTAGCACTAAGTCACGAGGGCACGGATGCTAATGATGTTAGATTTAGTAGAAGAACCTCAACGGATTTATGCTTGCATCTATCCGGCTTTCAGTCTCAAGAAGATCCCGATCCAACGTATTCATTCTCAATCGGTCATCAGAAAGAAATTTATATACAGCCGCCGATGCCAAATCTTCCGGGATTTTGGATATCATGGTTCCAACAAAAAATGAAGATAAATAATTCTGGAGATCTATATGTATCAGGTGACAAAGGAGGATTTGTAGTTGATCTATTTATTAATAGGGTTGGCGATACTTTGGAACAAGGAGACGTTGTCGTAATCAGTAAACATCAAGTATCGTATTATTCTGGTGATAAAAATAATGTTCCAATTCCTGAAGTGGATTCAACAGATAAGGCTTATGATTCGCGTGTTTGTGGTATTGTGGCAAAAGTTGTAACAGAAGAGGATTTACCTTATGTAGAAGGGGCGCCTGAGGTTCAGACTAAATCCAAGAAGGAAAAAGCTATAAAAGCTATAAAAAAAGAACATCCGCTAAGAAAGCTTGCTGCAAAAGTTAGCAAGAAATTGGATTATAGTAAGATCAAGGATAAACAAATGGGAAAGATGGTAACTTTAGGAGCCTATGCACACTGCAAAGTCGATGCTGATATTGCTCCTATTGAAGTTGGCGATTTGCTGACTACAAGTCCAACAAAAGGCCATGCTCAGAAAGTTCTGGAACCTGAAAAGGCAGTAGGCGCAATAATTGGCAAAGCTCTTGGGGCACTTAAAAAAAGCAAAGGGGAAATACCTGTATTGGTGATGCTGCAGTAATAAAGTTAAGTATAAGGAAATGTATATTTAAAAAAAAGTGAGGGGAAAATGAAAGAGCAATTAGAAAAACGTTTAAAAGAACTTAAAGAGGAATTTGAGTCGGGTCAGAAAATGTTGATTGAGCTGGATGCAAGACGAGCAAATTTGAGTGAATCACTACTGCGCATAAGCGGTGCAATTCAAGTACTGCAGGAGGAAATCAATAAAAGTAATGGTAGTGGCAGTAAACCGGTTAGGCAGTCTGAACCGCAAGTGGTAGAAAGCGAAAAGAAGAGATGACGAGAGACCTTACCTTAAGAAGACTACTGGGTGTACTTTGTGATAGAATATTAAAGAGGGATATATGACTAAAATGGATTATTTATTAGAAAAAACAGGGATTGAAAAAGAATCATTAAATGGAAAATTTGACGAAATCGTATCTAAAATCTTGAGTGAGCTTTCATCCGGTCTTCTGTATACGCATACCCGGGTAAACGCGAATACCCGAAAAACAATGGAAGCCGCCTCGTTTCTCTATGCTTTGATTGAGCTGCTCGATGAAAAGGGGATAATCTCGATTAAAGAACTGGACGACCGAAAAGTAAAAGTAGCGGAACGCCTCGTTAAGAAATTTGTCGAAAGCGGAATAGGACTTATGTTTCAGGAACCAGAATATGATAAATACAATTTTGAGCATGAGGCGAATATAGACTGCGAAAGCCGACTTTCTATATGTAAAGCGATGTGCTGTAGATTTCCATTTGCTCTATCCAGACAGGACGTGGAAGAGGGCATCGTTCGATGGGATTTCGGTAAACCTTATCTGATTGCCCGGGGTGATGACGGTTACTGTATTCACTTGAATCGTGAGACCTACCAGTGTAAAGTATACGAAAACCGACCTGTACCCTGTCGAGGTTTTAATTGTAAGGATAATGAGAAGTGGAAGGTATGGTTGGATTATGATAAAAAAATTATCAATCCAGAATTGATTGAGAAAATTAACCGGAATGGTGAAGAGTTATATTCTTACAGTAAGGCGAACCCTACTGAGAAAACAAAAGAGAAATGATTTTTAAATTCATTTTTAAGCTGAGTGTGAGAGTAAAAACAATTTATTAAAGAGGGAGCTAAGAATGAGTAAAACAAATAAATTAAACACCCAAAAGCCTGAGGTAAAGAGAGACAATACAGTTTCTCATACGCAAAAAAAGGAGAGAGTTAAAACTAAAGCTACCCCGGTTGACCAGGTCTTACACCTTCAACGAACAATCGGCAATCAGGCGGTTCAGAGGTTATTTAAATCCGGTGCACTTCAGGCAAAACTTAAGATTGGAAAACCCAATGATAAATACGAAAAGGAAGCGGATAGAGTCGCAGAACAGGTAATGAGTATACCTGAAACTAAGGTATCAAGACAGGCTGAGGAAGAAGAGGAGGAAGAGGAACCAATCCAAACTAAACTCTTTTCTATGGAACCTCCAACTTTACAAAGGCAAGTAGAACCTGAAGAGGAGGAGGAAGAAGAGGAACCGATCCAGGCAAAATTACTTTCTGCTGAAAATCCAGTGTTGCAAAAACAAGAGGAAGAAGAGGAAGAAGAACCAATTCAAACCAAATCTATTACCGAACAAATAACTCCTCTTATCCAAAGACAAGCCGAATCTGAAAAAGAGGAGGAAGAAGAATCGGTTCAACCCAAATCAAATAGCTCAACTGCAGCTGAAGTAACCCCTGGTATAGAAACCAGCATTAATTCGTTGAAAGGAGGTGGTCAACCACTTCCAGAGTCCACAAGAAGTTATTTTGAACCGAGGTTTGGGTATGATTTTAGTGGGGTTAAGGTTCATACTGGAGATGAGGCGGCGAAAACCGCAAAATCAATTAATGCTCGTGCATTTACTATCGGCAATGATGTAATGTTTGGAGCGAGCAACTATTCTCCGGAAACGGGAGAGGGAAAAAAGTTACTGGCGCATGAGTTGACGCATGTGATGCAACAAGAAAGTACTTTTTATTGCAAACTGGCCCAGAGCCAAACCGGCAATTTACCTAAACAGAAGTTAGAGCAGGAAGTTCCCGCCCGAAGCAGTGGAATGAATATCGGGGTTCAGCGTCAAGCTGGAGAAAGTGGAGGAGCTTATGGTGGAATAGTTGCAAAAAATGCGAAAGATATCGAATTTTGGGAAAACCTTGCCAAGAAATATACTTATAGTGTACCTATACCAATTCCGACAGAATGGAAAGCTGGAGTTGGGATGGGATTTGAAAGAGAGATTATGGTAGAGCTCAGGTCCGGGGAAAGATTTGGAGATTATGTTTTCATTATGAGGAATTCCAATGATAAGTATCAGATCTATTTTAAATACAAATCAAATGTTATTAGAAAAACAGATCTATCTTGGTGGAAGAAGTCTCTACTTGAACAATCAAAAGACAATTTATTAGTGAGGCAAAAACTTCGCAGTTATGCAATAAGAAAAAAGGAAAAAGAAGAGCCTCCCGTTATGCGTATTAGTACGAAAATCTATTTTGACTATAATAAATGGGAACCCAAATGGCCGGCCACTGTGGATGATGCAGCGGTGGAGATAGAGCAATACCTTAATTTTCCTACTTTTCTCTTCCCGGAGTCAATAGCCCCGTCTATAGGGAAACGATACGTTAGGATACTCGGTTTTGCGAGTCAAGAGGGTCCTTTGGCTTCAAATCAGCGACTTTCTCAGAAGCGTGCTGACCGAGTTAAAAAGCTATTAGAAGATAGAGGAATTCCTTCGAATAAATTAATTGCAAAAGGGATGGGTGTCAGTGTGTTAGCCTTGAGAAGGGAACCTATTGGTTATTGGAGAGATAGGCGGGTTATCTTTGTGTTGGATCCGCCAATCGGTGTTGTTCCTGAATATTAGATGTATTTCTGGGGTCAAATCTCGAGGGCGTGTTGCCCAAATATGTAAAAAATAGGTAAGGTATTAGATTGTGAATTTTATAAATGGTTTATGTGGTTTAAGGAAATAAATGAATAAAACTGCTAAAAAATCTGAAGCGGAGAGAAATAATAAGATTTCTCCTATTCAAAAAAAAGAGAGTGTTAAAGCTAAGGCTGTTCCCTCAGTCGATCATATATTACATCTTCAAAGAACAATCGGGAATCAGGCGGTTCAGAGGTTGTTTAAATCAGGAACCATCCAGGCAAAACTTAAGATTGGAAAACCCAATGATAAATACGAAAAGGAAGCGGATAGAGTCGCAGAACAGGTAATGAGTATACCTGAAACTAAGGTATCAAGACAGGCTGAGGAAGAAGAGAAGGAAGAAGAATTAATCCAGCCGAAACCTATTGCCGAACAAATTACCCCATTGGTCCAAAAGCAAGTAGAACCTGAAGAGGAGGAAGAGGAGGAGGAACCAATCCAGGCAAAATTATTTTCTATTGAGCCTCCAATGTTGCAAAAGCAGATCGAGCCTGAAGAAGAGGAAGAAGAGAAAGCTTTCAGAGAAACAACACCAAAAGGTAAGACCATACCTGTCCTACCCGGTTATTCCCAGGTAGGAAAGACATGTGGTGCTGCTTCCTTAATTACGGCTCTAATTGTTTGGGATCGAGAACAGCATGACCCTTCATTGCCCAATAACATGGTAGTGATGGCCTGCGCTTTGATTCTCACTTATCTGGCACAATACAAAGACGAGGTTATTAAAGGTTGGCGGAAAAGGGATGACTTAAATTATGAACCTAAAGAAGTATACAATTTAGCTATAAAGCGTATCGAGGAAATAAGAGACCAAGCACGTAAACCAGGAGTAGTCATTAATGAACAGCAATATCAAGAGATTGCAATGACACTATATCTTCTCTTTGTTGATGAAACTTCAGGTTTAAAGATTAATCAAATAGAACAAATTCAGCGGACATTAGGGCTTCATACAGGACAAGTAGAAAGTGGCCTAATCTCCTATGAGGACATTTGGTTTAACTCAATCATCCGTGGCCTTAAGCCCGGGGAGATTGCCCAAGTATCTTGGTATGTAAAGACAGGCCCGCATTCTTTTCTTATAGGTCGGTTACAGAATGAAGACTGGTTTTTATCTGATCAAGGAACGAGACCGGCTACTGAAATTCAAGCTGCCAGCCTTTTAGATTTAAAGAAGAAGGTTGATGCTGCAGCAAAAAGTGGGTATTGGATCTATACAGGGAAGGGTTTTGCTGCGGGTGTATGGACTGGTATAAAACTTTTGGCAGGTCCAAAGGGGGTTATGAAAGCAGTTGCAGGATTAGTAGCCCCTGATACTTTCCTAGCTGAAGTTGACGCCGGGTTGCTTACTTTAGGAGAGCGAGTGTATTCTGGCTCATTTTTGTCCCGGCATTACAAATTTAATGAAGCTAAACACGCTGCAAATAGTCTCTCGTTGCACGGCGCCTTGATTATAGAAATGCCTGCTGGTGTGTATAGTGTTTACCAAACTAATCTAGTGAGTGAAAGCAATTCGAAGGTAACCAACATTGATGAAGCCGACTCGACCGGAGGACTTCTGATGCAAAGAAAGTTTCACAGTGCGTGGCTACGAGTCAATAGTGGGAAAACGTCGACTTTATTTAGAGTCTATTGAGCTGGAGAATTTATCGAGGGAATAGGGTTAAATCTCGACATATGACGATGAGGGTATTATTAAAAGTAAAAAAGTAATAAATATAATGCGCAAAAAAGCTAAAGTAACCACCAAAACATCTGAAGCAAAAAGAGATAATACGGTTTCTCGTACGCAAAAAAAGGAGAAAGTTAAAACTAAAGCTACCCCGGTTGACCAGGTCTTACACCTTCAACGAACAATCGGCAATCAGGCGGTTCAGAGGTTATTTAAATCCGGTGCACTTCAGGCAAAACTTAAAATAGGGAGACCTAACGACAAATACGAACAAGAAGCGGATAGAGTTGCGGATCAAGTAATGAGTATGCCTGAACCGCGAGTATTAAGACAAATCGAACCCGAAGAGGAGGAAGAGGAATCAATTCAATCAAAACCTATTACGGAACAAATAACTCCTCTTGTTCAAAGACAAGCTGAATCTGAGGAAGAAGAAGAATTAATTCAACCAAAACAGATTGCCGGACAAATAACCCCCCTTGTTCAAAGACAAGTCAAACCCGAGGAGGAGGAAGAAGAGGAAGAAGAATTAATTCAATCAAAACCAATTGCGGAACAAATAACTCCTCTTGTCCAAAGACAAGTCGAACCAGAGGAAGAAGAGGAAGAAGAACCAATTCAAGCCAAACCTATTACCGAACAAATAACTCCTCTTATCCAAAGACAAGCCGAATCTGAAGAATCTGAAGAAGAGGAAGAGGAACCGATTCAAACAAAAGGAAATAGCTCAAGCCCAGCAGTAGCAACTCCTGATGTTGAATCGAGCATTAATTCGTTGAGGAGAGGGGGCCGACCTCTTCCTGAGCCCCTAAGAAATTATTTTGAACCGAGGTTTGGATACGATTTTAGTAGAGTAAGAGTACATACTGATAGTAAAGCCTCTGAAACGGCAAAAGCTATCAATGCCAAGGCATTTACCACAGGAAAAGATGTTGTTTTTGGTACCGGGCAGTACTCACCTGAGACCTCTTCAGGGAAACGTCTTCTGGCACATGAGTTGACACATGTGTCTCAGCAGCAAAACCACAGAGAAACCCTGCGTAAGCAGGGCGGTGCCACTCTTAAGAAGCGAGAATACGGGAAAGAATCGGAAGAATACGCAGAAGTCTTAAGGAAGGCCATGGAAGGTTTAGGAACGGAGGAGGAAAAAATTTTTGGGGTTCTCCAGAAGATTCACATGCGACCCGTGGCCATAGCTTCTTTGAAGAAAGCTTATAAGAGCAAATATGAAAAAACCCTAATAGAAGACTTGCGCGATGAGATGAGCAACAGTGAACTCGATTTCGCTCTTTCACTCTTAGGCGGAAAACCTCTTTCCAAGAACGTCGAGATTAAACCTCGGACTCTTAGGAAAGTAGATTACACTGAGGCAGTCGATCGCCTTGTAGTCGCGATAGAGGGACCAGGAACAGATGAGGAATTAATCTATGCAGTTCTGGTTCCCTTTGCGGGAGCATTCGAGAGCATTCGAAAATTGAAGACTGCTTATAAGATGAAGGCCAAAAGGACTCTGGAAGAAGATTTGAAGAGTGAGCTAAGCGGTGATGAGCTTGAGTACGCACTGAAGTTGCTACACGCACCTCTCAAGCCGGCCAAGGGAATGTCGGAGAGTATCCTATCTGAGGCAGAGCGAGAAAGCGCCCCAGGGACAGCGTGCACTGTAGCGAGCATAAAGCGTTATGTGCGTGCATATTTAGACTACTATTACCTTGATGGAAAATTGTATGAGGATGCGGAGGGAAATTTGTCTCCTCAAGGAAAAGTAGAATTAAAGAATAAACTTAAGCGATTACTGGGCAACTTGGGGCAACGATATTTAAATGGTGGTCCTACTGGATCCAGTAAAGAAGTAGGGATTTCCATACGTGACACCTTGAAACACTCTAACCTTTTTGGGAAGGTTAGGGGTTGGCGATTATATAAGTTCTGGCAAATTATAGGATCTGCCGAGGAGATATTAGGGCATGGAGCCATTGAGGCCCTTGCTCCGAGTGGTGAATATGTAGTGCAACCAGGAGATAAAATCAAGAATATCGCAGCTAAGTTTGGCGTTACCGTTCCAGAGCTCAAGGAGAGGAATCACGACAAACTAAAACCTACTCCGGAAAGCGAAAATCCGTGGTTCCTTGCAGGAGAAAGAATAGCAATTCCACCCCCCACATCCCCACTTGGGGCGAAAGTTACCCATCCCGTAACTAAGAAAGCCAATATCAAAGGTATTCTTTGGAATGAGATCCTGAAGCCTGGGGCTATTATTCAAACTTGGAGTACGTCAGCTGCAGCCGCCGCATGTAAGTGTGTTACCGGTGCACCCTCTCTTGGTGGATCCTGTGGACATTCCTTCATCTTTGTGGAGTATGTTTATTCATCCGAAAAGTCTCCACCTAAAGATTATCCGCCGTCTTGGCCTCTTTACGGGGGATCCGGAACACCGCGGAACACAGGTGGAGAAAAAATCGGCGCCGGCACCTATGTAGTAAGACCTGGCGAGACTCTACAAGAGATAGCGGACAAGTTTAATGTCAAAGTTGACTATCTAAAGACAAAAAACCCAAATGCGAAAGTCGGTAAAGGTAAGCGCAAGACAGGCGAAATAGTTGAGTGGTTCAATAAAAGTGAGCATATCTTTGTTGGCGAGGGAGGCGGTGGTTATCCACTGTCCGAAATAAAAGATCTCTACCTTGTCGGAATGTGCATCATTGACCAAAAAGGCTATCATTTTATTCCTAAAAATTTAGGTAACATCAATAATACGATTCTTCCGGATAATGTAACTAGGGTCAAATGGCTTGCACAATCAGACGTATGGTTTGCAGTTCAACTCGCTTAACAATAAATGAGGATAACAAATGGGCGGAAAAATTAATATGTGCCTATGCTTATGGAATCAAATCGCGACCTTTGGCAAAGAGTTTATTATTGGGAGGAAATAAGTAATAGAGAATGGGTAAAAAAAATATAATGATTGCCAGAAAGTCTGGAGTGAAGAAGAGTGATAATGCTTATCTTACCCAAAAAAAAGAGCGGACTAAAACTACATCTACCCCATTCGACCAAATCTTACATCTCCAAAGAGTAATCGGCAATCAGGTTGTTCAGAGATTGTTTAAATCCGGTACACTTCAGGCAAAAGTTAAAATCGGTAAACCCAATGATAAATACGAAAAGGAAGCGGATAGGGTCGCAGATATTGTAATGCGGATGCCCGAACCAAAAATATTAAGACAAACCGAGCCCGAGGAGGAAGAGGAAGAACCGATTCAAGCCAAAAGAAATAGTTCAAGCACAGCAATAGCAACTCCTGGCATAGAGTCCAGCATCAATTCATTAAGGGGAGGTGGGCAACCACTTCCTGAGTCTACAAGAAAATATTTTAAACCCCGTTTTGGATATGATTTCAGTGGGGTGAGGGTACATGCAGACAGTAAGGCATCCGAAACGGCAAAATCTATAAATGCTAGAGCTTTTACTAAAGGAAAAAATATTGTATTTGGGGCAGGACAATATTCACCTGAAACCTCAAAAGGCAGACGCCTCCTCGCGCATGAATTAACGCATGTGGTGCAGCAGAAAGGCAAATCAAGTCAGGAACCACAAATACAAGCGCAAGCAATTGAATCGCGATTACGTACAAGATCAACCCGAAGGAAGCTGATACGAAACCCAAGAACCACAGATTCCCAAATCCTCGTTTTTATTCGTTCACAAAAAGGATTAAGGTACCTTCGCCATATTTTAAGAGAATTGAATGTACTTGTTAAAATAGAAGGCAATAATATTTTAGCGAATAAAAGTAGTTATCGCAAATATCATTATTGCATGATGTGCAAAATATTATTTACGCAATGGACTAGCAATTCTGTGAAAAGAAATATACCTCGAATATTAAAATATGAATCTGTTAGCTACAAACAGCAGAGGCAAATTAAGACAATTAGTTCTCTTTTTATTCCATCTCGAAGTTTCTCTCCAATTATGCATAGAATAAGGAGGTCTTTGCGGCCCTACAAACGGAGTTCGTTTTCATACCTTCAAGGCAGAGATATGGAAGCTACGACAGGAACAACATGTATTGAAATGACGAATAAGTCGATTCAGAACCTCTTTGGAAGTGTTATTATACCCAACCGCTCTGTATTTAGTGGCGGCCGAAAAGCAAAGGGAGCCTTAACAATGGCATATCTGAAAAGACACGGAATGGCACATACACCTAAAAATTTTCCAGCAACATACGTAGCAAGAAGAAGACGATTTCAAATATTAAAGTATTCAGATATTAACTTCTCCAAATCTCCAGGACAATGGTTAAAAAACACAATTTCTCGTAAACAAGATGGTTTTTATGCAGTGGTAGTGTCCCTTATTAATGATAATCATACAGCGATGATTGGGATTCTGAAACGGGGAAGTAATATTAGAATGTCCTGGCGTGATCAAATTGAAACCATTGAAGTGACAAAAACCGAATTAGACAATCGTGTGAAGTATTGGTGTGGATATTGGTTTCGTCAGGATGTTCTGAACGAATACAACAAATATAATCCTCCTAAATACTCGTATCGGCAGATTATAAATAAATCAATTACAGAGAGATATGAACGCGCTGTTAAATCCAGTGTGCTTAAAAATATCGGATTAAACAAGTTTGCAATATTAATTCCCAAGTAATATGAGGGCGTATATGAGATCCAATCTCGAAACTTGACAAATTATATAATAGTAAATAAGTGAAAAATTAGGAGGTATTATGGAATGTCCGTATTGTAAAGGAAGGATAAACAAAGGAGATGAAAAATGAGTGAACTTACTTTAGACAAAATTTATAAAAAAGGAAGCCGAGGTAAAAAAGTTAAATTAATCCAGGAATGGCTCTGTCTTCAGGGTTTTGGGCTCAAAATTGATGGTGACTTTGGAGCAGCTACCGACTATGCAATAAGAGAATTTCAGAAAAGGGAAGGATTGAAAGTAGACGGTATTGTTGGCAATAACACCTTTACAAAGTTAATTAAGCCGATGAAGGATGCTTTAAAAGAGATTTCCAAAGGTAATAAATCTCTTGGGCAAATGGTAGTGGCTTACGCGAAACAACATTTAAAACAGCATCCGAGAGAGATAGGTGGTCAAAACAAAGGACCGTGGGTTCGTCTATATATGAAAGGGTATGAAGGGGAAGCCTGGCCATGGTGCGCGGGCTTTGCCAGTTTTATTCTGAATCAGGCTTGTGACACTTTAGATGTTTCGCTACCCCTTAAAACGTCTTTTTCCTGCGATATTCTTGCATCGGGTGCTAAAGGAAAAGGAATTTTTCTGAAAGGATCTACTGTTTCCAATAGAAAAAAAATAACTCCCGGTTCTCTTTTTCTGGAAAGAAGAACATCGACAGATTGGACTCATACCGGAATTGTCGTTGATGCTGAGGATACAGTATTTTTAACTATGGAGGGAAACACTAATGATGAAGGCAGCAGGGAAGGATATGAAGTTTGTAGTCGAATCAGGGGATATACGAATAAGGATTTTATATTGATTTGAACAAAACGATTTAGACGAGTTAAATAAAAGGAGGTGTAAGATGAGTGTTGATCCTAAAAAACGCAGGAAAATTTTGGTTGTTCATGGTGTTCAATCAGGTCGAGATAAAGAGATAAATGTACATAAGGATATCGAAGAACTTGTAATTAGTAGACTTGGTGGGGTTCCACTTAAATTCGGAACGGATATATACAGGTATGAAAACATCAGTGACAAAGCACAGAGTAAGGTGAAAAAAATTCTTAATATATTCTTCAATAAACTGACTAATAAAATACCATTTGGCAATCTTTTAGGTACAGTTATTGAAAATGGAATTGATGTTGTCGGGGACGTTGTAATAAAACTAAAAGGAGGGAGCACAGCTGAGACCATTCGAGATGGACTTATTGAGAAGATCGAAAGTATCTACGAAGAAGGTAATCCTCTTTACGTTGTTGCTCACAGCCTTGGTTCGATTTACGCGTTTGATGCCATTAATCAACTTATTAAAAATAAGAATTATTTTGATCGTGACAGTCGAAAGACATGGCCAGTTCAAGCATTGGTAACCATGGGCTCTCCCATCGGTCTTTCTATGTTCAAGAGAAATAAAGTATCACCATTTGGCATAGGTAGACATTACTTTCGCTGGATTAACTATTGGGCTCGTACAGATCCGGTTGTATCAGGCAATTTTTATGGAAAACCACTTGAAGGTTATCAAATCGCTGAAAAGTTTACTATAAATACAGAAGAATCCGGATGGGCCATAAAGGACAGCATTTTAGATATTGGAAAAGCCTGGCTAATGGCGCATACAGGCTATTGGGATAACGCTGCTATTGGTGATGACCTGGTGGCCTTAATTGAGAGTTAATTTAAGGAGTATAAAATGAGATATAAAAAGTTTTCTTTAATGTTTTTACTCATAGTATTTCTTGCTGGATGTGGAACCACATATGTATACTATGGAACCATAGAAGACGAAAATTCTGTTGGAGAAGAAAGAACCCATCTTATTTATTGGAAGAAGACAGAACGACCACTATGGTATGATGAGTGTGATGGTTCGATACGGCTATTAACGGAATGCAGTTATGAGACGATACTTTTCGATGAAACTGTAGATGGTATTATATTTAGATGTCCTCCGAATCATATTGGGGTAACCGATACTGTAGAGATAGGAGAACCATGTGGCGAGATATTAAATATGAAAAAGATTAGTGAGTTAACTGAAGGAAAATTACTGTTAAAAATCTATTGTACGTATGATTATGGTGATTTCACCGTGGGAGACCATTCCTACTTAAAAGCACAGGATGAAGCCTACGAGTTTGATATTATACGAAAAAAGAGTTCCGAGTTTAAAGGCGGTGCTCCTCTACGACCAGAATGTAAAGATTCTCTCCCGATTGTTAATGATTGATGTATCAAAAGCCCTAAAGATCCTCGGGATTTAAGGAGCAGGATAACTTGACTTTAGATTTATTTTAACTATATAATAAATTAAAGAAGTGTAAAGAAAACGAGGAGGAATCATGCAGAAAAAAATTAACAAAACGAGTAAAAGTCAGGAAAAAATAAAAAAAACCTCTCTACTAAAAAGCGAGCAATCGGACGCAACCCAAGTTGGCCCCGTAGGTACTGCTTTGATCGCGGCCTATCTCATCCTATTTTCTATATATCTGCTCTACAGCATTGTGAGATTTTGGCCACCAACAGGGTCTCTAGGTGAATCATATATAAATAATTTTATTTTCTTTGGAACGTTTTCAATTAGAGACGAGGTACGTCTATTAGTAATCGTGGCTCTATCTGGTGCACTGGGCAGTTTGGTTCATGCTTTACGATCGTTCTACTGGTATGTAGGTCATAGGGCATTGATGCGAAGCTGGTTGATACAATACATTATGTTACCTTTTGTTGGTACTACTTTAGCACTTGCCTTCTATCTTGTTATACGAGGTGGGTTTTTCTCACCACAAGCGAATCTTACCGACACCCAACCCTTCGGCTTCGCTGCACTGGGTGTATTAGTTGGTATGTTCTCGGAACAAGCCATTCTAAAGCTTAAAGAGATAGCCAATACCTTGCTAACTGAACCGAGTCCGGGATCCGACGCGGTACCAGAGGAAAAGTAAAGGGTGAGTAAAAAGTACCTCGTATATGTTACTTGTCTCCCACGCCAGAAAAACATAGCTTTTCTAAAATAGGAGGTTAAAAGTGCTAGGAACATTTGAAGATAAAACCTGGGATACTCTTCTCAAGAGAATATATGATGGGAAGTGTACTCCTTTCCTTGGAGCAGGGGCATGCTACGGAGTGTTGCCCCTCGGCGCCGATATCGCCAAAGAGTGGGCAAAGGAACACGGTTACCCTATGACGGATTGCTACGATCTTACACGCGTAGCTCAGTTTTTGGCTGTGGATAGAAATGATCCTATGTTTCCGAAGGAGGAAATCGCAAGGCAATTCAAAAATGTTACACCTCCAGATTTCAATGAGCCTGACGAACCTCACGGAGTTTTAGCAGATTTTCCGCTGCCAGTTTACCTAACAACAAACTATGATGATTTCATGGTAAAAGCTCTTAGAAGCCGCGGCAAGAATCCAAAACTAGAGCTATGTAAGTGGAACAAATACATTGAGGATTATCCATCTGTCTTTGAATCCAATATCGAACCTGACGCCACTAATCCTATTGTATTTCACTTTCATGGACATATGGAAGTGCCAGAGTCCCTAGTGCTAGCAGAGGATGATTATCTGGATTTTCTTGTGAATATTAAACGTAACGAGAATCTGATACCATTTAGAATTCAGAGAGCTCTGACCGGAGCATCGCTTCTTTTCGTCGGATACAGTTTAGCAGATTGGAATTTCCGTGTAATATTTAGAGGCTTAATTGACTCTACGGAACGAAGCCTTAGACGCCTCAGCGTAGCTGTTCAGATAGAACGAGATGCCAACACGCAAAAATATTTAACTGCTTACTTCAAGAAAGAAGACGTACAGATTTACTGGGGAACAGCAAGAGAGTTTTGTATGGAACTAAAAAAACGTTGGAAAGAATTTACAAAAAAGAGAAGTAAAAAAGGATGAAAGGATCACAAAAGAAGGCCCCTTATGTTGGGCCTCGACCTTTTGAAAGGCAAGATAAAAAAATATTCTTTGGTCGTGATCGTGAGATAAACGAACTTTTATCTCTTGTCTTCGCGCACCGTACTCTTTTGCTCTATGCCCAATCGGGGTCAGGCAAGACATCTCTCATCAATGCTGGACTTATTCCTGCACTTGAAAAGGAAGGATTTGATGTTCTCCCCGTAGCGCGTGTGAGGGGACTGATTCCCGAAGGAACGAAGCTTAATGACGTAGAAAAAATATATATATTTAACACACTCGTTAGCTGGGCGAAGGATAAAACTGATACAAAACGATTATTGAAGATGTCACTTGGCTCCTTCCTTAATAAAAAAGAACACCTATTTGACGAAGAAGGTTTGCCTTTACCACGTGTTATCATCTTTGATCAGTTTGAGGAATTATTTGCTTTCTATCCAGAACGATGGAAAGAAAGAGAAGATTTCTTTCGTCAAGTGGCCAGCGCACTTGAAGCGGATCCACTACTGCGAGTTATATTTGTTATAAGGGAAGATTATTTGGCCAGTTTAGATTCATTCACCAAGTTTCTACCTGAACAGCTACGTGCGCGTTACCGTATGGAGTGTCTCGGTCGAAAAGCGGCATGTGAAGCCATCGAGGGCCCTCTGAGCGGTACGGAACATTCATTTGGGAAGGGAGTCGCTCCAAGATTGGCCGAACAACTGCTCGCAGGAGGGGAATATATCGAACCAGTGCAACTTCAGGTGGTATGCCAAGATCTTTGGGATAGGATACAAGAAGAAAATGTCAAGGTCATAACTTCAAAACATCTCAAAAAAGTAGATATAGAGAAAGTTCTTAAAAATTTTTATGAGAAAACTATTGTTCAGCTTGTAAAAAAGAAACTCTCCGAGGAAAAAGATTTACGCATTTGGTTTGATAAACAGCTAATTACCGCGGCTGGAACACGCGGGACAGTTTTCCGAGGCCAGAAACATACTGGAGGGATTCCCAATGCAGCAGTCGATGCTCTGGAGGACGCGCACCTCGTCCGAGCTGAGATGCGCGCTGGAGCCCACTGGTATGAACTGACACACGATAGATTGATCGAACCCATTCGAAAATCTAACGAAGTTTGGTTAAGGGATTGGCGTGAGGAAGAACAGAATCGGCGGATCGAAGCTGAGCGTAAGCGTGCAGAAGAGGCGCGCCTACAAGCAGAAAAACAAACTAGAATAGCCAAACGTCTGCGGCTGTTGACGACCGCGTTATTCGTGATGTTTGTCGTGGCGGTGGGTTTTGCACTTCATGCACACAGACAAAGTAAGCGTGCTGCTGCTGCTGAAAAGCAAGCTTATTTACAGGCTGCGGAAGCGAATTGGCAAAGATTATTATCTGAAGTAGAAAGTGAACGAGCCAAACGGCAAAAGTATTATGCCAGTAAATCTGAAGAAAAATACAAACAACAGGTCCTTGAGCATTCGAGCGATTTGACCAAAGTTGCCGAACGCTTCAGAGACGACAAAGAATTTGTAATAGAAACTTTAGAGAAAGCCATCTCGCTGGACCCCAAAAGCGCAAAAGCACATCGCATCTTAGAACAAGCGTATCAGGAACAAGACGAATATGACAAGCCCATTAAGGCACTTCAAAAGGCAGTTGAAATGGAGCCCAGTGAAAGAACCTACGCTAAGTTAGGAGAAACTTATAAATCGATAGGGAAGGATTCTGCAGCGGTAAAGACTTATTGCGATTTAGGACAGACGTATCAAGACAAAGGTGAATACAACAAAGCCATTGAAGCATTTCAGAAGGCAATTTATATTGAACCGGACAAATGGACATATGCCCATTTGGGTGGGGCTTACCGATTAAACAAGGAGTATGATTCGGCAATAGCAAATTTAGATAAGGCCATTTCTCTTGATCCGCAGTATGCATGGGCGTATCGCGAATTAGGACTCACTTATAGAGACAAAGGGGAATATAACAAAGCTATCGAAATATTTCAGGAGGCGATTAAAATCGAACCTACCTCATGGACATACGCTCAAATAGGTATGTCTTACCGACAAAACAAGGAGTATGATTCGGCAATAGCAAATTTAGATAAGGCCATTTCCCTTGATCCGCTATACGTATGGCCTTATCAAGAATTAGGACTCACTTATATGGACAAAGAGGACTATAGCAAAGCTATAGAACCATTTCAGGAGGTGATTAAAATCGAACCTGACGAATGGACATATTCTCAACTGGGGTTTATTTATCATGAACATAAATTTGAATATGAATCCGCTTATGACTGTTACAAAAAAGTTCTGGAAATCAACCCCAATGATCTAAGCAATAAAACTAATTTTGTTGAAGCTAATCTATCTACTGGGCGTTTCAAAGAAGCTTACGAATTAGCCCAAGAAGTTTTAGATGAATTAGATCCCAAGCAGCCATTATATTACCAATTATGTGTGAGGTTCTTTATACTCTATTCTCTTGTTTTACAAGGGAATACTGATAAAGCGCATAAATCATTGGAAAAATTTATCGATTATTACAAAAGCGTAGCTGATACTTATGATTCGGCATGGACCTATAAAGGCACCAGGCATTTCATTGGGCAACGAGAAATGGATGCAAACCACGAGAAACTTCTCCTCAAATTAATTGACATTCTTGAAAAACCGACACCAGACATAACAATAGAACAATTTAGGAATTTATTATAATGTATTAAAAATTAAGTAGATGGAAATATAATAGGGGAAAATTGTATGAAAATGAAACTTTTTTTTACATTTGTTCTTATCGGCTTAAATGTCCTTCAAGGAGGATGTAAACAACAGGAATCCAGAAGAGATGTAAATATTGGCACTGGAGACATAACTGGAGTCTATTATATCACAGGCAGCGCTATAGCTTTAATGGTTAATAGGAATTTTGGTAAATATAAAATTAAAGCAACTGTTGAACAAACGAGTGGCTCTGTATCAAATATTAATTCAGTAATAAATGGAGATCTGGACTTTGGTATTGTCCAATCAGACCGACAATATCAAGCATATAAAGGACAAGATGAATGGACCGATTCCAGACAAGAAAATCTGAGGTCAGTATTTTCACTCTACACTGAATCAATAACCTTAATTGCGACAGAAGAAAGCAATATCAGGGAAGTAGAGGATTTAAAAGGAAAAAGAGTAAACCTGGGTAATCTAGGGTCTGGTCAATTGCAAAATTCAAGAGATGTATTAGAAATAATAGGTATTACAGAAGAAGAAATATCTGCAAAATATGTTGGAGTTGTCGAGGCGCTTGAATTATTACAGGATGAAAAACTTGATGCTTTTTTTTACACAGTAGGACATCCTAACGACAACACAAAAGAAGCAACATCTGGAAGAATCAAAACATTTATTGTACCTATCAAAGTTGCGGATACAAATAAGTTACGCAAGAAGTATCCTTACTATGAGAAAACGTTAATAAATCATTCGTTTTATCCCGAAGCATTAAATAGGGAAGATATCCAAACCATTGGTGTAAAGGCAACCTTAATTACAAAAAGAAACACACTTGAAGATATTGTCTATGCTGTAACAAAAGAAGTATTTGGAAACTTAGAAGAACTTAAAAAGCTTGAACCCCTTGATCAAGTTTTTAAAGATTTGACAAAGGAAAACATGCTAAAGGGACTTACCGCTCCAATTCACAAAGGCGCTTTAAGATACTACAAGGAAACCGGCCTTGATAAATACATAGATCCGACACTCATAGTTGATTAAACATTTTGATTAAGTTCCAATAGATAGCTTCTTCTAATAGGAATTATAAATATGATTAAAAAGGAAAGGGTTTTAACGTTAGACATTGGAGGTGATAAATGTCTATAGATGTATTTCTTAGTGTTGGACGAACATCCACTCCTCAGCAAGAAGAATTTGTAGCTGCTATTGAGCAATATCTCAGAATTAATGATCTTTTCCCAAAGACAGTAGGACGTTCTGCTTTTTCATCTCAGCAACCTTTGAAATTTATCAAGAAATTAATGAAAAAATGTGCGGGAACAGTAATCATAGCGTTCGAACGTATTCAGATTGAACATGGTATTGAGCTTAGAGGAAGTCCACAAAAAAAAGAAATCACAAATGCAGCCATTCCGACCGTTTGGAATCAAATTGAAGCTGCAATGGCCTATGTTCATAAGCATCCCCTTTTGGTAATTGTCCAAGAGGGATTAAGAAGTGAAGGACTTCTTGAGACTGGTTACGATTGGTATGTACAGTGGGTTACTCTAGAGCTTGATGCCCTTAATAGACCAGAATTTATTGGAGTTTTTGCAGACTGGAAAAAGCGTGTTGAAAAATTTTACCAAAAGAAGTTAAAGGGACATAAACGGAAATAAAACTATATAACTAGATGAGAAAATATTTGAGGGTAGCGCTTGACTTTTAGGTTTTAGATTTTAAAAAAAACTCTGTGCTCTCTGTGTCTTTGTGTGAGAACTGTTTTTACCAGCTTCTCTTTCTCAAATTAAAAAACAACACCGAAAAAGCGACTATCAACATCCCGATAACCGATAACAAAGTCGGCGAATCGTTTTTCAGGAAAATCCAGCTAATGATTGCTCCGAAAACCGGCAAAATAAACTTCCACATGTTTAATTCTGAAACTTTCACTCTTTCTTGTTTTATTAAATAGAACCAGATTGAGAAACCTGCCGCCGATATGAATGAAAGCCATAACAGGGCAAAAACAAACTGTTTGGTAATTGCGATTTGCGGATGACCTTCTACCATAAATGAAAGCAATAAAAGCATAAATCCTCCCACTGCCATCTGAGCGGAATTTAAAGTAATAGGTTCTACATCGCTTTTGTCCGCCGACACAATTACATTACCAATTGCGCTTGCCAACGAAGCTCCCAGCAGAATAAATATACCTCCCGATTCTTTAAAGGAAGTACTTATGATAAATTGTCTCTCAATTGAAATCAATATTACACCAAAGATCCCCGAGAAAATGTAAATCGCTTTACGAAGAGATAATTTGTCATCTTTAAGAATTATGTGCGCAGCGATTGCGGTTATAAGAGGTGACGAACCTGTAACTATTGCACCTATAGAACCCGGCACTAAAGTCATTCCCCAGAAAAACAAAGAATATAAAAGAAAAGTCTGAAAAAGACTTATCAATAATATTGTTTTGAGGTTAGAGCGGATTGATACAAAATATGTCTTAAGTCCGCCACAAAGGGGTAGTAACAATAAACCTGCCAGAATGAAACGTATCCCCGCAAAAAGCATAGGAGTACAATATACAAGACCAATCTTAATAACCGCAAAAGCCGTAGACCATAGAAGATTGGTAAGTATTGCAAGGAAAATAATTTTGGGGTTCTTTAAATCAATCATAAGCCTCAGGAGAGTATATTTTTAATATTCGTATGTCAAGCCTTTCTCTTACGAAAAACAAGGCTCTATATATTACATGCTAATTTTTATACTGTTCTGGTGAAAAAAAATGGGAATTACAATACTATTTTTTCTTTTTCTTGGGCTTCTTTTCTTTGGGCTTCTTTTCTTTGGGCTTTTCTTCTTCCTCTTCTTCTTCTCCTCCTTCTATCTTTCCCCCACTTCCAAGGTCATCTGATAACGCAACAAGTTCAAGGTCATAAGAACTTACCTGCCATTCATCCATTTTTTCATCCCCATCTATATCGTTACCTCTTCCGATGGAAGCTATACCATGAGCATAAAAGTAGTGCTCTTCTCCATTATTTACCCAATAAATTCTGTAGTCATAATTTCTGTTATCAGGAAAAACGAATGGCAAATCGGACAAATTAACTCCCTCGGGAGACATGCTACCGTTGTGGTAAATTTCAAAGGTATAGCTGCTTACCCCAGGTTTACCCGGTGCGTAATAATCGTTCTCTACGAAAAAAAGCTCTTCATATTGAGCAATCAGCCTTAAAGTGTTTTTCATTTTTTCCTGCTGGGTACGCGCCATGACTGTCCTGTAACTCGGTATTGCCATACTTGCAAGCACGCCGATTGTTACAATCACGGACATTAATTCTATTATTGTAAATGCTTTCTTACTGTTTTTCATTTTTCAAGGGTATATTGTTTTTAATCTGGAAAGTTCTATTACCCCTTTAGCAGAAAGAACCGGTTCCATAGTTTTACCTTTAGAATTTTTACCAAAAAGAATAAAACCTAAGTCTTTTCTTGTTTCATATATAATATTTTCATCCGTAATTTCAGGCTCAACAAATTCCGGAGTCAAGAGCGACAGGGCAATGGGAAACTTACCGTATTTTACTTTATAATTCATCAATAATTCCTTTATAAAAAATATTCTTGTAGCAATAGTTCTGGCTTCTTGAACGCCTTCTTTTTTCTCGGGCATCCTGGCAGGTCCTGACCCTCCCCTTGTATCTGACAGTATTAAAATCTCAGCTATTATTAATATTATACCAAACCCAAGGGCTATAATATATTTTCTGTTTTGTGTTTTTACGGGCTCAATATCTAATATATCCGGTTCTGTATCGTCTATAGCTTCCTCCAAATGTTTTATATAACAAATTCCGCAGAAAATTTCATCCGTTTCTTCGTCTTTATAAACAGAATCTTTCTTCTCTATCGTCTTTCCACATTCACTACACTTAGACATATCTATTATAATTATAATTCTTTGCATACGCAAGTCAAGAGTTTTTTTTACGGAACAGTGTTTATAGATTATATTCACCGTCAAACTTGACATTTTAATATTTTCTTATATATAGAAGAATAGGAAAACTAAATGAAAAGATTCTCAAAAGAAAAGATTTTAGAATCAATCTCAATCATTATCGCTTTTGTGGCACTTGGGATTTCGATTAAAGTCGCTATTTATAATAAAACTTCGAAAGCAATAATAAATAAACCGGAATTAGTCGTTAGATTGGTCAAATTTGAAAATACCGAAACTTTTTTAAAATGTTCACGAAACGGACAGAGTATCTCATTCGAATATAATCTTCAAATAAGTAATAAAGGTGCTATCGCCGCAAAAAACGTAATTTTCCCAGACAAACCCTACCTCCCTGAGTTCGAAAAAGAAAAAATAACGTATAACGAACACCAATCTATTACTATCGAACAGGGAGAAACCGTTTTTGCCGTTTCAGGCTTTGTAATACAATTCGCATCAAAAAGAAAAGCTATAAAAATGATGGAACTGATAGAGGATACTTCCTGGCCGGGTATTACTTTCACAGTAGAAGTAAAATACAAAAGCGATCTGGAACTCAACGTCCAATACATTAAAAAAGTAGGATTTCAAATATCTAAAGAAGAAGTATTATTGTTAATAAACGAATAAAACTCTTCAAAGCTGCCAGTTACCGAGTGCTATCTTTTAAATTATAATATAAGACCTTTTTAAGTTTAATATATTTTAAAAGCGCATTCCCGCCGTAATTGTAAATGTAGGAACCACTTTAGATGCATTACCATATTCCCCAAAAGTTAATATAACAGGTACTTCAAATCGAATATCTGCACCATTTGAGAAGGACATTCCTCCTCCAAGATTAAAAACGCTTCCCGCGCCAGTTCCGCCTGCATCCTGTCTGCTGCCACCGTCTGGAAGAAGTTCTCCTAAACTCCCATCTGTCGGACTCCACTCTTCCCAAGATACATTCATTACACCAAGACCAAACCCTCCAATTAGAAACATTCCGGGTGTACCAAGTTTATAGCCTAAAAGGTAATTTGCCATCATACCAAATACTACTATATTGCTTGTCTCGGTATATTCGTGATACCCGTTATCATCTGTTTCAGACCAATGGCTGTAGAATAGTAACACCCCCAACTCTAATGGGTTTTCCCCCACATCAAGCATATAATTAACGCCACCGCCAAATGCGAGTCCTAAATTAATATCAGTACCTATACCCCCACGAACACCTATCTTGGGAACCTCAGAAGAAAATATTGCTATAGGACAGACAAACACAATAAATACAAGGCAAACAAATAAATAATTCCGAACTCTCATAAAACACCTCCTTTTATAGAAATTGTTTCCAGATATACTTTAATTAGAGTAAATTCATTTGTCAAGTAAATTCTTCGAACTAGTTAATTGGTGAATTAGTTGATTAGTTAATTGGTTACAAAAAACATAAACTGCCAAGAAAAAAACCCAGTAAATCCTGTTGATCCGTGTTTAATCCTGTCTAAATTTTTCGGGGATGGGTTGAGTTTTAAAATCCATAAAATCTGCGTTTATCTGCGTCCTACTATTCGAAATTTTTCACCGTATAAGTATAACTGTTCTCCAAACTCTCACTCTCCGAAAGATGTGCTTGAATATACTGCCCGCAGTTACTCCCAATATTGTTTTCTTCAAGAATTCCTATGCTTTGTATAACTTCGTAACCTGCGTTCTGAAGTTTGTTTATTAATTCTTTTGATTTTCCCTTATTGTTTGGCTCAATAAATGAAGAAATTTTATTCTTTAATGCTTTATAAGTTGGGTTTATTGGTGTTATTTTAAGCAGGAATTTTTCCGGATCAAAATATTCCAAAAGGATGGAAGATTCAACAGGAGTCTCGTGAGCCAGGGCGAAATTCAAAGTTATCTTTCTATAGCCTTTTTCGTAGAAGGTTTCTCCGTACCGGGAAATCTTTTTGAAATTCCATTTTTTTACAGGTATTAATTTATCTCTTAGCGCTCTATCGGTTGTATGAATTGAAAACTGAAGCTGAAACTCTCTTCCCTTGTAGATGTTTTTTCTAACATTTAGTAGTCTGTCGAAAAATCCGTCAGTCCCTTCGGGTGCGATTGTTGAAACACAAGGCAGAAGTCCAGGAGCATTGTAACGGTAGGGAAGTTCCGAAAGGGCTTCTGTTACGGCAGAATTAAATGTGGGTTCGCCTACTCTTGCGAACTGAACCTTGAATTTTTCTACCGGTATATTTCCATCTGGGTATCTTTTTCTTATCGGAAAATCTATTTGGGCAAAGATTTCTTCTTTGGAAAGCTTACCTTTATAACTAATCCCCCCGTCGCAAAAAGAACAGCCTACTGGACATCCGAAAAGAGAGGAAACAATCAAAACCCATTTCTTTTCGCGCGGGAGGGGCGGTTGAACCGACTCTACAAACTCCACAAAACGGTTATTTCTCATCTTCCCAATATATACGACAGCTATGTCCTCTTTACCTGACGTGGCAACAATTTTCATTATGTATCCTTTTTTATTTCGTTATTTATTTTCATCGCGGTAATAATACCATCACCGGTTGCTATGGCAGTTTGTCTGAAAATATCATTTTTCACGTCTCCTGCAAGGTATAGTCGATTATTGTTATTGTTTTTAAGGAATATATTCTTCAACCCACCAGATAGAAAATCAAGGCAAGGGACTCGCCCAATTGCAAATAATAGATAATCAGCTTCGATATTCTTAATCCCTTTGGATGTAATACATTCAAGCATAATAGTGTCTTTAGGAGAAGAAGTAATTTCTTGGATTTTTATGCTTTTTATATAATTGATTTTCGTTGATTTTTTGACTCTTTCGAATAATATCGGGATACATTTTGTCGATTCTCCTCTATTCAGAACCACAACTTCATTGTGTTTCTCTAAATTGAGAGCGTAATCAAAAGCCCCATCTCCTGCTCCAACAATGGCAATCTTTTTATTTCTCAAAGTACCAAGAGGATATACTTCATAGAAAACTTTGGGGACTAATTCACCGGGTATAAAACAATCTCCAAACTTTTTTGGTTTAGTTCCGGAGGCAATAACCGTGAATTTGGAAAAATATGAAGTTTTGTTAGTAATGATTTCAAAAAGTTCCTCATTAAAAGTTAACTCTATAACCTCTTCAAATAACACTTTGATCTTTTGTCCTTTAAGATGTTCTTTTAGAAGTTCCGCTAATTCTGTCCCCTTTATACCTTTTGGAAAACCAGGATAGTTCTCAAGATTATTTGCGTTTAAAAGTAACCCTCCTATATTTTCTTTCTCTACTATTACGGGTTCTATGTTATACCGGGTTAGTTGAATCCCGCAGGAAATCCCGGCAGGGCCTCCTCCGATTATAATCACATCTTCAACTTTCATCACCCCACCCCCAATTTCTAACCACAGAGAGCACAGAGAAAAAAAGGACACACAGAGAACACAGAGAACAAAAAACCCAACCAACCCCACCCTTTGATTTTTGGCGTTTTAAAAAACAAAAAGAAGAAATAAATTTGGTGATAACTCTCATTTGGAAATCCTAATTCCCAAAAAGAATTTTTTGTCAATCCTTACAATTACTGAGTTAAAATTTTTTATATTCAAAGTTTCGCAAGAATATCTATTAATTCTCATATTATTATAACACTGAAAAAAGCTCATCTAATAACACAGGAATCGCAAAACCGTAAGATAGATTCGCAAGGGTTGCCATATGATGCTCTCCATTATAAGTAGCAGTTCCATCAATCGTAAAGAAAACTTCAAAACCCCTGACGAAAGCACTTCGGGCAGTTGTTTCACAGCAAACATTGGTCATGACCCCACAGATAACAACCTGACTGATATTTTTTTTATGCAGAATTTGTTCCAGATCGGTTTTATAGAACGCGTCATACTGATTTTTATTGATTATAATCCCATTAGATGAGTCTAATCCCTCGGCAAGGGCAGTTGCCGCGTCGCCTTCGTCAAGTAACTTTGGCCACCATTTCCCCATCATACCCGCATTTTTTTTAGTATTGGAGTGAAGGGTGAAAATTACCGGTAATCCTTTTTTCGAATAAATTGACACGAGTCTTTTAACTCCGGGTAATATTACCTCAGCACTGGGAATGTAAGCGTGTGAGGTTGCTGCAAGAAAATATTCTTGCATATCTATTATCAGTAAAGCTGATCTTTCCGGCAAAAATTCAATGTTGTGATAACCCCTGAATTTTTCTACCTTCTCAAGCATTTGTTTCGATTTTAATCTTAAGTTTTCTTTCGTAAAATATTGTTCTTTCATAGCTACTTCAATTATAAAATATCTTGTTTTAAATCTCTGTCAACATTTTATTTAAAAAATAATTCTCACACAAAGCCACAGAGCCAATAAAAGCGGATGGGTGAATGAGCGAATTGATAGATGGCAGACAAATTAACCAATCAACCAATTTACCAATTAACCGATTCAAAGAATCCTATTGACTTTAATATTCTAAAACTTATCATTAAATTATGAAACATTCACTAAAGACAGGTCTTAGTTTTGGACTGACTTCCGCTATAATAACCACGCTTGGATTAATGGTTGGCATTTATTCGGGAACCCGCTCGCGTCTTGCTGTCATAGGTTCGATACTGATTATTGCGATCGCGGACGCATTCTCGGACTCCCTTGGAATTCATATATCCGAAGAATCGGAAAACAAACACACCCCCCGGGAAATCTGGGAATCAACATTATATACATTTTTGTGTAAATTTGTTTTCGGTATAAGTTTTATAGTTCCTGTTCTCATTTTTGAACTTCAATTGGCAATTATTATTTCCGGAATATGGGGTATCTTGCTTTTGGGTGTTTTTAGTTTCTATCTGGCAAAGATTGAAAAAACCCCCGCCTGGAAAGTTATATCCGAACATATTTTTGTTGCTTTAATTGTTATATTCACAACACACTCTGTTGGTCTGTTAATTAGAAAGTTCTTTGTGGAATAGAATATTTTTTCTGTTAATCCACCCAACGCGGCAAAACCGCGCTAGGTTCTTTGTGGCTGAAAATACTATAGAACCGATATACGAAAAACCCCTTGACTTTTACTGCCGTATATTTAAAATTACAGTATGGAATATTTCAAAATACTGGGAGTTACCAAAGATGCAAACGAACAAGAAATAAAAAAAGCTTATTATAAACTTGCCGCCAAATACCACCCCGACCATCTATCAGAAGAAAAAATCGAACAATTCCTTCCTTATTTTCTAAAGATTACAAAAGCATATCTTACACTGAAAGACCGGGATACAAGAAGCCAGTATATTAGAGAATGTACTCTGGGAATCTTCGAAGAAGATCAGGAAAAAGATAGGAGAAACAGCAGGAAAAAGTTGTTTGATCAAGGAATGAAATACCTGTTGGCAGATCCAGTCCGTTCATCTAAATATTTCAGAAAGGCTTTCAATCTCGACAGAAATAACGAAACCTATAAAAGCTACTATGGTTTGTCTTTGATCGTCTCCGGAAGAGATAATAAGGGCTTGGACCTGTGCCTGGAAGCCGCGGTAAACGAAGATACTGCAGAACATCATTTTAATCTTGCTAAATGTTACGCAAAGCTGGGAAAATATAACAGTGCCTTGACCCATACAAAAAAAGTCCTAAAAATAGATAGAAATAACATGGAAGCAAGAAAGTTTATGGAGGAATTAAAACCCCATACTGGAATAAGAAAATTATTTAACAAATAATAGTTTCTCGTTTTTTTTCCAACGATTGAAATTACAATCAAAAACAAATATAAAAACAGTTTTAAAAAGAAGACCCGCTCTCATCACTTTCCTTATTCTATTAGCCGGTCTTTATAATGGGGCTTTTGTTGACATTAG
>Ga0315552_1000119_pt1 | contig 50992 bp, 44 predicted proteins | sample SalMarSW160170MG_2_FD_203102 | JGI IMG/M metagenome (GOLD analysis project Ga0315552, IMG submission 203102) | Salt marsh sediment microbial communities from the Plum Island Ecosystem LTER, Massachusetts, United States - Salt Marsh Sediment SW1601-70 ...
ATTTTATTTCCGTATTTTTACTCATGTTGTGTTTTTTTTCCAAAAACAAAACTACAACATGAAGGGGAAACCTCAGGGGAGTACCCTTCTCTTTATTTTTTTAATCGGACACTATTGATAAAAAATATAAACAGATCCAAAGTCAGACAAAGGATAATATTCATAAATTCATATTTTTGAATGACCATATAAACGAACTTTAAATTCACAACATGATTCATAAAAAGCAAAAATCAGGCCTAAACTTTGTAATGTTATGTCTATTCGTAATGCTAATATTCACGGATACTTTCTCACAGGAAGTTTTCCAGGTTGGAGAAGTAAAAACTGTTCCCGGTGAGAAAAAGTCAGGTTATATTATTGTTCCTGCAGGATTTGATAGTGGAGAGGTAAAGGTTCCTGTAACTGTGGTAAATGGTACCAAAGACGGACCGGTTCTTGCGCTGGTTGCAGGTGTGCATGGATATGAGTATCCACCTGTGCTGGCCATGACTAAATTATCGATGGAGCTTGATCCTGCAAACATAGCAGGGAAAGTGATTATAGTACATGTAGCCAATGTGCCTTCTTTCCTGAAGAGGACAGTATATTATAATCCTTATGACTGGCAGAACTTTAACAGGGTTTTCCCCGGGAAGGTAGACGGGAGTAATTCGGAAAGGATAGCTTGCCAGATTACCACAGAGGTGATTGATAAGTGCGATTATCTTATTGACAACCATTGTGGTGATGGGAATGAGGATCTGATGCGTTACCTTTACTACACTGAAACAGGGAATCCTGAACTTGATATAAAAACAAAAGCTCTGGCAATTAACTTTAACCTGAAGGTCATAGTTCATGAAACTGGCAGAACAAAAGATATTGAGAAGTCAATGTATGTAAGTAATACCGCTCTTCTCAGGGGTAAGCCGGCAATCTCAACAGAGGTTGGGAAACTTGGACAGACGGATGAATCTGATGTCCTGGAAGTTATGAGAGGCAACTATAATATTATGAAACACCTTGGCATGATTGATGGGGAACCGGATATCAGGTTTGAGTCAGTTTGGGTAGAAGAATACCAGATAATAAGGTCGGAGCATCCCGAAGGTTTGTATTACCCTCTTGTATCAAGAGGTGATCATGTACAGAAAGGTCAACTTGTGGGATACCTGACCGATTATTTCGGCAACAGGCTGCAGGATGTTATATCACCTTATGATGGTATTGTTCTTTATATTATAGCCACTCCACCTATGAGTGAAGGGGAGCCTATGGTCATGATAGGCAGGTTCTGATGAAATCATTCTATTCCCTATATTTACAGGTTTAAAGCCAGTAAATGTCAACAAAGAAACGGATCCTCAACATATTGTTCTGGTCGGTTATCTCAGCTGCCTTTATTGGGCCGGGGACGATAACCACTGCGGCAAGCAGCGGTGCTTCGTACGGGACAGCCCTACTGTGGGCACTGCTCTTTTCCACCCTTGCCTGCCTGCTTCTGCAGGAAGCCGCTGCAAAAATAAGCATTGTAACGGGTAAAAACCTGGGTCAATCAATTTCTGATTATTTTGAAAACCGATCGTCGAAAACCGTGGTATTACTGCTTGTGCTGGGGGCAATACTGGTAGGTACCGCTGCGTATGAAATGGGCAACCTGCTGGGTGCGGTGGAGGGGATAAAACTGCTTTTTGATATACCTTCATACATGCTCGTATTGGTTATTGGGGTAATTGCTGCAATACTGCTGAGCATTCCATCGCTGAGGATTGTTTCAACAATACTGGGCATACTGGTGGTTATAATGGGTATTGGTTTCCTGGTAACTGCCATTATGGTTAAACCGGCTTTTAACGAAATTATCAAAGGAACCTTTATTCCTTCTTTCCCTGGGCCGCAGGCCGGTATGCTGGTACTGGCGCTTATTGGTACAACCATCGTTCCCTATAACCTTTTCCTGGGTTCAGGATTGTCAAAAAAAGGCCAGTCACTTAAAGAAATGCGCTTTGGACTTAGTATTGCCATTGTCCTGGGAGGTATATTTTCAATGGCGGTACTCATAGCGGGCTCTGCCATATCCGGTACATTTTCTTTTGAGGCCCTGGCCGGTGTTTTGCAGGACATGATGGGCCCGGCGGGAAAATATTTGCTGGGTTTTGGACTTTTTGCCGCCGGTTTCACATCGGCGGTAACTGCGCCACTGGCTGCAGCTGTTACACTGTCGAGCCTGTTTGGGCAAAACAAGCCCGAGAAATGGGGAAGTGCTTCCTGGCGATTCCGTATTGCCTGGATACTGGTACTGTGCACGGGGATAGGCTTTGCTTCCTTAAATATAAAACCTGTACCCGCCATAATCCTTGCTCAGGCATTGAACGGGTTTTTACTGCCCTTTGTAAGTATCTTTCTTTACGTGGTTATACAAAAGAGCCTTTACAGGAGAACAATATCAAACAGGATCTCCAATGCCCTGATGCTGATCGTAATTTATATAACCCTGATAATAGGGCTTAACAGTGCTGTAAAAGCTGTGACCGGTTTGATGGCCCCGGGGTTCATACATACGATGCTGACTCAAATTATTATAGCTGCTTTCTCCCTGGTGGTAATAATGATTGTTGGCATAATGGCAGGTCGAAATATTAACGATTCAGACACTTAAGCGGTGAGCAAAATACAAAATGGAGAATATAAAATCTTTGTTGATACCGGTGGCACTTTCACCGACTGTATAGGTGTTGATTCCCGGGGGAAACAGAAGCGGTTGAAAGTACTCAGCAACAGTAGCCTGCGTGGGACCATTACCCGTGTTATCTCGGCTGTTGAGTTTGAAATACACGAATCATGGAATTTGCCCCGTGACCTGGTAAAAGGTTTTTCTTTCCGAATCCTGCCGGATCCCTATTCAGGTGTTTTAATTGAGAGTTATGATATAAACACTTCAACTATCACATTGAACAAGCCCATCTCTTCAACACCGGCAGCGAAACGGAGTTTTGAGATAACATCAAATGAAGAAGCTCCCATTCTTGGAGCACGTTTATTAACCGGAACAGCACTAAACGAGACTTTTCCGCCCATGATATTTAAACTGGGATCGACCAGGGGAACAAATGCATTGCTGGAACGAAAAGGTGCTAAGACCTTATTTGTTGTTACCCAAGGTTTTGCAGATCTGCTGGAAATTGGCAACCAGGCCAGGCCCGATATATTTGCCCTTAACGTTGAAAAAAGAGGTATGCTGTATCATGAGGTTATTGAAGTGGATGAGCGCATTGATGCCAGTGGCAGGGTGCTGAAAGCCCTGGATATTGATGAGTTTCGTGAAAAAGCCAGGCAATTCAAAAGCGGATTATTTGAATCGGCGGCTGTCTGCCTGATGAACAGTTACCTGAACCCTGTAAATGAAATACAGGTAAGTGAAGAGCTAAGGTCAATGGGGATTAAGTCTGTTTCGCTTTCACATAAGGTGTCTCCACTTATCAAGATCCAGAACCGTGCCGACACAACTGTTGTCAATGCTTATTTATCACCTGTAATTGAAGATTATGTAACAGATATCCGTAAGCATATTGGCAACAGCCGGTTCCAGGTAATGACCAGTGCAGGCGGGCTGGTACAGGCGAATAATTTTTTCCCGAAAGACAGCCTGCTGAGCGGACCTGCCGGGGGTGTTGCAGGGGGTCTGGCCATAGGTAAAAGATCAGCTTACGGAAAGCTGATAACATTTGATATGGGCGGAACCAGCACTGATGTTTCGCGTATTGACGGATCGTTTGACTATCGTTATGAACTGGAGGTGGGTGATGCACGTATTAATAGTCCTGCCATAGCCATTGAAACTGTTGCTGCGGGGGGAGGTTCAATATGCGGATTTGATGGGTACAAGTTATTTGTTGGCCCCGAAAGTGCAGGTGCCTATCCTGGCCCGGCCTGTTACGGTGCGGGTGGGCCATTAACTATTACAGATGTTAATTTGCTGCTTGGCCGGCTTGATATAAGACAATTCGGGATACCTGTATTTAAATCACATGCAGAACAAAGCCTACGGGAATTACTGCATGAGATACACGAAAAAACGGGTAAAAAAAGGGAACCCGAAGATATTTTAATGGGTTTTATTGATATTGCCAACGAAGTGATGGCCGGTGCAATAAGAAAAATATCACTTGCCAGGGGCTATAACCCTTCAGATTATGCCATGGTTGCCTTTGGTGGCGCCGGCGGCCTGCATGCCTGCGACATAGCAGATATACTGGGGGTAAAAACCATATTATTACCGCGTGATGCAGGCCTGTTAAGCGCATATGGTATTGGACATGCACCGGTTGAACGCTTTGCGGTGAAACAAGTCCTGAAACTTTTACCCGTAGTAAAAGACAGGCTGCTGAAATTATTCGACGAGTGTGAAAACAGCGCCATGAAGATCCTGGTTGAGGAAGGTTTTCCTGTAAGTAAAATCACCATACATAAAAAACTTGTTTTTATGCGGTATACAGGACAGGACAGCTGTCTTGAAATACCACTTGACAGTATTGAAAAGCTCGCCAGTGATTTTTCCGGCGCATACAGGGCTCTTTACGGGCACAGTGTTACCAACCGTGAAATTGAAGTGGAATCGATCAGGGTAATTGCAAGGGTATATGAAGAAGATGAACCATCACAGCTTAAGAGCATACAGGGCTACAATGCGGAACCGGCATATAAAATGGAAGATGAAACACCTGTTTACCTTCTTGAGTCATTACAGGGCGGGGCATCTTTTTCAGGAGATGCATTGCTCCTTGATCACTTTGCTACAACATGGGTAAAAAAAGGCTGGACCCTGGGGATTGATTCATCGGGTACTGCTATTTTGAAGCGTGAGCAAGTAAGACTGGAGATTAAAAGTGCGAAGACACAGGAAACAGAGCTTGAATTATTTACCAACCGTTTTATGGCGATAGCTGAGAATATGGGTGCTTTACTTCAACGTACGGCAATGTCAGTTAATATCAAGGAGCGACTTGATTTTTCATGTGCATTGCTTGATGCTGATGGCAGGCTGGTAGCCAATGCCCCGCATATACCTGTGCACCTTGGAGGGCTAGGGGTATGTGTGCGGGCATTACTGAAAAATTTCAGCTTTGAAGAAGGAGATATGCTTGTAACCAATCATCCAAAATTTGGTGGTTCACATTTGCCTGATGTTACAATAGTAAGCCCTGTTTTTCATGAAGGCGAACGTGTCGGATTCGTAGTAAACCGGGCACATCATGCCGAAATAGGTGGCATAAGCCCTGGGTCCATGCCACCCGGTGCCACAAACCTGCAACATGAGGGGGTGGTGATACCCCCTTTCTACCTTGTAAAGAAAGGTGTGGTAAACTGGGAGGGCATGAGAAAAATCTTACTTGAGTACCCTTACCCTACACGGGCGATCGAAGAGAACCTGGCCGATCTGAATGCAGCAATGGCAGCCAACCATAACGGGAGTGAAGCACTGCTTTCCCTTGTATATATGCATGGGAAAAATACAGTACTGGATTATTTGCAACAGCTCAGGACTTATGCCTCATTAAGAATGAGAGAGACACTTAAGAAATTTGCAGACGGCATATACAACGCAAATGAAAAGCTGGATGACGGATCGTTGATAAATATAGTCATGGAATTGAAAAACGGGAGCTGTACCATAGATTTTACCGGCAGTGCCCCTGTTAATGCTTCCAATATGAATGCAACAGAAGCAATTGTTAAGAGTGTAACCATTTATGTGCTGCGCCTGCTTCTGAATGAGCCCATACCACTTAATGACGGGTTGATGGAACCGGTTAAGCTTATTCTACCAAATGGTATGTTAAATCCTGTTTTCGATGATAATCCTGAATTATGCCCTGCCATTGTGGGGGGCAATGTGGAAATCAGCCAGCGGCTGACCGACACACTGCTGAAAGCCTTTGGCATTGTAGCTGCCAGCCAGGGCACAATGAATAATACTTTGTTTGGCAACGAGAAGTTTGGCTACTATGAAACGGTATGTGGAGGATGTGGAGCCGGCAAAGGCTTTAACGGGGCATCTGCTGTTCACCATCACATGACAAACACACGCATAACTGATCCTGAGATAATGGAACACCGTTATCCTGTCAGGCTGGAGGAATTTTCAATACGCAGAGGTTCGGGCGGTAAGGGTAAGTGGAAAGGGGGAGATGGTGTAAGACGCGTCATTACCTTCCTTGAACCGGTGAATTTATCGGTATTGACCCAGAGGCGTAACAGCGGTCCTTACAGTTTGTACGGAGGTGAAAGCGGTAAGCCCGGATATCAGAGGGTAATACGTAAGAACGGGGAGTTGATTAAGCTCAAATCTGTCCATAATATAAACCTTGATGAAGGCGACCAATTCATAATGGAAACACCCGGTGGGGGTGGTTTTGGTAAGGCTTAATTGAGCTCCTTGAAAATATATTCCAGATTTGGATGAAAGTAATTTTCCAGCCACCAGTCTTTATATTTTCCCGGTATCTGAATCTTTCCAATGTCTTCAATACTTTTTCCCTCATCCTTCATTGATTTTGCTATTACCTCTAAGCTTTCAATATATTCTCTTGTTGCTTTAATGATTTCTTTTCCTCCCGGATCTCCGTGGCCTGGTATTACTGCGTGTACATTCATCAATTCCATTTCTTTCAATATATTTGTCCAATCCCGGGGGTAGCCATCTCCCAGGTATGGATGGAATTTGTTAAACACCAGGTCCCCGGCAAATAATATACCATCTTCAGGTAAATACATAACCAGATCACTCTCAGTATGACCTTTCCCTTTATCTATCAGGATTACCTTCCTTTTGCTTCCATCAATAGATTTTTCTTTTACAATATAAGTATCTGGTAACCTGGTCTTTATTTTCTCATGGCTTTTTGATAATTCCTCAAAATAGGGCTTCATCATTTTTATTACCTGATATTCTCTCAAAGTAGTGTCTCCTTTATACACTTTCGATAGGGAATCAAAATATTCGTACTGTATTTTACCGTATATTTTTTCTGAGGCTATTGATTTTGGTTCCTCTTTTTCTATTAATTCTGAAGTTCTTTTTGTTGAAAGTATTTTTACATCAGGTGGGAAAGACTGATTCCCTCTTATGTGGTCATTGTGATTATGGCTGTTAATTACATATTTAACAGGAGATAAATCCATTTTATTTATTACATCAATAAGTTCTTCGGCAGCATCCGGAGATAAAAAGGTATCAAATATTATGGTGCTTTCTCCATTATCGACTATACCGGAATTACAGATTGCTTTTCCTCCAAATTTATGTATGCAGGCATAGACTCCTTCATTTAATTCTACAACATCAAAATTTTTTGTTACATATTCCTTTGTTGGTTTCTCAACACATCCAAACATTATTGATGTCATTAAGAATATGACTATTTTATTTCTCATTTGTATTGCTGTTTGACTTATTGGTATTTGACGATTTATTTTAATTTCCTGGTTTTCATATTTAAATAATAAATTATGTGAAAGTACACCGGAATGCAATTATCAATATAAAGTTAATAATCTATTATAATTACGACTTCTGCTAATAGTATATAATAAATTATACCATTCAAATAATTTGAGTCAGAGATACCCATAACGAATGATATTTGATCTTTTTTGTATCACCTATGTAACAAGCGAAATTTTTTTGAGTCATTATAATAAACTAACTGATCAAAATCCATGTTTGGAATATTCATTAAGTCATTCTTAAGAAATACCTTAAAGAATAAGGGTTTCTTCCTCGTTAACCTCCTTGGGTTCACACTTGGATTGTGTGTTAGTCTTCTGATATTTATATATATAGCCAATGAATTGCGCTATGATAAGCATCATGAAAAAAGTGATCGCATATACAGATTATGTATAAGGGCAAGTATTGGTGATACCAGATTCCAGCAGGCTTATTCTTCAGCGAGGGTACTGCGCGAAATGAGAGAGAGATTCCCGGAGATAGAAGATGCAGTAAAAACATCCAGGATAAGGGATATCACGACCAGGGTGGATGAAAGGATCTACCATGAAAATTTATTGGTGATGGCTGACTCATCACTTTTCTCTATTTTCACCCTGCCAGTTATCAGTGGTAACCCGAAGACAGCTCTGGCAGAACCCAACTCAATTGCTCTATCAGAAACCTATGCCAGGAAATATTTCGGAAGCACCGACTGCCTTGGCGAGGTTATAGAGGTAGATGTTCCAGGCGGAGGGAAGTCAGTATACACTGTTTCCGCAGTTTACAGGGATATGCCTGATCAGTCCCATTTTCACCTTGACCTTTTTGTATCATCCACTACATTCCCTGAGGCAATAAATAGCGATGGGTGGTCTGCAAATAATTTCATTACGTATCTACTCCTGAAAGATGGAACATCATACACTGAGCTGGAGAAAAAGTTTGTTGATTATGTAATTGATCAGTTTGGAAGTGAGGAAGAATACAATGCCTACATAGCACAGGGTGATTACTGGGAATTCTTTTTGCAGCCACTTGAACGGATACACCTTTATTCTGATGTCAATGGGGAGTGGGAAACCAACGGTAACATTAAATATATTTACATATTTTCTGCCGTGGCTCTATTTGTACTGATAATAGCCTGTATTAATTTTGTTAATTTATCAATTGCCAAGTCGACCCTGAGGGCACGTGAGGTAGGTATACGGAAAGCAGCCGGTTCAAGTCGCAGGCAGCTTATACTGCAGTTTCTCGGTGAGTCGGCCATAATTACTTTCCTGGCAATGGTATTATCCCTGGTAATTATAAAAATATTACTACCGTATTATAATGACTGGCTTGACCGCAGCATTAACCTTAACCTGTTCAGTGACGGCAGGATGATTGCTAGTGTCATAGTGGGATGGCTGGTTATCAGTATATTGAGCGGTATATATCCTGCTGTATTTCTTTCTTCTTATAAACCGGTAAGAGTATTAAAAGCGAATACTGTTTCCGAAACACGGGGAGTGGGTATCAGGAATGTGCTGGTAATTCTTCAGTTTGCAGCGTCTATCTTATTAATCATTGGAACCATTGTAATTACAAAGGAGATGAAACTGCTACAGGATGGGAATCTTGGATTCGATAAATCAAATATACTTGTGGTACAAATACCTCCCTCATTCTCAGATAAGCAACAAATAATAATGGATGATTTAAAAAGGTATCCTGTGGTTCAACATATAACATATGCTTCAAGTTTACCTGGGAAGGGATTTTCAAACATTGGTTTCGGTGCCGAGGGAGTTGACAAGAATTTTACACTTAATGTATTCAGTACGGATCAGGGTTATGACGATGTTCTGAAACTGGAAATCTCCGGTGGCCGGTTCTTTTCACCGGAAAGACTGTCTGATTCTACAGCAGTACTTCTCAATGAAACTGCAGTTAAAGTACTTGAAATTGATAATCCCATAGGAAAATATATCCATGACCACGGAAGTACACGATATAATTACAAGATAACAGGAGTAATAAAGGATTTTCATTACGAATCAAAACACCGTGAGATGCGTCCTATGGGAATATTTTTCCAGGGTGGGCCAAAGTCAGGTAATATACGTTATATGGCGATCAGGTTCAATCCTGGTAATAATAACGAGGCTCTCAAAGTAGCTGAAGGTGTTTGGGATGAGCAAATGCCCGGAATACCTTTCCTCCATTCCTATCTTGAGGAGGATTATGATTCACTATACCAGAATGAGCTACAGACTCAGCAGGTTTTTGCCCTGCTCTCTTTCCTGGCTATTCTTGTGGCCTGTATGGGATTGTTCGGATTGGCCTCATTCATTGCCCAGCAGCGAAGAACGGAGGTTGCTATACGCAAGGTCATGGGAGCTTCTTTTCAGCACTTAATAATTACACTCAGCCGCAGGTATATCAGATGGCTTGTAATAGCCTTTATTATTGCATGTCCGCTGGCATATTATATTATGGCACATTGGCTAAATAATTTTGCGTACAAGGTTTCTATTGGTCCATTCATATACATTATTGCAGGTGTCATTACTATGATCCTGGCACTGGTTACAGTAAGTGGCATCACAGGCCGGACAGCAAATTCCACCCCAGCCATTGTGTTAAAAAATGAATAATACTATCTAAAACCATTCAAAAAGCTCGAGCCAGATGTCGCGCTCCAGGATGTAAAAGAGCAGGAATGTTGCAATAACACCATGGGTAAGGCCGAGAGCCAGTAGATTTTTCCACCTGAACCAGGCAAGCAGGAAAATTACCTCCATGAAGAAAGTAAAAACCATAAGGAAAAAGGAAGGATAATGAATAAAACTGAAAAGCAGGGAAGTAATAATTATGACCTGGTATTTCTTGAGATTTATTTTCTCGAGCTCGGTAAGGTTACCGGCTATAAGGACAAGCATGATATACTGCTGGAAAAGTCCCCACAGTGGATACATAAATAAAACGGGGATTACACGCCAGTTAAGAATAGAGATTGAAGTATTTACCTTGCCAAGAATAACACTGGAAAGAATACATAGAATTATGAAAGGAATAAGAAAAACCAGTGTCTGGGAAAAGCCCTCCTTCCTGAAGCCCCATTTTATCAGTATGGTCCTGTCATGAACATACCTGTAAATAATATACCCTATCCAGAAGAAGCATATCCCTGCAACATAAAAGGCTACCATATTTAGCCATTCCATTATTATGAATTTCAGGGCTGCTGTGGCAAGAATGCCTGCCAGTTCAAACGTGGTATAGCTTGATGACCGGCTCCCGGAGATACCATTCCCTTCAAGAACGTCAATATAATAATCAGATATGCCCTGGAAAAAACTCATAAGAATATTCTGAGCTGAATTTATACTTCTTTATTTCATTTAAATATATACTTTTATTCTAATATATACCTGCATAATAGAGATCGAACCCTCCATTACCACCGGGGCGGTTAGAGGAAAAAATTATCATATCCCTATTATAGTCAACCGCTTCATTTACTATTATTGGGCGATATTCATCATATTGAGAGTTGATATTCGGGCCAAAATTAACCGGTTCACTCCATTCGCCCTCGTCGTATACTGAATAGTACAGGTCAAATCCCCCTTCTCCACCCGGTCTGTCTGAAGTAAAAACCATCAACCTTCCATAAATGAAGGGGCATTTGTCATTATAATCGCTTGAAAGGATTTCATTTAAAATAATCTCTCTTTCGGTAGTATCAGCTAATTCAGCAACAAGCTGTTCAACATCTCTTATAATGTTAGTTGAATAGATATTGAATACGTCATTATCCCTGTTGGAACAAAAATAAATCTTGCTGTAATACATATTAAAAGATGGATAAAGATCATCATATGGGGAATTAAGGAACTTTATTTCCTGGCATTCCTCAAAATCAGAAGAGTTATCATTATATGTAAAGCCGATCTGGAAATCACCTTCAGCGTCGCTTGCGTACATAAATAGAAAATAATAATTGCTAGAATAGGAAGTCTTATTCAGGATGAAGTATGGACCCAGCTCATTACCATCACTGTTGATCGAATCAAGGGCATTTTGCAGAACCTTAAATTCATTCTGGTAGGCAGCCCAGTTGTCAAAGTTATTAAGGACGGTAATATTTCCAGTGATTTCATCCAGGTTAATAGACATGGGTTCGTAAACAATATCAAAGTTTTCCCCTTCACTGTTGCGATTTGTAGAGAAACAGAAAGGTATAAATGCCCCTAAAGGGACAGCGGTTGAGTTATAATCGTCATACTCGCTATTAAACTCATCCATATTAACGGGTGTAACTGGCAGTGATCCCTCGGGATATTCATCACATGTTGGAAGACATGAATTAAGTATGAATGATATTACAAAAAATAAGAAAATTAACCTGTACATAATAATTAGTTTACCGTGTTTACTGCAAAATAAGGGCCAAAATATCAGGAAGAAAAATTATCAGACCAATTATTACTGCAATAACAGCTGATATTAATACTGCGGCTGCCAGTATATCTTTTATGTTTTTGATATGCTGATCCTCACCAGGCGATACTATATCGCAGAGTTGCTCAACAGCTGAATTAAGTCCCTCGGCAACAAGCACAATTCCTATGGCTATAGTAATTATAAGCCATTCAGCAGCAGATATATGCAGCAATATTCCTGCTGCAATAACAAGGATTGTGACAACAAGGTGTATCCTGAAATTAGGTTCCCTTTTTACAAGTTGTGCAATTCCCCTGAAGGCATGCCTGAAACTTTTAAGCCTTTCTCCCGGGCTAAACGGTTTGCTCTTTTTGTCCATTAATACTTACCTGACAGACAGGATTTAATCCAGTTTTGTAAGGTCAAGCCTCCTGAATTCCACTTCTGATCCTTCAGCCTGTATGGCTATTTGTCCCCCGGTTGCTGTGCATTCGTAACCGTGGTTTACCAGGTCGTCATTCACCCATACCGTTATTTCGTCACCTTTGCATTCAATAATCATGGTGTTCCATTCACCAGCGGGATTCTCCGAACCGTCTGTTAGGTTCTCAATATGCCTCCTTTTGCCTTCGGAAGCACCCCATTCTTCTTCAGGGCCACGGCGCTCCACCATATTATCAACCTTTATATCTTCCTGGATGCACCAGAAATCTCCCGCCTGCTCATGTTGCAACTGTACTTCGAGTGACTTTGGGAACATCCCATAAAGATCACGGGGAGTGGAAGCATGTACAAGAATACCACAGTTACCGGGTTTACCGGCAAAGCGGTACTCTGCTACCAGCCGGTAATTGGAAAATACTCCATCTGTAATAATATGCCCACCTGGTGTTCCCAGGCTGACGAGCATACCGTCGCGTACTATAAACGGATTTATCGTGTCAGGATTATTATCCATTGCCGGCACATCGATATGCCATCCCTCAAGATTCTCTCCATTGATCAGGCTTATCGTTTCCTCTCTGCTGCAGGCTGCAACAATAACCATCATTACAAGAAATAATTGTGTGAATGTTTTCATTGAGTTTTGGTTTTTAGTATCTTAATTATGATAATTACGTTTTTTATCTTAATCTACAAATTCGTAATCATAAATTATTTTGTATAATTATTTGGTAAATTTAGTTATTCAAATTTAAAACGAATAAAATGAGAATTATATTATCTGCCTTGTTAGCAGTGATGATAACAACGGGCATTGATGCTCAGAACAACAGATTACGGGATTACGGAATTACACCGGGTGTTTTATCCCCGGGAGAGTATAACGCAATTACTGATGTAATGGGTGTTAAAGTAGGACATACCACGCTGGTATCGGGTGAAAATATAAGGACAGGAGTCACTGCAATAGTACCTCATAGCAGTAATATCTATAATCTCAAGATCCCTGCAGCCATATATATTGGCAATGGCTATGGCAAGCTCACTGGGATAAGCCAGGTGAAGGAGCTGGGGAATATCGAAACCCCGGTAATACTTACCAATACCATGAGTGTACCACTGGCCTTTGACGCGTTGATAACATATACGATTAATGAGCCTGGTAATGAAAATGTAGGATCAGTTAATTGTATTGTGGGGGAAACAAATGATGGATATCTTAACGATATACAGGGCAGGCATGTAAAAGAAATCCATGTGCTGGAAGCTATCAGGAATGCCAGTGGAGGAATGGTCGAAGAGGGCAACGTAGGCGCAGGGACCGGAACAGTATGTTTTGGTTTTAAGGGAGGCATAGGTACCTCGTCGAGAGTGTTGCCAGAATCACTTGGAGGATATACTGTGGGTGTACTGGTTCAGACTAATTTCGGGGGCGTCCTGCAAATTGACGGCGTGCCTGTTGGAGAGGAGCTCAACAGGTTCTCTTTCAGTCGCAATATTGAAAGGGGAGCTGACGGTTCATGTATGATAGTTGTGGCAACAGATGCACCTCTTGATGCACGTAACCTCGAAAGGGTGGCAAAGAGAGCTATAATGGGACTGGCACGTACAGGTGGCATAGGCTCAAATGGCAGCGGCGATTATGTAATAGCTTTCTCAGTGGCCAGGGAAAACCTTATTGACAGTTCAGAGCGTTCACCTTTGATAAAGGGTGAGTTCCTGAATAATAATTCAGTTTCATCACTTTTTCTTGCTACCATTGAGGCCACTGAAGAGGCAATACTGAATTCGCTTTTTGCTGCGCAGAGCATGACCGGACGGGATGGTCATACGGTTGAAAAACTTCCAATTGATGAGGTCTTGAAAATTATGAAAAAATATAATAGGATAAATAATTATGAGTAGAATAATTGGTATAGTAGGTGGCATGGGGACATATGCAGGTATAGACCTGTTAAGAAAAATAGCTGACAATACAAGGGCATCGAAGGACCAGGAACATTTACCTGTGGCCATGCTCTCGCTTCCTGAAAAAATACTCGACCGCACTGAATATCTCTTTGGCGAAGTGGATGAGAATCCCGGATATGCCATAGCAGAAATAGTAAAGGAATTGCACCGTTTAGGAGCCTGTGTTTTTGGAATTCCATGTAATACATCACATGTCCCGGAAATATTAGAGCCTGTACTTGATGTTATAAAGGAAGGATGTACCCTCGTCAATATAATAGTAGAAGTGGCTGAATATATTTCACGGAGTTACCCTGATGTAAAAAACGTTGGTATCATAGGGACAAACGGGGTTTTTAAAAGCAGGGTATATAACATGCATATGTCGGCTGCCGGCCTTAATACTGTTTATCCTGATGAGGAAGTACAGTTCGGGATGGTACATCCAGCTATTTACGATATGGAATATGGTATTAAGGCAGTGTCGGAACCGGTAAGCGAAAGAGCGAGGATTGACCTGCTGACGGTTGTACGTATGCTCATCCGGGAAGGGGCCCAGGCCATTGTACTGGGTTGCACAGAGATCCCCCTGGCAATAAAGGAGAAAGCGATTGAGTTTGTACCAATAATTGACGCCAATAATGTGCTGGCGAAGGCGATAGTGAGGGAAGCAAGAAAGGAGAGATGAGTTATGAGAGATGAGTCATGAGTTGTAAGAAAAGGAGATATAAATTGTATTCACGATAGAGCGGATTTGTAATCCGCGATTGAATAACGAATATCGAATGCAGAATCCAGAACGTAGAAGTCCATCATTCGTAATTCAATATTCATTATTCAATATTCGACATTATGCCCACTGCCTTCTCAATACCGCCAGCTGGTAAGGTCAGCACCCGGAGGTGCAGCGGCCTCAATACGCTGCAGTATTTTTGGTATGTACATCTCGTTATACCTTAGCCTTGAAAGGTGGTTTGGCCTTGTCTGGTCGCCATTCCAGCAGTGTTCTGCCCTGTCACCATAATCAATCTCACCATTATAGTAGGGATCTATGGTGCTTTCAAGGAATTCTTCCATAAGGTAAACAGCATTATTAAGGTAGTAATTGTCCATATCGCCACAGTAGATATGTATTTTACCTTCCAGTTTTGGTCCAAGTGTTTCCCAGTCGCGTTCAAGAATATACCTGAGGTCAAAGTTATCACGCCAGTATTCAGCAACTTCAGGATTTATCTCACCTGTCATCTTATCAAAGATCCTGTCGGGGTAACCATCAGGCCCCATAGGTGAGAACACGGCTTCCCAGATGTCCCACTGTCCGCCTGAGCGTGTGTTATTTCCCAGTACCAGCTCATGGTGGTTCTCGCCCTTAACCGATGTGCTGATCTGTCCCAGCCAGTTACGCCTGCCAGGCCTGATAAGTTTACTGAATGGTCCTTCGTAATAATATGCGTTCTTATCTTCATAAATATTGATGAGGGTATACGCCCTGAAGTCTATGGGGTCAGGACATGCGGCAAAGCAACCATTATATTCATCCGGATAGAATACCTGTACTGCGGGTGCTTCCCATCCACCGGTAGAGCCGCCGTAGAGGAACCGGGCCCATCCTTCACCTATTCCCCTGAACTGCTCTTCAATATATGGTATCAGTTCATAGGTGATGGCATCACCATATGGACCAATGCTTGCTGAGTTAACAGCATATGAATCGTCGTAATAAGGGTTTGAGTGTTGGATCTCTACGATAAGCATACGGGGGAAATTATCTGATATCCACGTTTTATAAAAATCATATGCTGCTTCCTGCTGGATTCTGTTATATCCATGGACATCGAAGCGTGAACTGTAATCTGGTTCAAGCTCATCATCGGGTGGTTCCGTTCTGAATCCGCCGAAATCGTGCGGATAATGCCCGTGAAAAATGCAAATAGGATACCTTGCCTCAGGATGCTTATCATAACCTTCAGGAAGAAGCACATGTGCTCCCAGGTAAATAGGTCTTCCCCAGAATTCCGACAGAAGCTCACTCTGTATTTTAATGTGTTTAATATATTCAGTATCTTCTGGTGGCTCTATCGGGGGATTAACCCCGGTAAGTTCAATTTCAATGGTTTTATTCAGTGAGGGATCTATATTAATTTTCATTGGTTTGCTGAACAGGTTGCCGGGGGCACTCCTGAGATTCTGTCCGGCACCCCGGTTCATGGGCAGCTTAACCGTATGCCCTGTTGAAAGGTTGAATGTCTCATATTTATGTAGTAATGCCTGCACATAATACTCACCTTGAGGAAAGTCATTAAGATCCTCTACAGGATAACCGAAGATATCGCTGCCTATAATCTGAGCTTCACCTGACCATTGTTCAACATCTATACCAAAAACCTGCTGGGAAGAGTATCCTCCACTGCTCTGGTAACGGGGCTCGGTTTCAGCTTCCTTTGAAATGAATAGAAGCAGACGCCCGTCTTCAGGTTTATCCAGGAGGGAATCGTTTGCAGTGATGGAAAACCTGGTTTTTGATATTTCTGATTCTGTACATGAAAACAACAGTAAAGGGATTAACAACAGGGAGGATAGTTTTTTCATTTTAGTTTAGTTTTAATCGTTTAAATTGATGCGGATAATAAAGATAAGCAAAATGGACTAATCAGTAATGTTTTGTAAGTTGTATTCTCATCTTAATAATTTAGAAGAATATAATGGTAGGGTAAAATTGTTTTTGTTCGGTATCATAATAGATTGAATAATTGAAACAAAAATCAGCATATGGGCATAATGAGTTATCAATGTTTTATTAGTTTTGAGGGAAACAATACTCCGGTGCACATAATTTCAAACAATCTAAAAGTTAATTGACAGTTTGACACAGGAAGAATTCAAAGGCTTGTTTGATAAATATTTTGACTCCATCAGGTCATATATTTATTACCGTTGTGGTGATACTGAACTGGCGACTGATATAGCCCAGGAAGTTTTTATGCAGGTCTGGGAGAAACAGTTTGAAATACAGAATGGTAAAATAAAGAGCCTTTTATACAAGATGTCAGGTGATTTGTTTATCAGCAGGTACAGAAGAAAGGAGCTTGAACACCGGTATCTGAACTCAATTGAACTGGATTACCTTGAAGAGTCGCCGGAAGAGCAGGCTCAGTTAAAGGAGCTGATCACTAAATATGAGAAGTCCCTGGCCGGGTTGCCCGAGAATCAAAGGGATGTATTCCTGATGAGCAGAAATGAAGGATTAAAATACAGTGAAATAGCAGAGAGGTTGAATATAAGTATAAAAGCAGTTGAAAAGAGAATGAATAAAGCTTTATCATATTTGCGTGAAGCGTTAGAATACAAAGGATGACAAAAGACGAAAGAAATACAGGCAATAATAGCGTCAGGAGACCAGATATACTTGACAGGCTGCCGCAATCCCGCATTCCATGGAAGAGGAGCAAAGAGGAAGTGTGGAACAGCCTGAAGAACAATATAGATGAACAGCCTGAAGCCAGGAAAATTTCATTCGGTTCATATATTTTAAGGCTAAGTGCTGCAGCAGTAATTTTACTTCTGGTTGGTTCTGCTGCATTTATGAGGTTTTATACCAGGACGGTTACCAGTCAATCAGCAGAGGTAGTAAACCTCGAACTGCCAAGAGGTTCAGAAGTGATGTTGAATGCTGAAACAATAATAAAATATAACCCTCTATGGTGGAAATTTAACAGGAAAATAAGAATGGAGGGGGAAGCATATTTTGAAGTAAGCAAAGGGAATGAATTCACCGTAATATCAGAATCAGGTACTACAACCGTGCTTGGCACAACTTTTAATATTTATTCACGCAAAGGGGACTATGAGGTGAGTTGTTATACAGGAAAGGTAAGGGTTGGATCTGTTAATTCAGGTGAGGAAGTAATACTTGAACCGAACCAGAAGGCCAGTATTGATGAGGAAGGATACCTGGCAGTAAATGAGGAACCACCCAGGTCAATAAATCAAGACTGGAGAAGTGGGTATTTCAAGTTTACCTCAATGCCCGTTACAAGAGTTTTTGATGAAATATCCAGGCAATTTGGGTTTACTATAAAGGCAACTGAAAACCTGGATTTGATATATACCGGTAATTTCAGTAAAGATCAATCAATAGAAGAGGTAATGAATCTGGTATGCAAAGCGTTTGGTATTGATTTTGTGAGTGAAGATGAAAACACCTACCGGATAATTGTTAATGCGAATTAAGGCAACAATAAAAGCAATACTGATATCTTTAATAATCAGTTGTTCCCTTATACCATTGTATGGACAGGAAATAAAAGTGGAGTTTGAAAACGAGCCGCTTAACAGGGTTCTTACATGGATAAGGGATAGTTATGGTATTGAGCTGTCTTTTGATGACAGGGAACTTTCAAAGCATGTGATTTGTGTTGACAGTACATTCAGTTCTTATGAAGATTTGTTAGCTTTCCTTCTCAAAGATATCAGTTTTGAATTTGAGAAAACAGGAGATACCTACCTAATATACCCGGTTCAACAGGATATATCAGAGCAGATAAAGCACAAGTATATACTCACCGGAAGGGTAATTGACAAGAATACATCTGAAGCACTACCTTTTTCACATATCTCAGTTAACGAAAAATGGATTGTGACGGATTTCAAGGGTAACTTTTCTTATTCTTCCTTAACCGACAGCGTTTTTGATATGCAGATATCATACCTTGGTTACTACATTCTTGATACCACATTAAATTACGGAAGAAACAGGATAATCAGGCTTGAACCATCAAATATTGAGATTAAAGAGATAATAATTAAACATTACCAGGTAGAAAGATCCATTCAGACAGGAACAAGCCCGGGAGTGCTCAGGCTGAATCACCAGATAAGTTCTTACCTTCCCGGGAATGGAGATAATTCGGTATTCAACCTCTTACGCTTACAGCCAGGCATCCTGGCAGCCGGTGAACAATCAAGTGATATGATAATATGGGGGAGCTACGAAGGGCATAGCCAGGTAAGGTTTGACGGTTTTACATTATTCGGTCTGAGGAATTATAATGATAATATCAGCTCGGTGAATCCTTATATTGCAAAAGACATAAAAGTAATGAAAGGAGGATTTGGCTCAGAGTACGGTGAAAGGGTGGGTGGAATAGTTGATATAACAGGTATAGATGGTAACAGGAATACCCCTGACTTAAAGTTAAGCATTAATAATATGACTGTCAACGGACTGGCCAGCATGCCTTTGTTCAATAAGGCCTCGCTGGTAATTGGGTTCAGACATACCTATTATGATCTCTATAACTCCACAAATCTAAGTTTCTTAAGTACAAAATCGAGAAACTCCAGGTCGGGAGGGAATGTGGATGTAAATGTTTATCCCGATTACCTGTTCAGGGATCTGAATCTCAAGGTATCAGGGACAGGTGATAATGGGGATAATTACTTTCTGAGCCTTTATACAGGAGCAGACAACTTTTCTTATTCGGTTGAAGAAGACCAGCTAAACCAGTATTTATTCAATGAGGTCAATGAAAAGAACCTTCAGCAGGGCGCCTCATTGTTTTATGGTAAAAAATGGAAGAAAGGTGGTGTTACCAACCTCACTTTAGCATACTCATATCTTAATAAACAGAGCAGTGAAATACGACAGCTGATTAGGGGACAGAATGATAGGATCATTTTTAACATGGACAGGGACATTGATTCAGATATTACCGAATTCAATGGCTCAATAGATAATATTATGCGGCCGGCCCGGAATCATAAAATTGAATTTGGCACGGGTATTATCAGGGACCAGATCAAACACAGGGAAGACACCTTCAGCATAGGATATATTAATATGGATAACAGTATATTAATACCAAATGGTTATTTCAATGGTATTATTACCTTAATAAAAGACCTGACATTCAAGGCAGGCCTCAGGTTCGATTATCCTGTTGGTCTGGAAAAACTATACCTGCAGCCAAGGGTATCTGCTACCCTTAGAATAAATGACAGATTAAAATTAAACTCAGCATGGGGTATTTATAATCAATTTATTACAAGGAGCTCTGTTATAGATGATAATGGTAATTATAATTACCTGTGGGTAGTGTGTAATAATAAGGATATTCCGGTTTTAAATGCCCAACATTATGTTTCCGGAGTATCATGGTCGTATAATAATTTGCTCGTCAGCCTGGAAGCATATTATAAGAAAACAGATGGGATAACAAGGTATGTTCAGACAATGACTGAAAGAACAATATTCCTGGGTGATTCAAGGGCCAGAGGGATTGACCTGTTCGTCAAAAGAGATTATAATGGTCATTCTGCCTGGATTTCATATTCATTAAGTAAAACAGAGGAGTATTTCCCGTATTTCATTGATGATGAATACAGAAGGGCCCTTCATGATCAAAGGCACGAGTTAAAGCTGGCCGGGATACTGAATTTGAAACCTGCCTATATTTCTGCTAATTATGTTTACGGTTCAGGATTTCCAGATCCGGTAACACTCTACACCGATCAGTCTGATGACTACGATTACAGCCGGTTTGACATTGCACTTGTTTTTAAATTTTCCCGTAACAGGTATAACCTGGATGCAGGATTATCTCTCCTGAATGTTTTCAATACCGAGAACATAAAATATTCCAATTTCGTTCGAATTCCTTCAGATCAGACTGAAACAATTGATCTTCATGCTGAAGCAGTACCACGGACGCTGACTTTGTTCCTCAATTTGTCATTTTAAAACTAGATAAACTCTTAAACTCTTAAACGACTTAAACCTTTTAGGTTCTGTATGTTTGAATGTTCAGTAAAACATTTAAAAAAAAAATATACATCAGTGGTAGGGTAACACTTTTCTAATTCGGTATATGATTAAAGAAAGGCAAAAAGGAAAACATATTGCCGGAAATATTAATAAAAACAGAATATCATGAAAACTTATTTTAAAACATTATTCGCAGCCGCAGTAGTAATAATATTTACAGGCGGTGCTGTACTGGCACAAACAGAAGAAGCCAAGGCAGTAAAAGAGCAAAACAAGAACCAGGTAGCCACTGCAGTAAAAGAGCAAAACAAGAACCAGGTAGCCACTGCAGCAAAAGAGCAAAACAAGAACCAGGTAGCCACTGCAGCAAAAGAGCAAAACAAGAACCAGGTAGCCACTGCAGCAAAAGAGCAAAACAAGAACCAGGTAGCCACTGCAGCAAAAGAGCAGAGCAAGAATCAAAACAGGTACAGGGTTAATGAGCAACAGCAAGCGATGGTACAGGAAATGAGGCAGAATGCCAAAATGCTGAGGGATGAGTTTAAGGCTAGCCTTACCGAAGAGCAACTTGCAATTCTTGAGAATACAGAATTAAGTATGAAAGAAAGGATGGAGGCATTGAAGGAAACCCTTACGGCAGAACAGCTTGAATTGCTTGATTGCAGCCTGGAAGGAATAAAAGAACAGAGAAGGGAAATGCGAGGCGAGATGGCACAACAGCAGAGGAATGAGCACCGTAACCAGGTAAAAAACAGCACCGGTGAAGGTGGAAATAAAAGAGGAAAAGGTAACGGAAACGGATTCTAATGTAAAATTGAAAATAAGGTATTCCCGGGGTGATATTTAAGCCCCGGGTTTTTAATAAATCATTAAGGTGAAAATAAAATTTAGAAATATAATATTCAAACTGTTCCTGGTGGTTGCACTGCTGCCCGGCAGTTTTTACCTTTCAGCGCAGGAAGATAAGATAGATGCTATACTGGATTCCATGTTCTTTAATACCGATGATGAGAACCTGCTGATGCTTGCCGAGATGAACAGGAATCACAATTTTATTTTTAGCAGGATTGGGTACGACAGCAGGACTGTTTATGCGGGGCGTGAGATCGGAACAGACCAGTATAATTTGACGGGCCAGTTATTTTACCTTAATTCCATAGGTTTGCATCTTGGGGTCTCAGGTGCTTGGTACAGCCAGATGGATCCATCCTACAGGTCCACAATTGTGTCTGCGGGATACAGTAACGGGCTGAAAAAGATCAAAGGGCTGAGGTACAGGGTATCATATAACAGGTTTTTTTATAACAGTGATACAAGTAATTTTGAACCTGTATATACCGGTTCAGCAAATGTTGGTATAACTCTGAAAGCTAAGTCTTTTGGCACCAGGTTTGACTATTCACTTCTTAAGGGAAAGGAGTATGGCTCCCAGGCGTCGGCAGACTTATTCGGTAAGTTCACATTATTTAAAATAGGGAAAAACACAAAATTCAGGGTTTTACCCGAAGTGTCTTTCTATTTTGGGTCAGAAACAGTGGAGTATGAAAGATATAGTTACCTGGCCGACGGCATGCAGTCACCGGGAGGGAATGATTATATTTATAAGGACCGGTTTGGATTAATGAACACACAGTTAAGCCTGCCTCTTGAAATCTCTATAGGTGACTTCAATATAGAAATAGCATATATATATAATATCAACAGGTCGCTGGATACTGATTATACCTTTGATAATGTTTCGATGGTAAGTATATCAGCAGGGTATTTCTTTATGATAAATTGAAAAGATGGCACGAGTATGGAACCGAACTGTGCGAATCCCGAAAGCATCGTCGGGATGAGCGAAGTGAGTCAGACCTGCGCCAGCAATAAGCCAGACTCTCACCAGCGAAGTAAGTCAGATTCGGCCAGAAGTTTCGGGGCTCAGTCCCATACATATTTCCATGATCCGTCAGGCTGCCTTTTCCAGACTGTATGAAATATTCCATTGCTGGATATTTCTTTCCCGGTTGAATCAATGATGGAGTATGAGTATTTTCCATATGTAAAAGCAAGATCACCTGATTTGGATACGTTTATATAATCAGGTTTCCACTTCAGACTGACATTGCTATAAGATTGTTTGCTGAACCATATTCTGATAGAATCTTTCCCTCTTATGATCCTGTTATTCCTTAATATTACAGCATTATCATCAGCAAAGTGTATAAATGCCGCCGGTATACCTTTTTCCCCGGCCATTTCTGCAAATTCTGATTCGGTTTCTTCAATTTCTTTCTCCAGGTGTAATGTTTTATTAGTGCATGCATTAAATATTACTATGAATAATAATATTAATAATAGAAGTCCGTTGCGAATAGAGTTCATCTGGGTAATATTAATTTTAAAAATGACATCAATTTATTTTATTGATCCTTCACATCAATAACATTTCCAAAAAGTTTCTCAGCAAGCTGATCACTATTTGGGACACTTATTCTACCTGTAATTTCCTTAATTCTTTCTGTGATCCGTTCAGTACACAAGTTGCCAATACTCCCCTGGTGAGTGAATTCGTTTACAGATGGTAATTCATATTCAGTAGATAAATATGATTTTGAAACCTGCCTGTATGCCTGCCTGAACGGAACGCCTGCCTTCACCAGCCTGTTAACTTCGTTGGTTGAAAGCAGGGGTTGATAGAGAGGATCTTCAAAAATACCTGGATTGATACATACAGATTTAATTACAAGGCTGATCATTCTGAGGCAATCATTTAGTTCATCAAAACAAGGCATAATTATTTCCTTTAATAATTGCATATCCCTGTGGTATCCTGAATTAAGGTTCGTGAGCATAAGTAAAACTTCATTCTGTTTTGACATTATCCTGTTACACTTAGCCCTCGTAAGCTCAAGGACATCAGGGTTCTTCTTCTGAGGCATAATGCTTGAGCCTGTTGTTATATTATCAGGTAATGTAAAAAAGGAGTAGTTCTGCCCGGAATAAAGGATTAATTCAGCTGATATTTTACTTAGACTTTGGGCAACTGCAGCAAGAGCATTAATTGCAGTCAGGTCAGATTTTATCCTTGACAGCTGACAGTATGAAGATATTATATTTATATCCTCAAACTCGAGCAGGGAGCATGTCATATCCCTGTCAATAGGCAGATTCGTTCCGTATCCTGCGGCTGACCCGAGTGGATTCCTGTTATTCAATCTGATTGCATTTTCAATTATCAGCAGATCATCAGTAAGGCTTTCTGCCCATGAGGCAAACCACATACCGTATGATGATACCATGGCTATCATGGAATGGGTATATCCCGGCATAAGCATATCCTTGTAATCTACTGCTTTTGACAATAATAGAGATGCAAGGGAGGATACTTCACTGGCAATTACTGAAAGCTCATGCCTGATGAATAGTCGCATGTCTGTAAGGACCTGGTCATTCCTGGATCTCCCGGCGTGAACCTTTTCCCCTGTGTCCCCAAGTGACCTCGAGAGTTCTATTTCTATCTGCGAATGAATATCTTCAACACCTTTCTCAATTGCCAGGTCTCCATTTTTGGCCTTCCTAAATAGTTTTGTAAGAACTTCCAGTATTTGTTGCAGTTCAACATTACCCAGAAGGCCTGTTTTATTAAGCATCCTGATATGAGCGGCCGTGCCAATAATATCCCATGTGGCTATCCTGAGGTCCAGGGTGTTGTCTTTACCGACAGTGAAACGTTCAACATCTGCATTGAGAGTGACACCTTTATCCCATACTTTATTCATTTTTCTTTGTTTTTGATGATTCAATAATTGCCCTGTGTGCCATCAGACGTATGGCGTTTATTTTAATAAACCCGTTGCTGTCGGTCTGATCGAATCCTCCTTCAATATCCATGCTTGATAATTTTTCATCATAAAGTGATGATGGGGAAGTTCGTCCTTCAATTATGACATTACCTTTATACAGTGAGAGGTTGACAGTGCCATCAATAATCTCCTGGCTTTTGTTTATTGAAGCCATGAGAAAGTCCATCTCGGGGCTGAACCAGAAACCATTATATACTATCTCTGAGAATTTTGGTGTAAGCATATTCCGGAGTTTCATAACTTCCCTGTCCATTGCTATCCCTTCAATATCCCTGTGGGCATGAAAAAGAATAGTAACACCAGGGGTTTCATAAACACCCCTTGACTTAATGCCTATGAACCTGTTCTCAACCATGTCAAGGTACCCAATACCATTTTCACCACCTACTTTATTAAGGAAGTTAATTATGTCGAGAGGATTTGAATATATTTTCCTGTCTTCCATATTTATTACTTTTACAGGGATACCATCTTTAAAGGTAACAGACAGGCTGGTTTTTTTATCGGGGGCGTCCATTGGCATCACCATCTTTGTAAGGATGTCCGCTGCAGGAGTAAAGGATGGATCTTCCAGTACTCCGGCTTCATGACTTATATGCATCAGGTTATCGTCTTCACTGTAAGGTTTTTTATGGTTCGCTTTTACGGGTATGCCTTTGGCCCCTGCGTAATTAAGCAAATCAGTGCGTCCTTTAAATTGCTCCAGGAACTCAGGATCTTTCCACGGACTGATAATTTTAACATCCGGATTGAGTGCATAATAGGCAAGTTCAAACCTAAGCTGATCATTCCCTTTACCGGTTGCTCCGTGTGAAACAAAGTGCGTTGATTCATTTTTAGCTATTTCAATATGCCTTTTAGCAATTACTGGCCTGGCAAGTGCAGTGCCAAGAAGGTACCTTTCTTCATAAATTGCATTAGCCTTTATTGCAGGGAAAATATATTCCCTGACAAATTCTTCCTTCAGGTCTTCTATATATACTTTTGATGCCCCGATCTTGAATGCTTTATCTTTTACGGCATCGAAATCTTCATCCTGTCCAACATCTGCTACATAGGCTATTACATCATAATTTTTTTCACTGAGCCATTTTAATATAACTGAAGTATCAAGACCTCCACTGTAGGCAAGCACGATTTTGTATTTTTTCATTTGTTTAAAATTTTCATGTTCGTTTCATAATATCATAATTAAGATTATACCACCGGGGGTAAATTAATAAATTGTCTATTCTAAATATTGCTGTAAGCCAGGTAATAACTGCTTTAATAATTGTGAGATCGTTTTTTGGGAATAATTATCATTGGGTATCAGTAATATAGTGTCATCACCTGCAATTGTCCCTGCAATCTCTATACGTGATGACCTGTCGATATGTGATGCAACTGCAGCAGCATAGCCCGGAAGAGTTTTAATAAGCATCATGTTCTGTGCCCATACCATGTCAATAATTGCATGGATGACATCCGTAATCTCCTGATCAACAGGTTCTGTATCTTCCCTGCTCTGTAATATATATTTCAGTTTGCCACTGCCGTCAGGTATCCTGGATACTCTGAGTTGCCTTAAATTGCGGGATAATGTAGCCTGGGTACATTTTATCCCTTTTCCCTCAAGTTTTTTCAGGAGTTCTTCCTGGGAAGTAATATCATCCTTACTTATTATTTCTTTTATCGCTATAAGACGTTCCGATTTATTCATGTATAACTATGCATTTATAATGCAAAAATATACATAAAATTGTAATTTCAAAAAACACATTAAAATTTTTTAACTCTGAGGATGAGCCCGGACAATCCAGGCACGGATTTTAAGATCCACTCCAGGAGTGATCAAGATCCGCGTATGCAGGGTAAAAGAAAAAAGATGGCGTGGTTCAGGAAAATCCACGCCATCTTTGCATCAGGGTTTAACGTGTCAGGTGTAAACCAGGTGTTTAATTAGTTTGTTCAAGCTGGCCTTCAGTCATCAGCCAGTATTTTCCTCCGGCTTCCCAGGAATAAACTCCGCATCCGAAATAATCATCATGCATAAGGTTTTCAACATCTTCATCAAAGTAGATTACCATGTTATCAGTGATATGCAACCTGATCTTGACAAATGACCCTGACCACCTTTTGCCAGGGGGTAATGTGAAAAACTCATCCAACTCTACAGTATCCTCCTCAATATTTATATCATAAATCAGTTTTTCTGCTTTGCTAATTGCGTCAGAGCGGGAATGACCGCTTGAGTATTTAACTATTTCGATGAAGGCATTATCATCGGTATGGTAAATATTTAATTCAGGGCTTACATAAATGATGTCCTTATCTTCATCGAGGTACATGTTAAGCGGTTCAAAAGGAAGATGGACTTCCCTCTGATATTCAAGTGAAGAGACCCTGTCATCAAGCCTTACAAAAATTGTATCATTAGAGGGCAATGAAACTTCCTGTTTTGTCCTGTATGAGTCTGAAAAACTTATTCCCTGTGTAAAGCATATTATTGAAAGTGCCACACAGCTCAATATCCAGATAATCAGCATCGCCAGGTTTAGTGCAAGATCTCTTACCCTGAACTGAAAAGTCATTCGTATTCCCCAGTAGATCAAAGCCAGAAGGGGTAATACAATAACCAGGCTTGTGAGAATTATTAACCATACAGATAATGATGGATCGGCTATAAAAAGCAAGAAATCAGGGAGATATAACACTGTGTTATCAAAAATATCGGGCATAAGCAGCGTTGAGTGGAATATTGAGACAAAGAAGAAACTGAATAATGCTGTAAAGCCGGATATTATAAAAGCTACTCCAATTATTGCCAGTATCACCCTGAATAAAATTATGAAGAATTTACCAAAAGCCCTGAATATTTCATTAATGGCATTGCCCACGGCTGATGTACTATCAGTTTTTCTTATATCTGACCGACTGGTTTTGACTGGTTTCTCCCTACGCTCCCTTTTTCTATTATATGCGGTGGTACCTGTTTTTGGTAAAGCTATCCACAGAATAATATAAACAAGCGCTCCTATTAAATATACAAGAGTGAATAATACAAATACTATCCTTATCCATACAGAGTCAATCCCGGTATAGTCAGAAAGCCCGCTGCAAACGCCGCCGATTATTGAATTATCATAATTACGATACAGCTTTTTATACTGCCTGTGGTAAGTTCCTCCTTCAGTTTCTGACTCAAGGTCGCCTGCAATGTCTTCCGGGCTTCCCATGGTGGATATCATCTCCTCAACCTCTTCCCTGGAAATCACAGCAGTCTGCCATGATGGCTTTGACTGGAACAGTTCGGCAATCCTGGTTTCTATATCATCGATCATTTCGCTGCCTCCCTGTATATTGCTCAGCTTGGCTGTAATCGATTGCAGGTAATCACGGAGTAATTCATATGCATCTTCATTTATCTGGAATATTACCCCGGCTATATTTATTTTTATTGATTTTTCCATTATTGATCTGATCTTTTACTGTAAGCACTTATTTTTTTCTTATAAGTTTAACTGATTCAACCAGTTCGTCCCATGATTTATCCAATTCGGCAAGATATTCACGACCTTGATCGGTTAATTCATAATATTTTCTTGGAGGTCCCTGGGATGATTCTTCCCAGCGGTAACTCAGCAGACCTGCGTTCTTTTGCCTGGTGAGAAGGGGATATAGAGTCCCTTCCACCACTATGACCCTGGCCTCCTTGAGCTTGTTTATTATATCACTTGCATAACAGGAATTACCTGATATTACCAGCAAAATGCAATATTCAAGTATACCCTTCCGCATCTGTGCTTTATTATTTTCAACATTCATGATATTTAATATTAACTGTTACCCAATTTTGAAATGTCAGGTTCCGGTGTTTTTCATAGATTCATTTTTTCTTTTACATTATCAAATTCCTGCTTTACTGAGTCTTTGATATTGTGTATATTAACAGGCTCACCCTTCATCTCGATCTTCTGTGCCGTTGTCTTTGCTTCGGGAAGAACAATCCATAATATTACATAGATCAGGATACCCAGGCCACCAGGCAAACTGATTATTATGAAGATTACCCTCACTATCCAGGGGTCAATCCTCCAGTATGCAGCCATACCGGAACAAACACCGGCTATTATCCTGTTGTCGGGATCACGGTACATCCTGTGATAGCCTATGCTGCCCAGCCTTTCATGACCTGAGCCACTGTCATCACTAATGTCTTCAGGGGTACCGAGAGTATTTATTACCTCCCTTACATCCTGTATTGTTACCACCTGCTTGTAATCATTTATCCTTGCCTTTAAAAGGTCGGCTATCCGTGCTTCAATATCAGCCATTATCTCTGCTGAACCGGGCTCTTTAGCAAAATACCTGTCAAGGTTCCTGAGGTAGATTTTCAGTTCGGTATAAGCATCCTCATCAATGTGAAATGCCATACCGCCGATATTAATGCTTACTGTAATTTTCATTTTCTTTTCGTATAATACCTTTTTGAACAATGTAGTATCATCTGCAAAGATATATAAAAAATTTAATACCATGCAATACATAGTACTAGAAAATACAAATATTTTTATTGAAATTTTATTATATGCAGTATATCAACACATTAATAGTGAAATTATTTTCATAATATTTGGACTGCAGTGACGGAACATGTTATGTCACTACAAAATTGTTACCTTTAATAAAATTTGAAGGACAATAGCACGACATGAAAAAATACAACTGGGGAATAATAGGGCCGGGTAAAATTGCCAGTAAGTTTTCAGAAGGATTGCAGCAGATGGAAAATGCAAATTTATATTCCATTGTTTCAAGGACTAAGGAAAGAGCCGAGAGTTTTGCCCGTGAATATGGCTACAGGAAAACATATGATGATTATTTTCAGTTTGCCTCTGACCCTGAACTGGATATTGTATATGTGGCCACGCCTCATTCCCATCACCATGAGCACACCATTATATGTTTGAACAATGGCAAGGCGGTTATCTGCGAGAAGGCTTTTGCAATTAACAGTCTCCAGGTGGATGAGATGATCAATGCCGCTATCAGGAACAGGTCTTTTCTTATGGAAGCGCTGTGGCCACCCTTCCAGCCATCATACATAAAAGCCGGTGAATTACTTTCAGAAGGCAGGGCAGGATCTGTAAGATATATAATTTCAAAATTTGCCTTCAAAGCTCCCTATGATCCATTGGCAAGGACGTTTAATCCTGATCTTGCGGGAGGGTCCCTGCTTGATATCGGTATTTATCCAGTAATTGATGCTTTAACATTTCTTGGTAAGCCAGACAGCATAGAAACAGTTGCTGTGTTTGCCGCGACCGGTGTTGACGAATCCATAGGGATACTGTTTGGGTATAAAGATGGCAGGGGAGCATCGCTGTACGGTTCGTTTACGAATGACGGGGGTACCAGTACCGATATCATATGTGAAAATGCAAATATCAGGATCAGCAGAAGCAGGGATCACATACAGTATTTAAGCATTGAATATGTCAATGGGGAGAGGCAGGAATATACTTTCAAACCTGTTGCTATGGGTTTCCATTATGAGGCGGATGAAGTTATGCGTTGTCTTGACAAAGGGTTAAAGGAAAGCCCTGTTGTCCCATTATCTTTCAGCAGGGATTTAATAGGAACGCTTGACAGGATAAGAGAGAGAGCAGGAATAATTTATCCCCCGGAAAAATAAAATATCATGCATATCAGAGGAAACCTGAGAAAAATGGAGGCTGGATATGATCAGGGTAATTCATCCCTGCCAGTCAAATATTCACTTCCCGTGGGGCCTGACCTGATACCCCTGAATGAACTTACAGGGACCTCTGTCAGGTTCGAATACATGGATAAGATAAATTGTATTTACTGTGGCAGGGAGACCAAAAAATCATTTGCCCAGGGTTATTGTTATCCCTGTTTCATAAGTCTGCCCCAGACCGATGCCTGTATACTTCGCCCCGAGAAATGCCAGGCTCATCTCGGCATATCACGAGATATGGAATGGTCTGAGCGTAATTGCCTCCAGGATCATTTTGTTTATCTTGCCCTGAGCCCCGGTTTAAAGGTTGGTGTAACCCGCAAATCGCAGGTCCCGGTAAGATGGATTGACCAGGGAGCATGGGAAGCAATAAAACTTGCTGTTACACCAAACCGTTATACTGCCGGAAACATTGAAGTTGAACTCAAGAAGCACCTCTCGGATAAGACAAACTGGCGTCATATGCTTACAGGTTTAAGGATTTCAGATATCGATCTCCGGCATGAGAAAAAAAGGATACGTTCATTACTCCCGGAAGAAATGCAGCAATATATAATTGAAGATGATGAGGTATATACCTTTGACTACCCGGTAGAAGAGTATCCGGCCAGAATAAAGACTCTGAATTTTGATAATGACAGCACTGTTGAAGGAGTTCTTGCTGGCATAAAAGGGCAATACCTGATTTTCGAAGATGGGTTTGTTCTGAACATCAGGAAATTCGCAGGTTACCTGGTGGACTTCTGTTATCAATGATTTATGAGTGACAATTTAGATGATACCATGCCTGGCAGTTTATTCAGAAAGAAACTTCTGTTAAGCATGCTTATACCACTGGTTTTCATTATCCTGCTGTGGCTGATTATGTTCCTGGAGTCACAGCTCGATGTAAGTTTTTATTACCTTGGTATTTATCCCCTGGAAGCAAGAGGACTGCCTGGTATAATAACATCTCCCTTTATTCATAATGATTATGGACATCTCTTCAACAATACTATTCCTTTATTTGTTTTAGGGACAGCTGTATTTTATTTTTATTCGGATATAGCTTTCAAGATATCAGGCTGGTCATGGTTACTGACGGGTTTGTTAGTATGGATAGCAGGGAGGGAGTCATGGCATATTGGTGCCAGCGGGCTGGTGTATTCTCTTGCTTCTTTCCTTTTCTTCAGTGGGATAATAAGGAGATATTATCGCCTGATGGCTCTTTCTTTACTTATTGTATTTTTGTATGGATCGATGGTATGGGGAATGTTTCCTTTAATAGATATTCATGTCAGCTGGGAATCCCATATGCTTGGTGCCGGGGCGGGTTTAATAATCGCAGTTTTATACAGGAAACAGGGCCCACAGCGCAGGCTGCCCGATTGGTATTACGGGGATGAGCATGAAGATGAAGATGAGGATAATGGTGATTATAATGAAATAATAAATATAAAAAATCAGGAATCATGAAACAGCATTTAGCATACACAACAGTTACGTTACTCATGTTGTCATGGCTTTCATTTTTCCCCATGACAGCCCGGGCCCAGGAAAAGTTATTACCGGATACGCTCACTCTTACTAAGGAAGAAGGATCAGGTTTGTTCGATAGCGATGAGGTGCTGGACATAAGTATTAAGTTCGATATAACGGAATATATGCGTAAAAAATCCGATGAGTATCTGGACGGTGTAATTACATTCTATAATGCTGTTGACGATTCAGTAAGCTATGACATCAGGCTGAAGTCAAGAGGTGAAAGGAGACGCATAATATGTGCTTTCCCACCCATAAGGCTCAATTTTAAGGATACGAAGACAATTTATGGTGACATTGATAGTATAACTAATGTTAAAATGGTGACGCATTGTAATTCTCCTGGAGTGTATGACGAATATCTTCTCAAGGAATACCTGATATATAAAATGTATAATATCGTTACTGATTACAGTTTCAGGGTACGTTTGCTAAGGATAAAATATATTGATACCGGATCAAGAGGAAGGTTCTACAGCAAGTATGGGTTTTTAATAGAACCAATTGATTTGCTCGAACAGCGCTTAAATGTTTTTGAGATCGAAAATATTCATTTAACGTATAACAACCTGGTACCTGATATGCTCGACAGGATGGCAATTTTCCAGTTTATGATTGGTAATACTGACTGGCAGGTTATTAGTTATCACAATATTAAAATAGTCAAAGGGAGAAATCAGGTAAAAGCTGTACCTATACCTTATGATTTTGATTATTCAGGTTTTGTAAACACTTCATATGCAGTACCTGCTGAAATTACGAATATAGAGGATGTAAAGCAGAGATACTACCTGGGAGCCTGCAGGCCTGATACTGCATATATGAGAATACTGGGGGAGTTTATGAATAATAAGGATGACTTTTTTGAGATAATAGACAAATGTGAACAACTGGATCAGAGGTCAAAAAAATTTATTCCCAGATATATTGAAGAGTTCTTCGATTCATATGAACGTGACAGGATAATATACTTACTGAGAATGACATGTGATGAACGCTAATTATGAATAACAATTATATATTAAAATTCAGAGCCACACTGATAATAGTATCGGTTCTTTTTACATTGCCACGGCAAATAATTGCCCAGGACGATAAAGCTATATCGATTGGACTATTTGAAGAGGAAGACATGTTGAATATATCCCTCAGCTTTGATATTGGTACATTTATGAAAGAAAAACCCGAAGACGAATATCTTAATGCTAAGATAACAATATATATTGGTGAAAAAGATTCGATATACGAGGATATCAAAGTTAGTGCCAGGGGTAATTTCCGTCGCCGCACCTGTGAATTCCCTCCAATAATGCTGAACTTTAAAGATATTAAAACAGGCTATTCAGACCTGGATGATCTGGAGAAAGTTAAGCTGGTAAGTCATTGCCAGGATGAGGAGATATATGAAACATACCTTTTAAGGGAATACCTGGTTTACAGTATCTATAATATTATCACTGATTACAGTTTCAGGGTAAGGCTGTTGAATGTCAGTTATTACGATATTAACTATGATACCCTGTATGCAAATAAAAGGGGATTTATTATTGAGCCGGTTAATACACTTGAAGACAGGCTCGGGGAGAACGAGATAGAAGATATTGAAATAACAGCGGATGCTATTGATAATGAACTATTATTAAGATTGTCTGTATTTCAGTATCTTATTGCCAACTCTGACTGGTATATTTCCACTATGCATAATCTGAAGATATTCGGTGATGCAGATTCTCTGAAGGATTTAATAGCTGTACCCTATGATTTTGACTATACTGGTTGGGTAGATACACATTATGCATTTGCCAGGGAAGATTTAGGCCTTGAAGATATCAGGGATAGAGCATTTTACGGACCCTGTCGCAGCGAGGAAGAATACAGGGATGTACTTGATTATTACCTGGAGTTGGAAGATAATATTATTGACACACTTAAAGATTTTAAGTATCTTAAGGGCCAGGAAAGAAATGATCTTGTAAGGTTTGTTAAAAGTTTTTATAAACTTTACAGTAAAGATGAGATTATGAATATTTTAATGGAGCCCTGTAATAAGTAATAAACAACCGGAATGTTAGATTTAATATTATTACCTTTTAGCGGTTCAATTGACCTGGAGGAAACAAAAATATTTCTTATCAGGTTTAGTCTGAACATTGTCACACTCGTTATACTTGTCAGGTTTCTTTACTATGAATACAGGAAAGAGGGTATTCCGGAATACCTTTTTGCATTTTTCCTTATGGGTGTGGCCGTTTTCATGATATGTACGGTTCTGGAGATGGTTGATTTAGGAATTGGTTTATTCCTCGGTTTATTTGCCCTGTTCGGGATTCTGCGTTTCCGGACCCAGGCCATACCGGTCAGGGAAATGACATATCTTTTCCTGGTAATAGCGGTTTCAATGATCAACTCACTCGTACAGTTCGCTGATCCTATCAACGGCATTATCCTTTATAATACATTTATTCTTCTACCTGTCTGGATACTGGAAATATTCCTGAGTACGAACAAGCATATGATAAAGGAGATTACTTATCATAATCTCGAAGATGTATACAAAGGAGAAGAGCATCTTAAAACTGTTCTTAAAGAACTTACCGGCTTAAAGATAATTAAGGTTGATATCGGTAAGATTGACCTGGTCAGGCAGCAGGCTACCCTCACTGTTTATTATAAAAAGTAATCTAATATTTTAATTTGTTCTCGGGCCAGTTTTCAGCCGGTGTATTGTTCCGGGCAGGTCCCGGTGTAGACCTGCCTTCATTGATATACTTAATTAATAATTCTTTCAGCTCATTGACTATATCAGGATGATCTTCGGCTATGTTTTTTTGTTCGCCGGGGTCCTTATCCAGGTCATATAGTTGTAACCATGGGAGTCCCATTTCTGCTGCTTCAATTTCAGTAGGATGGCTCCAGCCTCCTGAACCGGCACAGACATTCAGTTTCCACTTTCCTTTCCTGACAGCAAAATAGCCATTATTAGAGTGGTGAATAACAGATTCTCGCTTATAATCCGATTGTTGCCCCATCAATATCGGCAGCATGCTATAGGAATCTTCGGCTGCATTACCAGGTAATTCATAACCTGTAATATCGGCCATGGTTGCCATAAGGTCATTCAGGGATATTGTTTTTACACTTGTTCTCCCTGGACTTATCATATCAGGCCATTTAAGTATGAATGGTATACGGTGACCACCCTCAAAAATATCAGCCTTATGACCCCTGTATACAAATCCAGGGGAATGACCGAGTGAGGCCAGTTGTTCCAGGTCGGCCTCAGGTGAACAGCCATTGTCTGATGTAAAAATGACAATTGTGTTATCAACAAGATTATTTTTCTCAAGAACGTCCATTAAGAGGCCAACCATATGGTCAGCCATCACTACGAAGTCGCCATATGGATTGGTATTACTTATGCCCTGGAATTCAGCGGTAGGCAGTATTGGAGTATGTGGTGCCGGAAGAGCAAGATACAGAAAAAACGGATTCTGATTTTTTGCCTGCATGTTTATCCATTCAACAGCTTTATCAGTTAAGTGCGGAAGTACCTCTTCATGTTTGAAATCTGCGCCGGTATGTCCTTTTCTCCACCATCCGAATTTGGAAGTGTCAGATGTCATACGGTCGGGCCGGGCTGTTATCTCATGGTTTTCAATGTATACATAGGGAGGAATATCGAGTGAGGCGGGGATGATATAGGAATAATCAAAGCCATGATCGTTAGGACCTGCGGTAAGTGCCTGTTTGAAATCAGCTATTCCTTTTTCCTCATCCATCACCCATCCCAGGCCAAGGTGCCATTTACCTATACATGCAGTTGAATAACCTTTTTGCTTAAGCATTGAGGCCACTGTAAGCCTGCTGCTGTCAATAAGCGGTTTGTCCCAGCTCCATGTTACACCCTGTTTCAGAGCTGTCCTCCATGAGTACCTGCCTGTTAAAATACCATACCTTGTAGGTGTACATACAGCAGATCCGGAATGAGCATCGGAAAAAATCATTCCTACAGAGGCTATCATGTCAATATTTGGGGTTATTATTTTCGAGTCCGGGTTGAAGGAGGAAACATCGCCATAACCCAGGTCATCGGCCAGGATATAAATCAGGTTTGGATCTTTCGTAACCTGTTTTTCAGTACTGCATGACCATGAAAGTAAAGCAACAAAGAGTGGAATAATAAAATTCCGCATTACGGGGATCATTTTATCTTGTTTTTAAACTGTTTGACAGAGCATAGAATGCAATGTAAACAAAACAAGCAAGAGGAACAAAATATGCAAGGTGAATACTGCCGGTAAGATCAGATACCTTTCCTTGCAATGCTGTAATGACAGCACCACCTACTATTGCCATTATATGCCCCGAACCTCCAATTTTTGTGTCTTCCCCCAGTCCCCTGACACCCAGTCCGAAGATAGTGGGAAACATGAGTGACATAAACATTGATATTATGACAAGAGCAATAACCCCCACCATTCCATTTCCGAAAATGACAATAACAGTACTAATTATTGTCATGATTGACGCGAAGATCAGTAATTTGATCGGCTTGATGAATTTCATTAAGAAAGTAAATATGAATCTGGATGAAGCGAAAAGGATTAGTGCGGCTATATAATAACCTGCAGCAACCTGTTCAGGGGTTTTTCCGGCTGCAAGTTGGATATTTTCAAGGTTTAATGCCGACATTGTATACCTGATGGTAAATGACCATACTCCGATTTGTGCACCAACATAGAAGAATTGTGCTATTACTCCCAGAACGTAATTACGGTTGCTCAGGAGTCGTTTGAGTGTTGCTTTAAGGTTGACTTTTGAGCCCTGGTCAGAGGCCTTTGGCATCCTGGTAATAAAAATCAGAAGCCACAATACGAGCAGAAGTAAACCAATTGACACATAGGTGGTAGTAACGGCATTTAGCTCACCAGCCTTTATAAGGTTAAGATCATCGGGGTTCATGGCGAGGCGTTCTGTTTCACCAGCAGTATTTAATTCAGACAATATAAAGACCTGGCTGATAACAACACCTGAGATTGATCCGAGAGGATTAAAGGATTGTGCAAGATTTAGCCTCCTGGTACCGGATTCTTCATTACCCATGGCTATAATATAAGGGTTGGCTGCAGTTTCAAGCACCGACAGGCCTCCGAATAATATCCAGAGTGCGCCCAGGAAATGGAAATAATTACCGGTGAATTTGGCAGGGAAGAAGAGTAAACAACCGATAAGATACAGTCCCAGGCCAAGCAATACACCTGATTTATATGAGAACCTTTTTATATAAATTGCTGCCGGAAGGGCAAAAATAAAATAACCCAGGCCATAACATGATATCTGGATCAGCGATGTTCTCGTATCTGACATACTCATAATCCTTTTAAAGGCTGCCAGTAATGTATCAGTCATATTGTTGGCCAGCCCCCACATAAAGAACAGGGAAGTGATAAGTATAAATGGCAGAAGGTTTTGGTGAGATACAAGTCTGATCCGGATATTCTTATTCATTATTATCTTCTTGAGAAAATTGCAGTAAAGATATTAAACAGAATAACAAATCAGTAATGTTTTTGCTCCGGTTCAATAGTTATGATAGAATATAGTTTTTAATCTTCGGCAAACTGCTTCAGCATTGCTCTTACATCATCTACAGCCTTTACAAAATAATTGGCTTTGGTGGTTTTTGTGCCCACCTTGATTGTATATGCTTCCCGGGGCATAGCATCAAAAGTATATTCATCTGTCCAGTCATCGCCAACAGCAAAGATAAAATCATAATTCTCCTTCCCCATCTTCTGAAGAGCAGCCCTTCCCTTATTTATTCCTGAGTATTTAATTTCAAGTACTTTATCTCCGTCCATTATTTCAAGGTTAAGGTTGGCTGTCAGGTAGCGCAATTCATCTTTTAATTCCCAGGCTCTTTGTACACCCAGGTCGGGATCAGCTTTGCGGTAATGCCAGACGAGGGAGAAGTTTTTATGCTCTATAAATGTCTGTGGGGTCTGGTCTACGAAAAATTCAAGCAGGGGTAAAACAGAATTTTTCCATTCATTATCGATCTGTTCCATCATATGCCACTTACCGCCGGGCTCCCTGAGCCAGACACCATGTTCAGCAATAAAATGCAGCCTCCATTTCTCAGGGAACCACCTTCCGAGGGTTTCCTTATCGCGGCCACTGACTATTGTGACAGTGTTGTTTTTGTCACCTGTAAGATCTTCCAGGAGACTGTATAATTCTTCATCAGGGCTGGCATCTTCGGGATTTTTCTTAAACCAGGACAGTGTACCATCGTAGTCAAGGAAAAGAATTCTCTTTTTTGCCTTTTTGTAAGCTGAAATGATTTCATTTCTTTTGTTATCACTTACCTTCCTGGTAAGGGTTGATTCCTGTAGTTTTTTAACTCCCTCCAGTTTTGAGAAGAAATCATTAGCCCACCTGTCAAGGGTATAGCGCTTCAGCCTGTCATTCATCACTTTATTCCGCCTGATCTGTTCTTCCTCAGGCATCTCAAGAGCCTGTTTGATGGCTTTTACAACATCACCAAGGTTATTGGGGTTCACAACTAAACTTTCGTGCAGTTCTTTCGCTGCGCCGGCAAGTTCACTGAGTATGAGGACACCTGTACCATCAATCCGTGAAGCTACATATTCTTTGGCCGCCATATTCATACCATCGCGCAAAGGAAGAATAAGGGCTATGTTGGAGAAAGCATACAGTCCTATTAATTCTTCAATGGAGAAATACTGGTTGAGATATATTATTGGAGTCCAGGTTATAGTGCTGTAACTACCGTTTATTCTTCCTACCATCTCATCAACATTTCTTTTGAGGGTATCATAGGCTGAGCCGGGTTCACCTGTAGGCAATGCAATAAGCAGCAGACTTACTTTTTCAATGTATTCAGGATGTTCCTCGAGAAAAAGCTCAAAGGCCATTATCCTTTGAGGTATCCCTTTGGTGTAATCAAGCGGATCAATGGAAAGAATGATTTTTTTATCATTGGATTTTTCGAGGTGGTATTCAATCTGCTTTCGTATATCATTATCGGATATGTATCCATTCTCCTTCAGTAGTTTTATCTCATTTGCGAACTTCTCATAGTGGATTCCCCTGGGAAAGGCATCAACCATCAAGGTTCTTTCTTCAATTGATATCCTGTTAAAAACCGTATCATAACCCAGTAACCTTCTTACACTGCTGAGGAAGTGTCTCACATAACCAAAAGTATGAAAACCAATGAGATCAGCACCGAGCATGCCTTCCAGGATCTCTGTCCGCCATGGTAATAATCTGAACACTTCATAAGAAGGGAAAGGGATATGAATGAAAAGACCAATTGAAATACCAGGTTTGAACTCTCTTACCATGTTAGGCAGAAGCAGGAGGTGGAAATCATGTATCCACAGTATATCACCATCATTCATAATCGATGATAATTTTTCTGCATAGAGCTGATTAACCTTTTTATATGCTTCCCATGCTTTATCATTATATGATGTATCCTGTAGAAAATAATGAAACAGGGGCCACAGGGTGTTTCTTGAAAATTCGTGCAGGAATAATTTGTAATCTTCGCTGTCTGAATGCACAGGCATACAATGACATTTCTTTAATTCCTTATCAAGCTGTTTCTTTTCACTATCGGTACATTCATGGTCTTCGATGCCGGTATGCCCGACCCATGTGGTTTCGAACTTCCTGTAAAAATCCTGCAGCCCCGGTAAAGAGATTCCCTCGTTATGAACTACTTTGATACCATCATCACTAAATACTACATCAACTGGTATTTGAAGGGTTGCTATAAATAATTTATTCATTATTTTGGGTATTTAAATACAGAATATCATTTTTGTACTATAGAAGAAGAAATAAGCAAGCTCCTATTTGAAATTTTTAATAAAATACGATACCTGCCCATTATTACCAAATTTTGTAACAAATAGTTTGATTATATGATGAAATTTGATACTGTAGTATTTGACCTGGACGGAGTAATTACCAAAACAGCTCTTGTCCATGGAACTGCGTGGAAACGAATGTTTGATGAATTCCTGCATAAATGGTCTGATGAAAATAATGTAGATTTCAGGGAGTTCACTCATAGTGGCGATTACCTTCCTTACGTTGATGGCAAGCCCAGATACAAGGGGGTGGCCTCTTTCCTTGAATCCAGGGGAATAGAACTGGAATACGGGGATCCCGGTGATGACCCCTCCAGGGAAACTGTCTGTGGCCTTGGGAATCGCAAAAACGAGATGTTCAATAAAATACTTGATGAAGAAGGAGTGCAGGTATATGATTCATCAGTAAAGATGATACATCAACTTAAGAAACTGGGAGTGAGAATTGGTGTGGCTTCATCAAGCAAGAATTGTAAGCCTGTGCTTGAAGCAGCAGGACTGCTCGATCTTTTTGAAACACGCATCGACGGTGTTGTCTCAGCAGAACTGGGATTGCACGGTAAACCTGAACCGGATATTTTCACTACAGCCTGTGACAGGCTTGGTACTGAATATAACAGGTCAGTGGTGGTGGAAGATGCAGTATCCGGTGTACAGGCAGGACGGAACGGTAATTTTGGACTTGTATTGGGTATTGCACGCGAAGATAATATCAATGAACTGAAGATCAATGGTGGTGATATAGTGGTGGAAGACCTTTCTGAAATAAGTATTGAAGATATTAATGAATGGTTCGAAAAGGGAATTGATGCAGATTCATGGTGTCTGCAGTATTATGATTATGATCTTGAAAAAGAAAGGTCGAGGGAAGCTTTGCTGACAGTGGGTAATGGTTATTTCGGAACAAGGGGTGCACTGGAGGAAAGCATGGCCAATAAGGTAAATTACCCGGGAACCTATATCTCGGGTTTATATAACAGGCTTGTTTCAACGATTGCCGGCAGGGATATAGATAATGAGGATTTTGTTAATATCCCGAACTGGCTTCCGGTAAAGTTTAAGATAGGACAGGGTGAATGGTTCAGCTTTGCTCCGGAACCAAATATGAAAATACGGAGCGTGAGGCGCAAGCTTAATTTCAGGAACGGCGAGATGTTCCGTGAGATTGAACTTGAAGATAAAGACGGGAAAATAACCATTGTACGTTCTGCAAGGTTTGCAGGTATGCATTATAAGCATATAGCAGCTATGAAATATACTGTAATTCCCGTAAACTATAAAGATGAAATTACTATCAGATCAGAACTGGACGGTAATCATATAAATGCAGGAGTAGAAAGATACAGTGAGCTGAACCAGGAACACCTGACTCACATATCAGAAAGGATTGAAGGGAACAGGTTGTATATAAAAGTCAAGACCACTGAATCAAATGTGATTATTAAACTTGCTGCCAGGCATATACTGGATGGTAGTGAAGAGCTTGATGAGATAATGAATTGTGAGTGCTCAAAAGGGAAAGCCTGCCAGGACTTAACTGTTAAGGCTGATCAGGGTAAAGAAATAGTCTTCGAAAAACTTGTCTCAATCTATACTTCGCAGGATAAGAAAGTAACAATACCTGAGATGCATTCCCGAAAGGCTATAGATAAAATGACTGATTATGATGGTGAGCTGGAACTATCAGCGAGGGCATGGGAGGATATATGGAATGAACTGGATATAAGTGTTGAGGGTGACAGGGCTGCACAGAAGCTTATTAGACTGCACCTGTATCATATGATGGTAAGCTCATCACCACATCACAAAGACCTTGATGCGGGTATCCCACCTCGCGGATTGCATGGAGAAGCCTACAGAGGTCACATATTCTGGGATGAACTGTATATCCTTCCATTATATCATATACATTTCTTCGAGGTAGTCAAATCAGTGCTTATGTACCGGTTCAGGAGGCTGGATAAAGCTAAGGATTCGGCCCGCGAAAACGGTTATAAAGGAGCAATGTACCCCTGGCAGAGCGGAAGCGATGGCAGGGAAGAAACCCAGATAGTACATCTTAACCCTGTCTCAGGTGAATGGGGTGACGATTACAGCCGGTTACAAAGGCATGTGAGCCTTGCAATAGCATATAACCTTTGTAATTATTATAAGGTAAGCGGGGATAAAATATTTATGATGAAATATGGGGCGGAGATGCTGTTTGAAATTTGCAGGTTCTGGGAAAGTAAATGTGAATATGATCAGAAAGAGGGAGGATACCATATTCATGAAGTAATGGGACCGGATGAGTTTCATGAAAAACTGCCCGGGTCTGAGAAAGGTGGACTGACAGATAATGCTTATACCAATATAATGGTAAGCTGGATGATGTGCAGGGCTATTGAATTCATTGAAAGACTCGATAGTAAAGAGGAAGATAGAATATTTAGAAAATATGACATCGAACAGGAGGAAATTAACAGATGGGAAGATATCAGTTCACGATTGCTGCTGAATATAAATGAGAATGGTATAATAGAACAATTCAGGGGTTATTTTGAACTGGAAGAGCTTGACTGGGATGCATATAGTAAGAAATACGAAGATATACACAGGCTGGACAGGATTCTAAAAGCTGAAGGTAAATCACCCGATGCCTATAAATTATCCAAACAGGCAGACCTGCTTATGGTTTTCTTTAACCTGGGATTTGAAAAGGCAGATACAATAATAAAGAAGCTTGGGTATAAACTACCGGAGGATTATATAAGGAAGAATTTCGACTATTATATTGCCAGGACATCCCATGGTTCAACACTGTCAAGACTGGTGCACGCTGATCTGGCATACAGGCTGGGTAATCATGATTTTGCCTGGGACATGTATATGGAGGCATTAAGCAGTGATCTTGTGGATATCCAGGGAGGTACAACAGGTGAAGGAATACATTGTGGTGTAATGGCGGGTACAGTATATATGGTATTGTCTGTTTTCTGTGGTCTGGATGTGTCAGGCGAAGAACCTTCGCTGTGCCCTGATTTACCCTTGCACTGGAAAGGTGTGAAATTTAATTTCGCATTCAGGGGAACGCATTTCAAGGTGGCTGTTTTTCAGAATACCCTTGAAATAATAGTTGATGACAGTCAGAAAGACAAAATAAAATTCCATATTTGCGGGGAAAAATTTGATCTGGAGAGAGGCAGGATCTTTAAAATGAATCTTAAAAAGTGAAAGAGGATGCTAGGTGATATTTTATTAATCAATGATATGCATAAGCAAGCAGCTGAAGCTATTTACCAGGTAGTGATGAAGGATCTGGAAAAGAAGAACGGGAGGTACAGGTATATAGTAGGTATATCAGGAGAGTCAGGATCAGGTAAATCCGAACTTGCCCATTCACTTGGCAAGAGACTGAAACAGGAAAATATCAGGGTAAAGGTGATCCATACGGATAACTATTATAAAATACAGCCTTTACTGCGTGAGGAATGGAGAAGGAATAAAGGATTTGACAAGATCGGTATTGATGAATACGACTGGGTTAAGATAAGAAAGACAATAAGGGATTTCAAGGAAGAACAGGAGTGCGTAATACCATGCATTGACCTTATCCCGGAACAGGTAGATAAGCTTATTACTGATTTCAGTAAAGTAGACCTATTGGTGCTTGATGGCCTGTATGCCATTGATGCTCCCGATATCGATCTCAGGATTTTTATTGATCTTACCTACCAGGAGACAAAGATCAACCAGATCATCAGGATGAAGGAGGAGATGAACACTTTCAGGCTTAAAATACTTGATCGCGAACACCAGGCTGTTACCTCGCTCAAGCCCAAGGCCGACCTTATTGTGAATAAGTCCTACCAGGTAATTACCGCCGCAGACCATAACAAGATCAAAGTATAACCTGATCCCCATTTTAAGGGGAAGTTCCCGACCAAAATGTCGGGACAGGGGGATGTTTTTAACTTTAAGTTATGAGTTATGAATTATGAACTATGAGAGATGAAAATGCAGAGGCTATTCGATTTAAGAACTTCTTAAATCTGCATTCATCATTCGATATTCGTTATTCCCACCGGAGCAACACACTGATATGAGATAGTCCCGTTATTCCAATATTCAAGTATTCCAATAATCCAAGCGGTTTAAATCTCCCTTGTCAGCTTTGCAGAACCTCTTCTCTGTCTGGCTCCTCGCTAAGTTAGCCCACCGGCCTAATTATTCGCTATGCTCATGAGCTCACTGCGTTCGGTTCTTAACGCTCGGCCCCTCTTCAAAAGGGGATACCACCATGACAAAAATAATAAAAAAAGTCTTGTTTTTATTTGGATAATGAACATATGTGCATTATATTTGTAAAAAATTGATATAATGCCAAGGCCGAAAAGCAACAGAATAGTGTATGAACCACCGATTTACACTGAGTTTAAACCGGTGGGTTCCAGGGGTCAGGCTCTTGACGTGATAGATCTTACGATTGATGAATTTGAGGCCTTGCGGCTGGCTGATCAAAAAGCTATGTCGCACGCAGAAGCGGCAGATGAAATGGAAATATCACGTTCAACTTTTACCCGGCTTATTGAAGGGGCAAGAAAAAAACTGGCCGATTTCATTATCCAGGGTAAACTTTTAAGTATTAACGGTGGTAATATTCATTTCAGGAATAATATAATAAAATGCCAGAACTGTGGGCATATGTTCAAAACAAGTTTTAATGATACAATTACGGAATGCCCGGTGTGTAATTCAGAAAATTTACTGAACCTCGCAGGAGGATTCGGACATGGTAATTGTTGCAGACACAGAAACAGAAACACTTAAAAAAGGAGGTAATTATGCCAGGAGGAGACAGAACAGGACCCGTTGGAGCAGGTCCGATGACAGGCCGACGCTTAGGATTTTGCGTAGGCAATGATGAACCCGGTGCTTTTTATAACCGGGGATATGGTTTTGGGCGTGGCGCAGGTATGGGCTATCGCCATGGTCTTGGGAGCAGGTTTGGTCGCAGGTTTATGTGGCGCAGTGCACCTGTACCCGAATATGAAACAGGTACGGGAAATGAGAAGAAGTATATTGAAAGGGAAATAGAAGACCTGAAAGAGCATCTTTCATTTCTTGAGGATAAATTATCAAAACTTAAAAAATGATGCTAAAAGAAAGAAACTTCGGACAGGGTGGCGGGAAAGGCAGGAATAAGGGAGGCAGTTTTGGTCCGGGCGGATTTTGCGTCTGCGCAAAATGTGGAAAAAAACTACCTCATCAACAAGGGATTAAATGCACAACCGTTAAATGTCCTGATTGCGGACACCCGATGATCAGGGAAGAATTGTTAAATAAATAATAAGTCTGAATATGAAATTTGCTGTTCCAACCCTCAATGATGAGCTGACAGCTCATTTTGGACATTGCGAGAAGTTCGCAGTAATAGAAACGGAGAATAATACTGTAATAAAAGAAGAATTTGTCAATCCACCGGTGCATCAGCCAGGTGTTTACCCGAGCTTCCTGGCGGATCTGGGCGTTGATATAATAATTGCCGGCGGAATGGGGCAGAAAGCCCGGAATATATTTGCTGCTCATAATATACAGGTATGTATAGGAGTAGCACAGGATAGTCCGAGAGAACTGGTGGAACAATATCTGGCAGATAGGCTGGAAACCGGGCAGAACCTGTGTGACCATTAAACTGCAGTTTGGCATAGTGAAGATAGCAATAGCAAGCGGTAAGGGAGGAACAGGTAAAACAACACTGGCCACAAACCTTGCTGTTTACCTCTCAGGTGACAGGAATATTATACTTGCTGACCTTGATGTTGAAGAACCAAATTCAGGTTTGTTTATCAGGGCTGAAAAAATATATCAGGAAACCAGGTATAAAATGATACCTGGCTGGGTGGAAAATGCTTGTACATTCTGCGGGATATGCCAGGATGTCTGTAATTTCAATGCTATATTAAACCTGGGAACACAGATACTTATCTATCCTGAATTATGTCATAGCTGCTATGCCTGTTCAGAGTTATGCCCGACTGAAGCGCTCCCCATGCAAAAACAAAGAATGGGTGTCTTAACTCATTATAAGAATGGAAAGATTGATTTTGTGGAGAGTCGTCTTGATATAGGACAGGAACAGGCTGTTCCTTTGATAGACCAGACACTGAAATATATTGATACGTTGCCTGATAATGACAGTATTGTAATACTCGACTCTCCACCAGGCACATCATGCCCCGTAATAGAAGCAACAAAGGATGCTGATAAGGTAATACTCGTTACTGAACCTACTCCTTTCGGTCTTCATGACCTTAGGCTGGCTGTGGAAACAATGAAGATACTAAATAAAGACTTTGTTGTAGTGCTTAACAGATACGGCATAGGCAATAAAGGAGTGGAAGAATATTGCGAAGAGAATGATATCAGGATAATAGCCACCATATCCGATAGCAGACAAGTCGCTGAGCTTTATTCAAGTGGTGAGCTTGTATATGATAAAGTGACCGCTTTCAGGGATTCGCTTGACAGGATAAAAAATTATATACTGGAAAATTAATAGAAGTGCGATGAAAGAAATTGTAGTAATATCAGGTAAGGGAGGAACGGGAAAGACTTCTTTAGCTGCATCTCTGGCATTTCTTTCTGGTGAAGAGGCAATCATAGCCGATTGTGATGTTGATGCCGCTGACATGCATTTATTATTATCACCGGATTTTGGACATAGAGAGGACTTCTGTAGCGGGCAGCTGGCGGTAATAGATAGCGAGATTTGTACTTTATGCGGATTATGCATGGAAAAATGCCGCTTCGATGCCATTGAAACAAATGGTTCGGGCTACTTTGTCAAAACCATTGATTGCGAGGGATGCGGTTACTGTGCGAGAATATGCCCGGTTGAAGCTATAAGCATGAAAGATCAGCTTGCAGGGGAATTCTATATTTCAACAACAAGGATTAACAATACACTTGTTCACGCAAAACTGGCTCCCGGGGCTGAGAACTCGGGTAAGCTGGTGGCCAAAGTGAAAAAGGAAGCCAGGAGGATGGCTGAAAAGGAGAATAAAAAATATGTAATAGCTGACGGTTCTCCGGGGATTGGATGCCCGGTAATATCATCACTATCCGGGGCTGATTTTGTGGTTATAGTCACTGAACCCTCGGTATCTGGTATACACGATATGAAAAGAGTGTACGAGCTGGTCAGGAAGTTTGATATAAAAACTTCATGCATTATTAATAAACATGATCTGAACCCGGAGATCACCGGCCAGATAATGGATTACATTGAGTCAGAGTCAATCGTGTACTTATGCAATATACCTTATAGCAGTGCATTTACTGATGCAATAACCAGAGGACTGACGGTACTTGAAAATGGACACCCAGACATGGCAAAACTTGTAAAAAAAGCCTGGGAGAAAATAAAGCAGAATATTAATGATTAATACAGGTAAACATGAAAATTGCATTTACAGCAAAAGGATCGGACTGGAATTCAAAAATTGACCCAAGGTTTGGCAGGACGGAATACCTGCTTATTTATGATACAGAGAGTGGGGCACTGACATCATATGACAACCGGGATATTGAAAATGAAACTCATGGTGCCGGACCCAAAACTGCAAAACTGATATATGACACCGGTGCTGATATCATTATAACCGGCAATGGACCGGGAGAAAATGCGGCACTGGCACTTGAAAGGGCAGGGGTTAAAATATATACCGGTGCAGGGAAGATGAAAGTAAAAGAGGCCCTGGAAGCCTTCAATAATAAACAGTTAAAAGAATTTAATAAATGAGATCATTATAAACCAACCTCTAAGCGTTCATTTATGAAGAAATCAAGCCTGTTTCTCCTGATTGATGTACTGATGTTCCTGTTCCTGGCCCTGATGGCCGGACTGGGACTGATGATAAAATATGTTCTGGTCCCGGGTTCCAAACGATGGGATATATATGGTCGTAATGTAGACCTGACTTTTCTTGGCATGGATCGTCATGGATGGGGTACAGTGCACCTTATATGTGCGATATTCTTTGTTGCATTGCTGGTATTACATATAATACTGCACTGGAAAACACTTGTGGCTTATGTATGTAAGATCGTGAAAACAAAAACCGAGGCAAATATTTTGATTATCACTTTTGGTTTCTTATTATTCTTCCTTATAATATTCCCTTTTATGATTGATTTAAAGGTTACTGAACTTGGAGATGGCAGGGACAGGTTTTTACATGGGACGGAGCAACAACACATACCGGCTGCTGCAAGGAGGGGACAAAATATTTCTTCAGGCACAGCAATAGAGCCGTCGGAAGCCGTAATTGAAAAACCGGAGAAGGGTAGCCAGGATTTGGAGCATCATGATATCGATCCGGATATTGAAGTATTCGGATCTATGAGTCTTATTAATGTGTCAATAAAATATAATGTGCCGGTAAGCCATATATTGAGGGAATTGGATCTGCCTTCCACAATAAGCGGCAATGAGCAACTGGGTAAGTTGCGACGGACTTATGGCTTTAAGATGAGTGATATAGAATTGATAATACATGATTACAGACGCAAATAATTATAGGTTTGAAAGTTTGATTGTTTGAGAGTTTGACCTATCATTAACACTCAAACGATCAAACGCTCAAACGATCAAACAGGAATAACGATGAGAAAAACAACAAAAATCGGAATCATTATCTGTGACCGCTACAGGCTATGCGGCGGAGGTAAGTGCCTGCGGTCATTAAAGAACCGCGAAGGAGCATTCAGTATTTATGGCAAGGATGAAAATGTTGAGCTGGTAGGTTATACTACATGCGGTGGTTGCCCGGGCGAAAATATTGAATATGTGCCAGAGGAAATGATCAAGAACGGGGCCGAGGTAATACATTTTGCCACAGGTTTTCTGGTAGGCTATCCACCCTGCCCGTACATTGATCATTTCAAGAAATTTATGGAAGAAAAATACAAGGTAAAAGTGGTTCTGGGCACCCATCCCATACCCGAGAAATACCTTATTACACATACCGCACTTGGAACCTGGGATTCACCTGAATGGCAGGAAAAGATCAAGGACGCATTGCCGGATAAAGATATAAGGATAGCTTATAATTAGTCAAGGGCGGGGTGGTTTTGAGAACAGGGTTCCGTGTTCAGGGTTCTTGTATATAAAAGATGTTAGTTTTTGTAGTTAATATTCGCTTTTCTGGTTGGCGAGGGCCTGTTCAATTTCCCTGGATAAATCTTCGAACTCTTGATCATAATACGGAAATTTCTCTATGGCCTCTTTTATTAGTTTATATGCTTTTTCATAGTTGCCCTGTTTAAATAGGCCAAATGCAATAATCCTCCTGATATTTCCTGAATTTGGATACAACTCAAGAAATCTTTCAGCTATTTCTATTCCTTCCTCAACATCAATTTCCGAATCAATAAGAAAGTAGGCTAAACCAATCCAATAATCATTGTTCGGCGGACCCAACTCACATCCTTTCCTAATATGAACTTCTGCTTCTTTCATCATACCTGCCAAGTCATACACTCTTCCTAAATAATATTCAATATGATCCTGGGTATGACCTAAGCGTTTCTTTGCATTTAAATACTCTTCCAGGTATTTATTACCCGCTAAAGTATCATTCTGAGAAAGTGCACATATTGCCCAATTATAATATATTTCTCTTTTGCTTCTATCATCATTGAAAATATTCAATGCCAGTTCATATATTTCTTTTTCTCTTTCATGCATGCCTATATTATGCAATGAAGATCCAAATTGGGTATAAAAATAAAGATCTTTTAAAGGTTCACCCATTTTCTTACTTTTTTCAAGAACCTTTTCAAATGCATTAATGGCCTTTTCATGTTGAAACAGGATATTTGAATAGGTAATAGCAATGTCCATCCACCAAAACCTTGATTCTACTCCTGAAACCTCCATCATTTCAAGATTTTTCTGCATATCCTCCCCATTTTTACTAAATAGCCATGCATACCACACCCCTACCCAATACTGGTATTTAAGTGGTAGTTTTTCTTTGTTGTTGTAAGTTTTTAAGATCCAGAATTTTACTTCTTGATCAACATCGTGGATTCTTAAATTATAGCTGTAAGAAATAAAAAATGATGCCAGGGTAAATGTAGTATCAATTTCAAATGCCCTTTTAAATTCCATAATGGCAGGATCATATTCACCGGCCGCGAACATGTTAAGGCCTTCAATATAATGCCTGTATGCTTCTGCTGACCTGGTATATGCTTTTAAGACATCAGTATCGGCATTTTCTTCAATAGCCCTGATCTCGAGGTGGTTTTTTATTTCTTCGCATAAGGAACCGGCCATTTCAAGGTAGCCTGATGACTGCAGGTTGCCTTCAACCCTGTGAGTTGATATGACATTCCCTGTTTCTGTGTCAACGAGATTGGCAAGTATCCAGTAGGTGTCTTCTCTTCCCTGGTAACTGCCTGTGATGTATGTTCTTGCCTCTGCCAGTTTTGCAATTCCTTGTGCTTTAGCCGGAGATATTCCGGCGGTATAGACCTGGTTGGCACTTTGAGTTACCTCATACATGGTATGATCATCACAAACAGCCAGTTCTGGAGAGTTTCCAAGCACATTTATTATCAGGGATGAAATTCCGTTGCTGAACCAGTTCAGTGTTGTATCACCCGTGTGGTTTTCAAAGGGCATCACTGCAACAGATATCCTTCCATCTTCATCACGGATATCCTTAAAATTATCTTTCTTGAATATTTTTGGATATACCAATATCATAACAGCAACAAGCAGGACAGCAATAATAATATCACTTACCTTCAGTTTCCTTTGAGCTGGTTTTGAAACTGCTTCTTTCTCCCTGTTAACCTTCGCCGGCTTTGTTTTCTGGATACCCTTTGGTGTGACATCAAATATCCAGCTGAAGATTACTGCAA
>Ga0315552_1000122_pt1 | contig 50438 bp, 47 predicted proteins | sample SalMarSW160170MG_2_FD_203102 | JGI IMG/M metagenome (GOLD analysis project Ga0315552, IMG submission 203102) | Salt marsh sediment microbial communities from the Plum Island Ecosystem LTER, Massachusetts, United States - Salt Marsh Sediment SW1601-70 ...
GCTTACCATTTATTTTATCACCACGACATACAAAAGCACCGGTCACATTTTCCCTTCGCTCTTTCACAGTTGTTGTCCTTACCTGAGGTTTTGCTTCTTTGACACGAATAAGACAATCCATAATGACAGGCAGGTTCATAAGTTTACCCAACTCTTTAGCTAAGAGGGCTGCTTGGTTATAACCTCGCTCTCTCAACCGCCGTGGGTGAAGAGGTACGGGAACAAAAGCTTCGCCTGGCAGGGGGGTGAGTAGCAAATAATCAGCTAATAGCGCAGCTAAAGATGAAGAGATTGCCTTCAAGTTTTGGTATTTTAGCTGATGGATAGCCTGGCGCATTGCCCCTTCAAAGCGGAAAGGTGAGCGAATCCCATCAATTGCAGTTTGCCTTTGGCGGCATGTGGCGCATAGGACGCTGTTAACCTGGGGTTTGCCACACTTGGGACAAAACGGGGGCAACAGCTTTGGCACGCTCTGTCGACAATCAGAGCATAGCAAGGTCCCCGTTTTCCCGCAGCCGATACACCGCTTTGGGAAAAGGGCATCTATTACCAAATCAACTAACCGGCTCAAGTGCAGTCGATTTTGGAATACCGTCTGTTATGCGCGGCGGCTGTGGATTGCTCCGCTGAGAATAGGTTCGTTTAAGTATATTTCGCCATTCCTGATTTTTAGATTATAGCCGCAATCAGGATTGGTGCATACCCAAGCCTTGTAGTGAACAGCCGCTCCCTGACCACCGAAATCAGACAGCGGTACGAGGTCTCCTTTTTCGCACTTCTGACATTTAGGGAACATCATGTTTTCCATGGATTCCACCTCCCAAAACCAAAATTAATGAACAATTGATTGTATATCAAAGATCACAAATTGGCAAGTAAAATCTGGTTCTTTATGTTTATTTACAAATTTATTCTCTTTCCTGGTTATTTTTGGGATGTTAAGTGTTGTATGTGAAACAAATTATCCGAAGGTTGCTTAATAAAATAGATGACGCGCGTCATCTTGTTGAAATAACTTCATTTGTCTATAATCTGGTTATGCTAAACAGGGCAAGTCTGAAATTACCTAGATTTGTTGCTGAGCTATCTGCACCGAGATTCCGCAGGAATGCTCTCTGGACAGCTAGAATTCGTTACATGCTGATCATTGGCGTTTGGGGTTTTGCTTTGATTGGGTATACCCAGGGAGTACTTTCTTTCTCAATGCTTCCGTTCCACATTATAGCCGCAGTGGGAATATCCGCTAATACTTTTCTTTACTTTTATCTTCTGAGGCCAGCAGCATATAAAAAAGCAGAGGACTATAGGCGAATAATTTGGATAGGTTTGAGCACTTTAATTGTTGATATGGTCGGGATTACGGCCATAGTTTACTTTAGTGGCTATCTGTATAGTCCGTTCGTTATGCTTTTCGTGGTGCATCTGCTGAGTGTCAGCATATTTCTAAATTTGTCTTTGGCAGGCTGGAGTCTCCTCGGGATTGCTTCTTTGTTTGTCGCGGGAGTAACACTCCTGCCTAAAGCAAGCCAACTTCCCGGTGTGGTTATGCTTGAGCCCAGCCCTCCTCTAGCTATTTTTTCTTTGGCCTTCTTTGTCGCCCTTGTTGGTTTGATGGTATTCATGGGAAGCTTCGCGTCCAATGAAGTTAAATTCAAAACGGAGGAACTGGCGGAAACAAACAAGGGGCTGGAGCAGCTAATCAGGCGACTTGAAGAGCTCAATGCAGAGAAGAAGCAGATTCTTGCCGGCATATCTCATGACCTTCGCAATCCACTCACCTCGATCATAGGATTTTCGGAAATGCTGCGTGAAAAGACCAAGATAGATTCAGAATCAAAGTACTTCCTTGAAATCATAAGCAATGAATCTCGGCGTTTAGGTCATCTAGTTGATGATATTCTTGACATATCTCGAGAGGAAGCAGGCACACTGCGCTGGCATATGAAAGTGCACGATGTCTCAAGTATTATGGAACTGCCAATAGGCGAGGCGGAACCAGAGGTTGTGGCAAAAGGGTTATCCTTAAGGGTGACTATCCTCCCTGGCTTACCACCAATATATGGGGATAAAGAGCGATTGAGCCGAGTCGTAACGAATTTGTTAAGTAACGCTGTAAGGTTTACCTCTGTTGGATTGATTGGCATCACTGCGGAAGGAAAAGACAAAAATATCTTGATTCAGGTATCTGATACGGGAATTGGTATTTCGAAAGAAGACCAAGCCAAGTTGTTCAAGCCTTTTGGGCGAGGTACTGAGCAATATGATGGCATGGGTCTAGGACTATATATCTGTAAAACCATAATTGACCACCATGGGGGCAACATCTGGGTCGAAAGCGTGCCAGGTAAAGGCAGCACATTTTGTTTCACTTTGCCCGTAGCGACAGAAGCTAAGGTCTCAACACAATCAGAGGAAAATCTATAACATCCAGCCCTTGGTAAATACACATAGAACAATGGCAGAAAAACTGCCTTTATTTTGACATTTCGCGGGGTTACTTTTGGTGTTTAGGGGATAACGCTGCGTGAATCGCAGCGAATAGGTCTTCGGAAGTGAAAGGTTTTCTCATATATCCATCAGCCTTCAAGCTTAAAGCAAGCTTCTCATCCAATTTGTGCTGGAGAGCAGTGACCATGACCACAGGGATATTCTTGCTAGCTTTCATGGCTTTGAGTTGATTGCAGGTTGTAAAGCCATCCTGCCCGGGCATTAAGATATCCAGCAAAATCAAGTCGGGTTTCTCTTTTTGAGCTATGGTTACAGCCTGGTCTCCGTCGCCCGCTTCGATGACATCATAGCGGTTGCCAATCATGTTTTTGACCAGCAATCTTATATTTGACTCGTCATCTACTACAAGTATCTTTTTCTTTTTAGCCATTTATGGTTCCCTCCTAAGTTAATTCTACACCGAAGTTCAAATCTAGCTGGGCTGTTGTTCACAATTTAATCATAATGATTATAAGCCAAATAACAAAAAATTTCTACCTATCCGAAACCTAAAGTGGAACATAACCTCACGAGTTCTCTTGTCCTTTCGTTGCAATTTATCTTTGTACAATCTCAACGACTTTGTCCCGTTGTTTGAAGCCGCTTATGAGCTTGACCTGATTTTGAGGCACCTTAAAGTGTTTGGCTAGCAACTTAATGATCTGCTGGTTGGCTCTGCCTTCCTTTGGTGGCTCTTTAGTTGTGACTATAAAGGTGTCGCCTTTCTGGGTAACTTCTTCGTTTTTTGAGCCAGGCTTTACCTTAACTTGAATTTTCAATTAGGTCTCCCCACATTCCCTGGTTGTGAAACCCGCTTAACCTGACTTCCGCTATTTCATTGCTCAATGGTTTCTCGCTGTGAGTGAATACTCTAATATAATTATTGGTCAGCCCGGAATATATATCACTCTGTGGGTTCGTTTCCTTTTCCCATAAGACAGCCATGGTTTGGCCTAAGAATTGCTGTTGAAAGCTATGCCGACAACTTTGCGACAAATCCAGCATCCTTCGAGTGCGTTCCTTCTTTACTTTGGTGCTTACCTGGTCAGGCATTCTGGCTGCCTCAGTTCCAGGTCGAGCAGAGAAAGGGAAAACATGGATGTTAGCAAAGCCAGCTCGCTGGCAAAAAATGTAGCTTTGTTCAAATTCCTCATCGCTTTCCCCTGGGAAGCCGACAATGATGTCAGTGGTGATGGCCACTGCGGGTATTTTTTGCCTAATCAACTCTGTCATCTTTCCATAAGCGTCTAGGGAATAATGGCGGCGCATTCTCTTAAGCATCGTATCACTACCGCTTTGGAGAGCCAGATGAAAATGAGGACATAACGTATTGTCTTGCCATAGCGCTAGGAAGTCTGGGGAGAGTTCCTGCGGTTGCAGTGAAGAAAGGCGCAGTCGCTCAATTCTTGTGTTACTAAGGATGTGCTTTATCAAGGTAGCAAGATTGCTGTTGTCATTTTTATAGCAGCCGATTTTTGTCCCGGTGAGAATAATTTCTCTATAGCCGATGGCTACTTTTCCCTGAATCGTGCTGATTATTTCCGAGGCTGGTAAGCAAAATTGGGGAGTTCGCACTTTAGGCACGATGCAATAAGCACAGTGGCTATTGCAGCCGTCCTGAATCTTCACCAAGGAGCGAACTCTAAAAATACCGTTTGTGGTGGAACTTGCTTGGTGGAACTTGTTCTGAGCGAGTTTGTTCAATCGCTTCTCTTCGCCAGAGTAGCAAAAAGCTAAGCCAGCATGATCGTGCGAAGGACAAGCTTCGAATAAAAAGGCCCTTATGCTCTCAATCAGGTGTTCCTTTTCCTCATTACTCAAAATGAGGTCAGCAATAGGTATTAATTCTTGGGGAGCTCTTTGAGCATAGCACCCGGTAGCGATGGTTAAAGCCTGGGGATTTCTCCGCTTTGCTAGCCTGAGCCAGTGGCGCGACTTACGGTCAGCAAGCTGAGTGACCGTGCAAGTGTTAGCAATATAGATGTCTGCTATATCGTTTGGTGACACCGGTTGGTAACCAGCCTCGTGGAATTGGTCAATTAGTGATTCAGTTTCTGCTTGATTCAATTTGCAGCCCAATGTATACAAGGCTACCTTTAAGGTTCTTTTGTTATGCATAAAAGGATTATATTTATTATTTGATCGGGCGGTCAAATTAGTAGTATTTACCTTGATTTTAGCATCATGGTATAGTTAACGGTTTTCATACAGGTGATTGAGCATGAAGTTGGTCCCTAGAGTTCGGTGGCATCTCTTGCCTTCGGCACCTCAGGCATATCTGTGTGCTTCGAGTCTTCCACCATTGATTGCCCAACTCCTCTATAATCGTGGTGTGCAAACTGATGAAGCAGAATCCTTTTGGACCATCGACCATCGTCTTGAAGGCGATCCCTTTTTATTTCCTGATATGACTCCAGCGGTGGACCGAATTTATAAGGCTTTGCTTTCAAGGGAAAAAATCGCTATCTACGGTGATTTCGATGTCGATGGCATCACGGCCACAGTTGTCGTGGCAGAAGGGTTATCATGGCTTGGTGGCGAGGTTGTCCCTTACATTCCTGACCGTGTTGATGAAGGACATGGTTTGAATGCAGCGGCGGTGGAAAGGCTTGGTAGTCAAGGGATTAGTCTGATCATCACTGTTGACTGTGGAGTTAGTAACATCAACGAAGTACAGGAAGCCGGGAAATTAGGTATGGATGTGGTTATCACTGACCACCATTTGCCATTTGAGGTGTTGCCTCCGGCAGCAGCTGTAGTTGATGCGAAGCGAAGTGATTCTCGATATCCTTTTTCAAATTTAGCTGCTGTAGGTGTTGCCTTTAAGCTGCTGCAAGCGTTGTTTTACCGGGATAGTAAAAAGGCGCAGCTTCGTGGATTGCTAGATTTGGTTGCTTTAGGCACTGTTGCTGATATGGTTCCCCTTGTTGGTGAAAATCGCTACCTGGTGAGCACAGGATTGAGGATTCTCAATAATACTCGCCGGTTGGGACTTCAAGAGTTGATTAAACAGGCTGGATTGGAGATTGGTAAGATTGATGCTGGGGAAATTTCATGGACTTTAGGCCCTCGGCTTAACGCTGCGGGTAGGGCAGGGGGTGCTTTGGTTAGTTATCACTTGCTTACCGCTCAATCATTGGATGAGGCGCATAGTTTAGCTGCGGAATTGGAAAAAAGGAATAGGGAAAGGCAGCAGTTGACGGTGGAGGTATTGGATAAAGTGAAGAAGAGGATACAGCTCAAAGCGAAACTTCCGATGATTATTGAAGGTGATGAGGGGTATCCTGTTGGTGTTATTGGGATTGTTGCTAGTAGGCTAGCGCGGGAACTTAACAAACCAGTTATTATAGTCAACCTTGGTGAGGAGTTCTGTCGTGGCAGTTGCCGAAGCATAGCTGAGTTTAATGTCTCGCTCGCCCTGGAGGAATGTCGTGACCTACTGGTCACTTTTGGAGGGCATCCCTTAGCTGCAGGGTTCACTGTAAAGCGAGAGGATTTGGCTCAACTGGAGAAGAAGCTTATGGACTTGGGGACAAGCCAGCTTTCTCACATGGATATCCAGCCGGAGTTAACCATCGATGCTGAAATTCCATTATCGACGCTTAACGGTGAGATATTGAATCTAATTCAGAAGTTAACCCCTTTTGGGGAGGGCAATCCTCAACCTACCTTTCTTAGCCGCGGGGTAGAGGTGGTTGAAAGTCATAATTTTGGCAATGAAGGGAAGCACTTGGAGCTAAAACTAAGACAGAATCACGTAACTTGGCAAGCATTTGATTTCAATTCGCAGCAGCTGGCGGAAGAAATCCCCACCCACATAGACATTGTATATCAGTTGGGGAAGGGTTATTGGGGTGATGAGGAGGTGCTACGTCTTAATCTTGTTGACTTTGCTACTGGGTAGTGCCAGCGGCAGGTTCAGCAGTGGCCTTCTGTTGAAACCTGCGAATCCTGATAATAAGGATAGGTAAACTCACCAGTAATATTGCCAGACTGAAAAGTTGTCCTTCTTGAAGCCCAAGGAGCAGTGGGGGATCGGCGCGAAGAAATCTCAAGCCAAAATCGCCAGCGCTGTAGAGACAAAGGTACAAAAAGAAAAGGGAGCCCCGTGGTTTGAGCCGTCCCCGTAATCGCCATATCACAGCGAAAACTATCAGATTCCATAATACGAAGTAGATTTGTGTTGGATATAGAGGCGTGTTTTGAGGGGCACCGCTATTTGGGTGAGTGTAACTCACTGCCCAGGGGAAAGAGAGAAAGGGGCTAAGTTTGCCGTAGCAACAGCCATTTATGGTGCAGCCGATTCTACCAATTGCTTGGGCTAGCGGTGCCCCCACAGCTAGGGCATCGCCTATACTTGGTAAGTTTTCGAGGGAAATTTGCGCTGCTTTTATTCGCCAGTAAATCCCCCCTCCCAATATGCCACCGATGATGGCTCCATGCAGCGCCCAACCATAGGGTGAAATAATTTCGGAAGGGTTTACCCCATAGAGTAACCACGGTTGAATGAGATAAGCTAACTTCCCTCCGATAATGCCACCGATGATCCCCCAAAAGAATAGATTATAGGTGGTGCTCTCTGGGACAGCACGCTGCTTCGTTTCTCGAAAGGTGATGACTAACAGTGTTACCACGGCCGCAACCACCATAATCCCATACCATCTTACTTGGAGGGCGCCGATGGAAAAAGCGACAGGGTCTATGCTGATGACAAGCAATTATCCCTTCCTTTTGGATAGCTTGAACCATGGATGATAGCTAATTATGGCATCGCGGTCTAATTTACCGTGGACGAAATAATTGGCGATTCTCAAGTAGTCTGCTACCCTATCAGGCATCAAAAAGTGCTCCTCGACATATTCATGGGCTTTCTCTCCAACCAATTCTGCTTCTTTTGGGTTTCTTAACAAGCGGATTACCTTGCTAGCAGCCTTTTTTGCCGAAGTAACAAAGAAGCCAGTCTCTCCATCTGTAACCTGAATGGGAATTGCCCCAACTTCCCGGGTTATCACCGGCTTGCCCTTCCACATGGCTTCGGTGATAACTAGCCCAAATCCTTCCTTGATCGAAGGTTGCAATATTATCTTGGCAGTTCTTTGCAAAGCATTTACCTCTAGGGCATTAACGTCTCGGTCATCCGAAAGCTTGATAATGTGAATGTCAGGGTCATCTTTCGTTTTTTCACATATCTGGTTGAAGATTGCTTCACCCTCAGGGTCATCGAGAGCCATATTGCCAGCTATTATTAGCTGGCATTTTTCTTCAGTTCGGGCAATTCTGTGAGCTTGGATGGTCAGGTAAATTCCCTTCCAGGGGTCAAATCTCCCTATCTGGGCTAGCATGGGCATACTCTGGTCTATTTCATATTTCTCCAGTACGTGTGTGATTTCGCTTTGGGTCAATTCCTTGTTCTTGTTGGAAAGAGGGTCGATGAACGGAGGAATTATGTATTTATGTAAAGGCCAGTACTCCACAACATAGTGGGCGCCGGAGAATATCGCCGCATCATAGAAATCAGCACAGAACGTGATGAACTCGTATAAAGTGGGATTGGCTTCCAACGTCTGTTCTTCTACATCGATATGGGATCTCCAAACCCACTTCTGTCCTTTCTTTTTTAAATAACGAGCCAAAGCTAACGGCTGTGGATCATGCACGACTACTATATCTGGCTTATAATCGCTAAGGTCTTTGGAGTACAGGTCGGCGTTTTCCTTGAGAGTATTGTAATATGTCCTTATCATTTCAAGAGTGAGGACTCCTTTCTTGCCTTGCAAAAGATTGTGAATAGTTTTTGTCACTTTATAAAAAGGCTTGGTGCCACGCATGACTTTCCATTCGTCCTCTACCCCCAACGCATTCAGGAATGGCACTTGAGAGTAAAGCATCTCAGCTACGCCGCCACCAACCGCTGTCGAGTTAATTCCTAACATCTTTATTCCTTTGAGTTTGCGGGCAAGTTTTTCCAGTGTCTCCATCCGCTCCTCACCCACTATGGGGATATAGTCCTGTAAAGGGGATACCGAAAGGGACTCCAGTCCCTTTCTTCGGCTATACATGGTGCCGTCCTCCAAAGGCAGTTTCGTCTCCACTTGCTCAGCTGCATCTTTTATTTGAGTTTCCATCTTACTCCTTATTGCGGCTATGACAGAATGTAGCTAGAAATCTTAAACCATAATAATACAGGAACTTGAGTTAGGATAAAATACTACTAACAAAGTTTTCGGCATCAAAGTGGGCTATGTCTTGTAATCTCTCACCAGTGCCTATATAAGCAATGGGTATGTTTAGTTCATGGCAAATAGCAAAGATTATTCCTCCCTTGGCGGTGCTATCCAGTTTAGCTAAGAAAATCCCGGTTATACCTACAGCTTCAGTAAAATACTTTGCCTGAGTTAAGCCGTTTTGTCCTGTAGTGGCATCTAATACCAATAAAACTTGGTGTGGTGCTGTGGGGTCAAGCTTAGCAGCCACTCTCTTGATTTTCTTGAGCTCTTCCATAAGATTAAACTTAGTGTGGAGCCGACCAGCGGTATCGATAATAGCTACTTGGGCGTGGCGGTTGCGTGCGGCCTGGATAGCATCGAAGACAACTGCTCCGGGGTCGCTACCTGGCTGGTGAGCAATAACTTCAGCATCAGTTTTCTCTCCCCAATACTTTAGCTGGTCTATAGCTGCTGCCCTGAAGGTATCAGCAGCTGCTAAGATGACTCGCTTCCCTTGTGAGGTAAGACCATAAGCCAGCTTGGCTATGCTGGTGGTTTTCCCTGAGCCATTCACCCCTACTACCAAGATGACTTGAGGTACTGAGTCAGCGTTAATCGGCTTTGGCGGGATGTTTAGCAAATTTATCATCTCATTCTTCAGAGCTGACCTTATTTGAGAGGATTGTGTCAGCTTATCCAGTTTCACTCGTTGTCTGACTCTATCTGTGAGTTTCTTCGTGGTTTCCATACCGACATCAGCCGAAACAAGCAATTCCTCAAGCTCATCCCAGATTTCTTGGTCCACAGAACCCCGGTCGAAAATATGAGCTATTTTGCCAAACCAAGCTTCCTTACTTCGCTTTATCCCTTGCTCAAGCAATGTAATCTCCCGCAAATTGCTGGATTAAATATGATATCACCATTATAACCGTATTGCTGACTATTATTTTCTATTGAGAAAGGGCAACTATGGCTGCTTTTTGATGAATAGTAGTGGATAGACTATATCGCTGAGGCAGCAAGGAATCCAAACGGCGAGGAATAGGAATAAGAAAACGAAAGGGAGCAAGGGAAGCCAATTCGCTGTTCCAAATGAGGTGAAGTAGAATAGCGATGCCCAGGTACTCAACAATACATGTCCGAAATGTGGTATTTTGGTTGTTTGCTTCCAATAACCAATTGCGCTGCCAAGAAGTGCTGCACCGTTTACCACTATCCACTTTTCGATTCCAATAACGGGGATTCTTGAGGTTTCAACAAAAGGCACATGGAAGTCCATTTCGATATGAAGCAAAGTTCCTCCCATATAAGGGACTAGAACGTCGCTCATGGTAGCTATTCCGATTGAGCCTGTCCAGCCGATTAAAACCGCTGCCCAAATTTTAGCCTTCTTGTATTTGGTGTACATTGCAGTGGTTACCAGCGCGCTTAATACAACGTGGATTGGGTGTAAGGTGTAGAAAGCAGTCTGGGAAATCTGGGTGGGAATATTACCAAAAACTATTATCACCATGATGATAATTCCGGTAAGAGCTCCAAGGGCAGTGAAAGGAGCGTGTCTTCTGAGTTCCTGTGCTATCCTCTTAAGCATCTCTTGTTTAATGGATTGAGGTTAAGCGTTTTTTCGCTTTTGGTGTTGCTTCCTATAGCAATTGGGACAAAGCCCCGAAGATTCAGAGAAATGGTGTTCAGTATGAAAACCAAGGTTCTGAGTAGACTTGCTTTCCTGGAGACACAAGTGTTGGTCAACAAATTCTTGGGTAGTTCCACAATTGTGACAGACCATGAAGCGGTGGCAACCTTCTTTATTGCCCAAGGTGCACTTCACAAATCCACCGCTCGACAAAATTCTGTGAACTAAATTGAGACTGCAGAACAAGTCGAGTATACGGTAGATGGTAACATGGTTTAGATGTTTGTCTTGTTGGCGCAAAAGCCTTTGTATGTCATAAGGTGAAAGTGATTTTTCCGCCTCCTCGAGAATCTCAAGCACCTGCCTTCGTGGCTTAGTAACTTTATAGCCCTGAGTTTGCAGGACACGGATTGAGTCTTGAACCACAGGCATATTGTATAGAGGTGCAAGCTTAAATGCAACAATGTTGCGATTACGGCCGTGCTAAGCAGTCAGTTCCTGAAGTATTATTATCGCTGCCTTCTTATCCAGTGGCTGGTTGTTGTTGCCACACTTTGGCGATTGGATGCAAGATGGACACCCATCTGAGCAGGGGCATTCCTGAATTACCTTCAAGGTAGCTTGCCATAGTTCGGTTATCATCTCAAATCCCTTCTCCGCAATGCCGATGCCTCCGGGATAGGCATCATAGATGAAGATTTGTGCCTTTCCGGTGTCAGGATGAAAGGGAGTAGAAACGCCGCCGATATCATTTCGGTCACAGAGAGCGAATAGAGGAAGTATAGCTATGGAAGCGTGTTCACAAGCATGTAACCCCCCATGGAAATCAAGTCCAGCGTCAGTTATCCTATCGATCGCCTTTTGCGGCAAATCAAACCATAAAGCCTGGGTGAAGAAGCTCTGTGGTGGTAAGTCAAGCGGCTCCTCGGCGATAACTTCTTCAGTGAATTGCCTCTTTTTCTTAAAGCCAATTACTGTGGTGGTAACATCCACATTTCCCAGGTAGACTTTTATACCTTTATGCTCTTTTTCTCTGGTTATCTTTGTAACACTCAGGTCGGTGATTTCCTTAGCTTGAGTGTAGTAATCAACTTGCGTTGGGGTTGCCATGGCAGTACGGGTGTTTAGGTCAAGTTCGACGATTAAATAGGACTCTCCTTGGTGGAGGTAAATGGCGCCAGGGTGTATTTGAGAAAAAGCAGCGCTTTCCTCTACGGTCTCTAACATACATCCTTGTGAAATATCAAACACAGTATAGTTATTCTTCGATGTCGCTCGTATATTTATGTCTTGGGCGGGATAAGCGACAGTGGGAGAAAGATACCACTTATTCCCAACTTGCCTCATTTTGCCTTCACACACTAGCCTGTCCATTTCTATTTCAGTGTTACTGCCAAAGAAGTCTTTATCGCCACTATCGAGAGGCTTTTCCCAGGCAGCGCATAGAAGATGAGGTTCGAGAATGTACGGATTTTCGGGATTGACCAAGGCATTATCGAAGTTCTTGCTGAAGAAGAAATCTGGATGCCGCATGAGGTATTGGTCAAGAGGGTTATCCTGGCCAATGAGGAAGCTTAGAGATTTGCCTGTAGTTCGTCCGCTACGTCCTGCTTGCTGCCAAGTACTGGCAACACTTCCTGGGTAGCCAGTAAGCACCGTAGCTTCTAGGTCACCAATGTCTATGCCCAGTTCCAAGGCTGTAGTAGCTACTAAACCGAGAAGCTCACCGTTGAAGAATTGGCGTTCAATTTGGCGTCTTGTCTCTGGAAGATAACCTGCTCGGTATGGACTGATTTTCAAGCCAAGGGAAGATGGTAGTTGCTGCCGGGTGTAAATGTAGACAAGCTCGGTTAGCTTGCGAGTGCGCGTGAAGACAAGGCTACGGATATTGCTAGCAATAAGCTGACTGAAAAGGAAGGCTGCCTCGCTGTTGGGACTACGTCTGGTGCTTTTGGTCTCATCGATAATCGGTGGATTCCAAAAGGCAAAATATTTCTTTCCATGAGGTGAGCCATCTTGAGAAATTACCTGAAATGGTAATCCAACTAGATTTTGAGCATGTTCTTTAGGATTGGCAATTGTTGCGGAACAACAAATGAAGCGGGGACTGGAATTGTACAGGGCGCAAACGCGACGCAATCTTCGCAGCACATTAGCAGCATGGGAACCGAACACACCTCGGTAAACATGTGCTTCGTCCACCACTACGTAGCTTAGGTTGCGAAATAGCCTCGACCATGATTGGTGATTTGGCAAAATGGCAAGGTGAAGCATGTCAGGATTAGTGAGCACTATCCTGGCTTGCTTTTTTATGCGCATTCTCTGTGCCTGTGGCGTGTCACCATCAAATGTAGCTATGGCTTCGTTGGAAAGAAACTCCGGACATGCTATTTCCTTCAAGCTGGATAATTGGTCTTGGGCTAGAGCTTTGGTGGGGAAAAGGTAAAGAGCGTAGCTATTTCTGTTCGTTAAAATTGCCTCCAGTGTAGCTAGGTGGTAACACAAAGTTTTCCCGCTGGCACTGGGCGTAGCTATTATTACGTTTTCTCCGGCAAGAGTGAGGGTTAGCGCCTTTATTTGGTGGCTGTAGAGAGAAGATATGCTCAGCGACTCAAGCCGGGCTTTAAGAGCAGGCTTGATATCCAGTGTATCTAGCTCATCGCAGACAACACGTTGCGAAGGAATATGTTGGATGTGAACCAATTGCTGCCTGTAGACAGGAAGTGTCTTAAGGTGATGCAGGAAAGCAGCAGCATCCATCAGCACTTCAGGGAGATGGGAAGGTTTCTACTGTTGAACTTAATAGTTCCAGTTCAGGGTAGTTTTGAGTAATGAACCTGATTGCATTAGACAAAGTTTCATCATTGTGGCTTCTGTGGGTGCTAACGCAGGCAAGTCCCAGCGTGGCTAGCTGCCAGGAATGTTGATTATCCACTTCGGCTACAGAGACATTAAACTTATTGTGCAGCCGGGTAGTAATGGATTTAATTACCCGACGTTTACCCTTAAGGGATTGATTCTCGGGAAGGCGAACCTGTACTCGGCATACACCCACCTGCATTCTTGTTAAAGACGATTTGCTATTGTTGTTGAACGACCTGATTAATTATACTCTGAAGTTCTCTCAACGCCAACCGTTAACTCTTGATGAGGCTAAGGAAAATGTTGACTACTGTTGGACCAATACCTTTAGATTCAAGCAATTTTTCCTTCAGGTTTTTACTATCTAAAGATTGGTCATATAAATTCTATGGAGAACCATACCGTTTCTTTAATTTGTTAGCTATGTTAAGCAAGTTGGATGCTGTGGAGAAATCTTACCGTACATAACCACTGGAATTCAATATCTCCACCAACTTATCCCAGCCAGCATTGATGATATTTCCCAGAGTAATAACTCCCGCTGTTTCAAGTTCTTGAAAAGTTCTCCTGGCTATTTTGGAGGAAATCCTTTGTTTTATTTTAATACTCAAATCATCTTGTGTATAATTTATTTGGGTAGATAGCTAACTTTGATATTATCTTCTTTTTAGTGGAGGGGAGATGTTTATTGAGAGTCCAAGGTATACTGAGCGTTTTGGAGCGGTAAGGATAAATGCTGTACAACGAGTTATCGCGTTAGATTCGGGATTTAAAGGTGAGCTGCCTCCACATGGTGCCATGGGGGTGATGAAGATAGACGAAGATACTATCAAACAGTTTGAAGATAGGATGGCGGTGGTAATTCCAATTAAGGACGAAAAGCTCAAGTTATTTGAAGGTGTGATTAGTGGCGTGCCACATGATTGCTTGATTATAGTGGTATCGAATAGCCAGCAGGGAAGAATTGATAGGTTTAAAATGGAAAAGGATACCTTGAATCAAATTTGTCGCTATACGATGCGCAATGCCTTCATTGTGCATCAAAAAGACCCCGTTATTGCTGAGGCTGTCAGGCAAGCAGGATGTGATGCCCTTTTAGGGGAGGATGGACTGATACGGGATGGCAAAAGCGAAGCTATGGCACTAGGCGTACTTCTGGCCAAAGTGGCAAAGAAAGAATATGTTGGCTTTGTTGATGCTGACAACTATTTCCCTGGCGCGGTATTAGAGTACGTCAGGAATTTCGCTGCTGGTTTTAGCTTAGCTCGGTCTCCTTACAGTATGGTGAGAATATTATGGCATTATAAGCCTAAAATCTCAGGCGGGCTATACTTTATGAAGTGGGGAAGAGTGTCACAAATCACCAACAAGTGCTTGAATGATTTGATTTTCTCTAAGACGGGCTTTGAAACTGACGTGATAAAGACAGGAAATGCTGGAGAGCATGCTATAAGTATGAAGCTTGCTGAGCTTTTACCTTACGCTTCCGGGTATGCTGTGGAGCCTGGTGAGCTGGTATACCTCTTCGAAAGTTTTGGCGGCATATTGCCCGAGATAGACCATGAAGCTGTAGAGCATGGTATAGACTTATTTCAAATCGAGACCAGGAACCCTCATATGCATGAGGAAAAAGGAACAAAGCATCTCAAGCACATGTTGCTTGACGGGTTGGCTACTATTTATCATTCGCCACTTTGTGAGGAGAGCACAAAAAAGCTTATCTTAAGAGAGCTAGTGAATCAAGGAGCCTTAAGAAGTAGGGAAAAACCACCTGTTCTGCATTTTAGTGGTCCGATAGGTAAAGTAGATGGCTCGAAGTTTATGGATGCTATAAAGGACCACATTGGTGTACTTTATGCCTTACATGAGGAATAAGGGGTTCATATTTTATCTGCGAAAGATTGTATTTTCTCTTTTTCAGGCTCGTTAAGCATCTCCTCGCCATATGCTGTGATATCTAAATAAAGCTGCACATGTTCGGGTATTTGCCAAATGTCATCTCTAGCATAACGGTAGCCATATCGTGAAGAACTACCCATCTTCTTGGTAGTTATTTTGCTGCTGGCATAACCGATTTTGTTAACTAAATCGGCATTAAAGCCATTCCTCCTGGCTATTGTGTCTAGTACGCTGTGGATACCACTGCTATGTTGAGCAGCTTCCTTGCTTCTATCGGCATATTTATTCGGGATTCCAATTTTCTTAGCAAGCTGGCGATGGGGATGCTTTCCCATTCGGTCATTTTCAGAAGTCACTTTCAACTCAGGCGCTACACTCATAGCTAATTTTACTACTTGGGAATCAAGATAAGGAAACATTACTTCCATTTCATGTGCCTTGGCTATCTTATTTTCCCGGTCCAGGGTCTCTACATCAGCCATGGTGAAGTCATCCCACATTCTTCGGGAAAGCTCCTGGCGACCATCCTTGCCTAAAACATCGGGATACCAGCTATATCCACCCCATAGTTCATCTGCTCCCTGCCCCGAGAAGATGACCTTTATGCCATCTTGACTAGCCATGTCAGCTGCGGCGTAAATAGCGATGCCAGCTTCAATTTGAATGAAATCTCTTTCCTCCACTGCGTCAATAACTTTAGGGATATACTTCTGGACATCGTCGGTGCTTAATACCTTTACCCTGTAGTCAATTCCCATTTTTCTGGCGAATTGCTTGACCAGGAGCATATCAGGAGAATCAGCCAAGCCAGCGGTATAAGCAGTCACCTTTATTCCATTAAAGGAAGCAATATCCGACACCAATTTTGCGATCAAACAGCTATCCACACCTCCGGATAACAACACACCAACTTTATCTACATCCGTTACCCTTTTTCGCACTGAGGAACAAATAGCTTCGTGGTAGTAATTTACAGCTTGCCCCAGGTCTTTTATTTCAATCCCACCTTTGCTGAGAGGGAAGGCCTTTTTGATTCTGATGCCGTTTTTATTAAATACAGCGAGCATGCTTGCTCTCAAAGGCATGACATTGCTTAACCCTATTCTCCATAAAGCTTTTTTATTGGAAGCAAAAGCTGAAAAATTGCCATTTTTAGCAATATACAGGGGCTTTGTACCTAACAAATCCCGCATTACTACTGTTTGGTCAGTGCTGCTAGCTACCAAAGCATAATTCCCATCCAAATCCGTTAACGCTTTCTTTATCTTTTGTTCAAGGTTGCCGCGGTGTTGTTTCAGTAGATGAACTAGTCCCTCGGCACTAGCGTTCTCGGTCAGGCGACGATTGTGAGGGAGCTCAGATATTATTGAAGATGGGTTATAAAACTGACCATCAAACATCAATACCAGGTTATCGCCGTAATCTAAATAAGGATATTCCAGATTTTTTATGTCGATAGGTGAAAATAGTTCAGCTAAGGCGGTGTTGCCAGTTACACTTTCAAAGGATGAACTGAGTAACCACTGGTGTTCATTGCTATCGGAATTAGCTTTAGTAGCATGTTGAGGGCGGAAGGCTTCCAGCATGGTAGTTAATTTATCTCTTCCTTCGCTACCATCCTGGCTGAAAACGCCGACTAATTGACTCATATTATTTTCATTCCGAAGAGCAACAAGTGAGGGCTATTTTAACAGAGTGACTCGGGTAACGCAAAATTGTGGAGTAAGCCTTGATGAACAAAAGCGTTGACCCATGTAATTGGGGCAAGGTAAACTTGGTGAAAGTGAAAAGCTCATGAAGGCGGTTATCTTAGCTGGGGGAGAAGGAACCAGGTTACGCCCACTTACCTATAATACTCCTAAAACAATGGTTCCTGTATTGAATCGTCCTTTTCTGGAACACCTTATCAATTATCTTAAGAAACACAAAATTGTTGACATAATACTTGCGATGGGGCAAGTGTCTGAACAGGTGCAGGCTTACTTTGGTGATGGTAGTGGATTTGGTGTGAAGTTAACCTATTCTGTGGAGGATTTTCCATTGGGAACTGCGGGAGCTGTAAAAAATGCTGAAAAATTGTTGGATGAATCCTTTATTGTTTTTAATGGTGATATTTTCACTGACCTTGATTTAACTGCCATGATGAATTTTCACCGTGAAAGAAAGCCTATTGCTACCATATCCTTGACGCCAGTGGAAGATCCCACTATCTACGGTGTGGTAGAGACTGACGGACAGAACAGAGTGAGGCATTTTATAGAGAAACCACGTTGGAGTGAAGTGACTACCAACATGATCAATGCTGGCGTCTACATTCTGGAGCCTGATATTTTGGGCTATGTTGCCTCCAATACTTTTTTCTCATTCGAACATGATGTTTTCCCTCCACTTCTAGAAAAAGGGCGAGCTATCTACGGCTACCCATTTGAATCTTACTGGATTGATATTGGCACACCCGAGAAGTACTTCAGACTAAATCGCGACCTACTCCTTCGTTATGTTAGCGATAAGGATGTGAAATTTGAGGGAGAAAGTTTTGTTCACCCCTCAGCTCAAATTGAGGGCCCAGCTATAATTGGTGAAAGCTGCTTTATCGATAGAGATTCGGTAATAAAAGGCCCTGCTGTTATCGGTCCTGGCTGTCAAATAGGGGAGGGTGCTACAGTAGAAGGAGTGATATTGTGGCAAAACTGCAAAGTTGGTAAAGAAGTGAAGCTCAGGAATTGTATTATTGCGTCTAATTGCTACATTAAACAACGAAGCGAAATTTTGGACAACTGTGTTTTAGGTGACAGGGTGAAAGTCAAAGAGGGTAGCAAATTACCCAGAGGTACTTCAATTCAGCCGAACGAGGTTGTTAACTGCTAAAGATGAGGCAAATTGTATTCACGGACTTGGATGGCACCCTTCTCGATTTAGTTACTTATTCATATGAAAAATCTATTGCTGGAGTAAACCGACTCAAAGAAATAGGTGTGCCTTTAATATTTTGTTCGGCGAAGACTAGAGCAGAACAAGAGGTATACCGTCATAAATTGGAAAATTTTCATCCCTTTATAGTGGAAAATGGAGGTGCCATTTTCATACCGCGAGGCTACTTCCCATTTTCATTTGAGTACCACAGAAGTATCGATGAGCTATTGGTCATTGAGTTGGGCACTTCTTATGAGGAAGTCAGACAATTGCTGGGTAAGGTGATAGAAGAGGGTGGATTTCACTTTAGAGGATTTGGCGATATGAGCGATGAGGAAGTAGCTGAGGAAACTGGTTTAGATATCGAGTCTGCTAAATTAGCTAAACAAAGGGAGTATGATGAGACAGTTGTCATTGCGAGCCCGTCAGCCGACGGAAAGCAATCTCACATTACCTCTGGGGAGATAGATAAGTTTCTACAGAAGATTGAGCAGGCTGGCCTTAACTGGACGCATGGGGGACGGTTTTACGGTGTTATGGGGGATAATGATAAAGGTAAAGCGGTGAAGATTGTGACTGGATTATATCGTGAGATGTGGGATGAAATAGAGACTATTGGGTTAGGTGATAGCCTCAATGATTTGCCTATGCTTTCTACAGTTGATATACCAATCTTGGTGCAGAAGAGAGATTATACCTGGGAAAATATAGGTGTGCCTGATTTGCGCAAGGTTCAAGGAGTTGGACCTGAGGGATGGAGCAGGGCAATAAGAGAAATATTTGGAGGTTGAAATGCAAACGATATATTTGGTGCCCCATACTCATTTCGATGTAGCCTGGGCTTTCACCAAGGATGATTACTACCAGATAAATGAGCTTATCTATTCCGAAGCTCTGGAGCTTATGAGAAAATCGGAATTCAAGTTCTGTATAGAACAATGTTACTTGTTGAAAGCTTTCGAGGAGAGAAATCCAGAGTTATGGTCAGGGTTGAAGGAAATGATCCAGAAGGGAAAGCTAGAGATCGTTGATGGTCAATGGCTTATGCCAGATACTATGCGTCCCGCTGGCGAAGTATTGATAAGGGAGATCCTCTTCGGGAAGAGATATGCCAAGGAAAAATTTGGCGTGGATATTCCTGTGGCTTGGGCAGCCGACAACTTTGGCTTAAATGCTCAATTGCCCCAAATTTACAAGAAAGCAGGATATAAGTGGCTTGCCTTTAGAAGAGGTTTGGGTGAAAGTGTTGGGAACAGGGTAAGCGAGTTTTTGTGGGAGGGGTTGGATGGAACAACTATCCTGTCTCACTGGATGCCTGGAGGCTATAGAGCAGGATTATATATGGATAAGCTGGAGCAATCGTTTAGTACCCTCAACAAAGTTGCTGCCACGTTACAAATACTCATGCCTTCGGGTAGTGGATCGATCCCACCTCAGGAAGAAATACTTGATGCAGTTGATAGTTGGAACAAGACTCATAAAGGCAGCTTTATGAAGATCGCTACCCCAAGCGAATTCTTTACCGCTTTAGAACAGCAGGGGAAGGAATTTGAGGTGATAGATGGTGAAATGTATGATGACGAAGTCGCGAAGGTTTTTCCCGATGTGTCCTCCAGCAGGGTGTGGGTAATATTGGGCACCAGAGAATGTGAGAGATTAATTGTAGCTGCTGAGGGACTTGCTACCATAGCTTGGTTGTTGGGGAGACAATACCCCAGTGAAGTTATGCGGCGGAACTGGGAGAAGCTTCTTTTCATTGCCTTCCACGACGTAATAAACGGATGTAGCGTGGATGAAATTTATGAGGAGGTAGAAGGCCACTTTAATTCTATGAGGCAGGAGTTAGGCGAGCTAATCAATGAATGTAAGGAATATATCATCGGTGAGCAAGAAAATGGCTCAAGCAAAGTGGTAGTTTTTAACGTCTTTCCTTGGTGGGTGACTGATTGGGTTGAGGTTGAGGTGGAGCTTGATGCTAATTCCAGTGGCATAAACGAGCCTGGGTTGAAAGACGACGATGATGAGATAGAATGTCAGGTATTAGAGATTGAAAAGGCTAGTGGTGGTGTCTTTACCAAAGCCAAGCTGGGTTTCGTGGCTAAGGTACCACCTTTGGGTTATAAGATTTATGACATAATTGAGAGGACTAAGAAGCCCACCGGTAAAATAGAGGCAGAGGGAAACAAGTTAGTCACTCCATTCTTCACCCTGTGGGTAGATGATAAAACGGGAATTGTCGAAGTTTATGATAACAATGGGAGGCTATTAATAAGAGGTAATGAGCTCATTATTGATGACGAGATAGGAGATCTTTACTTCCATCACAGCAGATTGGAAAGGCCGATATACACTGAAGGTGGTGAAGGGATTCGTTTTGGGGATTTCAAACCTGTCAGTTTCAATATAGAGGTCAATAACCAGAGAGCCAGGATAACTTTTGAAGATGCATACTATAGTCTTATATGGCCTTATAGGCTGCGTGAGAAATATAAACCCCTCCTTTATAGACATAAAACCATTGCGGTATATAAGGAAATCACCGTCTATCGGGATATTCCTAGAATTGACTTTACCCTTCAGATTAATAATAAACACCCTGATGTGCGCATCAGGAATAGATTCGATACTAGAATAATGCAGCCGAATTATTCCCGCGAAACGCAATTTGGCGTCATAGGGGAACCAGGGAGGTTCATATCTGGTGTGTCTTTTAAAGTTCCCTCCCTGAGCTGGGTTGATTGCAGTGCCAGGGATAGAGGTGTAACCTTCTTCGGCAGGGGAATACCTATAAACGAGATGGGGGAAGGCTATGTTTATCTTACCCTGCTTAGAAGCGTGTCTACCCTTTCAGCCGATGGTGAAAGTGGACCCTTTGTGCCTACACCTAAGGCTACGGAAATCGGGTCATATGCTTATGAGTATGCTCTATATCCACACGCCGGGGACTGGAAAGAGGCGAATTCCTTCAGGAAGGCAGATGAATTTAACGACCCTCTAATAGCTTCACAAATATGTCTCGGTGAAGGAATACAGCGAGGGCGGTCTTTTCTCGAGCTGAGGCCCGATAACCTTATCTTGTCAGTTTTTAAGAAAGCCGAGGACAGCGATGAGGTGATATTACGGTTCTTTGAGTCACGGGGTGAGGAAACGATGGCTGAGATTGAATTATTCCGAGAGATTAAAAGGACGGCGGTTGTTGATTTGCTGGAGCATGAAGAATTTGAGCTGAAACCATCTGGCAATACGCTAAGAATGAAAGTGAAGCCTTTTGAGATAGTAACCTTGAAGCTAGGGTTTTAGCCCACTTTACGATAAAGGATGCACGCGTTTGTCTTGTCAGCCTCGCAAATTGTTGAGCTACCGCTCAATTTTGAACTGGCACTTCCCGTCGTCTGCCATGCTGGCTTCTAACGAGGGCTTGGTGTCGAAGTCAAAGTGAGAGAGTATCTCCTCTATGAGCGCAAAGCAAGCCGATTTGCACACCATTTTATCCACTGCTTCCTTCCCGTATTCCTCCTCTATAGCCTTATAGAGGCTACATTCATTAAGCCTGAAGGAGAAGCTCTCGGGGCTATTGGTGACTATCCTTAGCCTTCGAAATGGCTGGATGCTCAAGTATGCTATTTCTAGATATCTTTGCGGGATGAAGGGGAATTTCATCTCACCTGTTTTTTCCATGGCTTTCTTCATAACGTGGTAAACTCTATCAATCCTTTTCTCGCCCTTTTCGATACTCTTACGGGCTAATTCTCTCCCGTATTCTTCTAAAGAGGCTTTTGCATCTTCAATAGAATGAGGCTCCGATAATTTCAATGTCTTCACAAAATTCACGGGGGCAAATTCCTCCGACAACTCCTTTATCATTCCCTCATCAAGATCGAGGTTATATTTCTCCATTTAGTTACTCCTAACCTTTATTTTTATTGCCCCGGTAGGACACACTTTAACGCAATCCATGCATAATACGCACTTATCCTTGAACACTGCTTGAACCTCATAATTCTCGGGAGCGGTTTCTTTGAAACGCTCGACTTTGGTGGGGGCGACTGAAAAAATGGCCTGAGGACAAATTTGAAGGCATTTTTTACATTCATAAGGTGTAGGGCATTTATTTTTATCTATCTCGATTTGAGGTATCACCTTACCATTCCTCCTTTAAAGCGGGGAGCTTCTCACGGTCGATAAGGCTTATTGCATCTTGCGGGCAGGCGTAGGCACATACTCCGCAACCAAAGCAACGCGTCATATCGATATTTGATTTTTTCGTGGTAACCTCCATTTTTATGGCCCCAAACTGACATCCTTGTACACAGGTACCGCATCCTGTGCACTCCTCATAATTTACCTTTGCCACTTGATGCCCTTTTAGCAAGAAGGGCTTTATGCCATAGTCCAACCTCACCCTTATGGCAAGACAATCAGGGTAATCACAAAGGCAGATGCCACCAATATAGGGAGTGCCGAAAGTCATTATTGTTATGACCATCCCCCGCTTATGCCAGTGTTCAATATGTTCTTTTGCCTCTTTAGTGGAGAGAAACTCCACGCCACCTTTGTACCTCTCTGGCCATTCTTCCCAGCGAAACATTCCGACACCTAACCCAAGACAGGAACGGGGGCGATGCTCTCCATCCTCCAAGGTTGCTCGGGTAACCCTCCTGCAGAGGCAATCAATCCTGGCTATTGGATGAGCTAGCTCGATCATTTTCTTAGCGTCCTCCAGGGATACAACCTGTCCCCCCATTGTTTCATGGAACTTTGAGTATTCCTCCTTCATCTTTTCAAAAGCTTCGGGGTTATCTTTTAACTCTATCAGTGGTTTATAGTAGAAGGCCCCCTGGAGCTCAGCCAGTATCATTGGTTCCTTTTCCCCTCCCTTCTCCACTTTCTTGTATAACGGCCTGGCATAGTTCTCTGGATTCAGATACCACCGACCCCCGTTATCTCCATATTTTTCACACAATTCACACATGCTTTTACTCCTTATGCTGGATTTCCACAAAAATGGTACACTTCAAAGCCAGTTTTTCCAAATGGTCGTTCATCGAAAGCGCGAAGGTAAACAGGATTCTTCATCAAACATTAAACAGGAAAGTAACTACGTCTCCGTCTTTGACAACATAGTTTTTGCCCTCTGTTCTGAGCATGCCTCTTTTCTTGGCCTCAGCTAGACTGCCGCACTTCTGTAAATCATTGTAGCTGATTACCTCAGCTCGGATGAATCCTCTTTCCATATCCGAGTGGATCTTTCCTGCCGCCTTCAGTGCTAATGTACCACTGGGGATAGTCCAAGCCTTTAGCTCAGCAGAGGCTGTGGTGAAAAAGGAAATCAATCCCAGAAGGTGATAAGAAAGATCGATAATTCGATCGACCATAGAGGTAGTTAGCCCCATCGCTTCACGAAATTCTACGGCTTCGGTGTCGTTGAGTTGAGCTAATTCCATTTCTAGCTTTCCGCACAAGGCTACTATAGCAAATTGAGGGTAGACAGAATTCAACTCGTTTTCCAACAATGTGGCTTGCGGCATTTGTTCCTCTCCAATGTTGAGAATAACCATCATTGGTTTAACTGTGAGAAATTGGTAGTTAGATAATGCCTTTAGCTCATCTTCACTGATATTTTGTTGCCTTATAGGTATATCCTTTTCCAGCCCCGATTTTATTTTCTGTAGCAAATGTTGTTCCTTCAAATATGCTTCACGCTCTGAGGCTGTAGCTCCTTTCAAGGCTGATTCTAGTTTCTCTAGTCTCCTTTCAATTATAGTCAAATCGGAAAAGGCAAGCTCTAAATCCAAGTTAGCTGTATCTCGCTTAGGGTTTATGCTTCCTTCAGGGTGAGGAAGCTTTTCATCCTCAAATGCTCGAACTACCTGAAGCAAAGCATCAGCAGTGGTCAGGTAATTTAGAAATTCTCCTTCTATCGCCGCACCGCGGTGTGAAGATTTAGGGAAGCCACCAATATCCACATAACTGACTTCAGCAGGAATGGTTTTCTTGGGCTGAAACATATTTTGAAGTACCTCTAACCGCGAGTCGGGTACCTTGGTTATTCCTACATTGGGTGTCAGTGATGAAGAGTAAGCGGTAACTTCAGCCTTGCCTTTGGTCAAAGCGTTAAAAATAGTTGTTTTTCCGCTTTTGGGTAAGCCTGTAATGGCAATTTTCATGTGCACATTTTACCACAAGTTTGAATTTGAGCTTGATGACAAAGGTAATCAATGCCATGATAAAATACAAAACATGTTCTACATCCTTTATGGGGAAGACGATTTCTCTATTTACCAGGCTTTGGGTGAGATCAAGGAAGGATTGGGTGATGCAGGAACACTGGCAGTTAACACTGTGAGCTTAGATGGTGAACATTTGACTTTAAACGAGCTCAGGCATAATTGCAACACTGTTCCATTCCTAGCGCCATATCGGTTAGTGGTGGTTAAGGATTTGCTCAAGCAGTTTGAGCCAAGAAAAGGCGAACTGCGCTCTGGCGGCCGTGCTGTTACTAAGACTGATGATAAGTTGAAGGAATGGAAAGATCTGGCTTCTTATACTAAGCAAATAGCGCCAACCACGGTATTGGTGCTAATTGATGGTAAATTAAGCAAACAGAACCCCTTATTGAAGGAGCTTTCACCATTGGCTAAATTGAGGGTTTTCTCCAAGTTGCATGGTAAAAGGTTAGCAGCCTGGATACAGCAATGGGTGACTGGAAAAAACGGCGCTATTACACCTGAAGCAACAGACTTGCTTGCTCAGCTTATCGGTGGGAACCTGTGGGCGATGAGCAACGAAATCGATAAACTTCTCCTTTATGCGCAAGGACGCAGTATCGCGGAGAATGATGTCAGACAGTTGGTAAGCTATGCGCAGGAAGCCAATATCTTTGCTTTAGTAGATGCTGTGCTTGAAAGACACCCCGAAATAGCTCACAGGATACTTCATCGATTGTATCAAGAAGGAGCTTCGTCCGCTTATGTCTTGGTCATGATTACCAGGCAACTTCGCTTGATAGTACAAACTAAGGAATTGAGTTCACGATTGTCACCAAGTCAAATCCAGGCTAAATTAGGCTTGAAAAGTTACGCTTTGGATAAGACGCTTGCCCAGGCCAAATCGTACGACTTCGATCGTATAAGGCAAGCATACGGCAGGCTGTTAGAGGCCGATGTGCATATTAAGACGGGTAGATATAATGACCGGATTACTCTCGAACTATTAATAGCCGAGTTGTGCTATGGCAAAGGGACATACTCTGACAATGTCGTAGAAAGATATTAGGATGTCTTCCTACTCTTCTTGGTAGCTGTGGATTTCCCGGATGGCTGCTGAGCTTCTGCCATTTCAGGGATAGCATCGCCAAAGTAAACTTTAGTATGAGGCCATGGAATCTCAATTCCCTCCGCGTCGAATGTTCTCTTAAGCCGCAGTCTCAACTCGCCCGTCACAGCCCATTGCCTTATTGGTTTGGTATCCCCCAGTATCTTAATGTCAATGCCGGAATTCCCAAGATTATTTACTCTGAGCACCTGCGGTGTGGTGATAAGATCTGCCTTCCATTCAGGGTCTCCAGCCATTTCCTTGCATACTCTATTTATGACCTTGATAACACGGTCAAGGTCTTCTCCATAAGCCACCGAGATATTCAGGTTTACTCTGGAGTACCCTTTAGTAAAGTTGCTGGCTGCTTTAATTTCACCGTTGGGAATGGAATGAACGAGACCGTCCAGGTCTCTAAGAACAGTGCGGCGTAGACCTATTTCCTCAACCAGGCCAGCAATACCGGCGACTCTAACCACATCACCGACATCATATTGGTCCTCTAACAGGATAAAAATGCCATTGAGATAATCTCCGATTAGACTTTGAGCACCGAAGCCAATAGCGATACCTATGATGCCAATTCCAGCTAACATTGCAGTGATGTTTATTCCGAACTCGGGAAGAATGGTAACTAGAGCGAGGATGGCAATTATGCCCAGGCTTGCTTTTATCAACACTGAAGACAAGGTATCGCTTCTCTGTTTTATCGCTTCTTCAAGCTCTTCCTTCATGCGTTGTGTCACCGTCCTCTTGATTAGCACTGGGATAAGGTGACGCACCACAAAATACAAAGCAACAGCAATGACAACGATGACCAGAATCCTGATACCGCTCTCTGCAAGCCACCCTATAGTGAATATCTCAGCCATAACTAACCCTACATTTATCATAGAATTGTTTAAAGTGCAACTCTTAGTTAGAGGTTAGAGCTTGATTGGCACCCCAATTCTTGGTATGCGGACTTGCATAGTGGAGCTGAGTCTACTGGCAAAGAATCTGGGATGTTCTGTATGTATTGGGATAACAACCTCTGGACTTATAGCCTCTATGAGTTCTAGTAACTCTGGGCCTGAAGCGTGTCCGGAACTGTGCAAGCCCTGTTCACTTGCTGGCACTTTGCCTGTTTTTGCGCTGGGAATACCAACAGGTAGCAGCTTGAAATGTGCCAGCCACTGTTTCAATCGCTTAACATCAATGCGTTGCTCTTCATCAAATGCCTCGCTTGAGGAGTAAATATAAACGCCACCTTCACCAGGGCAAATGTCAATCAATTTGTTAATATCCCAAAAGCTGAAGCAGAGGATATAATCTCCTTGAGCTTGTCTAATATCATCGGGGTGGACGCATTTCCCCTTTTTCCTGTATTGAGTGTATAAATGCTTCTCCCAATCCACAGCACTTCTTGCTTCTGTATATAAAGTAATTGTGTCGTCTTCAACGGGGTCAGGAACTTCATCCATTACCAGGTGAACAGATTGTAACATATAGGCATCTCTTGGCAGTATTACCAGTTTTCGATTACATTGCCTGGCGACCTCTGTGAACGTGAGCAGCCTTTCCAGGTTTCTGGGACCAAAATCGGCTATTACCAGCTTGCCTTGGGCTTGTAATACCTTGTTGAGTGCATTGTTAACGACCATTTCTTCCGTGATATTGCTGCCTTCTTCCTTGATGTTTGTTCCTTCGCACAGTAGCACGATCGGGTGAAGGGCTTTTGCCTCGCTGATAAATTTCCTGGTCAGATGCCCCATTTTGCCATGGAGACGCAGGTCACCGGTATAAACTACCCAACCCTGGCTGGTCTTGACAGCAAAGGCTGTTGCTCCATATATAGAGTGGTCAACAGGAAAATTCCTCACTGGCAGATTGCCAATCGTGGTAATGGTGATTGGCTGCTTGGCCTCTATCTTCCTGCGGGTAGGAGATTCTTGCCAGAATTTACCAGCTTCGGTGGATAGTAGTTTTGCGTCAGCAAAGCAAAATTGCCTTTGAATTGAACGATATTGCTGATAATCTTTGGGAGTCAACCGACCGTCTTGTTCTTCCCGGGGAATGGCGTAGCATACCTCTTTCTCGAAATCTCCTCTACTTGAATCTTGAATTGCCTTAACCAGAAATGCTGTGGTTGTGCTACAGACAATGGGAATATCATGGTGCAAAAAAGATATGTGCCCACTATGGTCAAGGTGAGCATGGGAGAGCAGCACAGCATCTAGATGTATTTCTCTGACCCGGGTATTTGGACTTACTCTATCCCATATGTTTTCCCAGGGGGGTTCAAGGTCCCGCCGATATATGCCTTTAACAGCGGGAAGGACACCAGTTTCAAATAAATCCGCTAATCCTCTGGCACTGCGAGGCTTTAGATATTCTTCGAAGTATTGAGACCAGAGGTTATAATTGATGCCAAAATCAAAAGATATAATGGTCTCATCGGCTTCAAGTAAAATCTTGTTTCCGCCGATTGTTGCTGCACCGCCGTAAATTGTGATACTTACGGCCAAAGCTGATCCTTCTGGTATACCAACTCAGCACTTAGTTCAATGAAATCCGAGGCAGCAGCAAATTTACCGTGCATTCAAAAGTAATGATATAAGATACACATACAGTATAACAAAAGCGGAAGATTATGAAGAGGCATGTAACCCTCTCCTTCTAAGCTGATAACCGTAGGGCGGAGAAAACCTCCGCCCTCTTTTAAGCAACGCTTAAATTTTCCGGTGGGATCAGTAACTTTGTTTAGCCTTTGCCGATGCGGAATACCTTTGTGCCGCACCTGGGGCAATTGCCTTGTACTGCCGGGCGCTTGTTCTTGAGTGTAACGTTTCTTGGGTTCCTAATCTCGACCTTGGCTCTGCACTTCACACAATAAGCTGTTGCCATAGCTTAACCCTCCTTTTTTTGTTACTTTACGTAGCTAGCAGAATAACAAACCCACAAATTGGATGTCAATAGTTTAAGCAGAAAAATTAAATAAATTACCAAGCTTAATCCCTTTTTAGCATTGTCATGAATGCTTCTTCAGGGATTTCGACTCTCCCCACCCTCTTTAGTCGTTTTTTGCCCTCAGCTTGTTTTTCCAGGAGCTTTCGTTTGCGAGTGACATCGCCTCCATAGCACTTAGCGAGCACATTTTTTCTCAGTGCCTTAACAGTTTCTCGAGCGATTATTTTCCCCTCAACTGCTGCTTGGATGGCTACATCAAATAGCTGTCTCGGGATAAGCTGTCTAAGCTTCTTAACTAGTGCTCTCCCTTCAGCGGAGGCTTGATCAGCATGGACAATACGAGATAAGGCATCAATAGACTGGTTGTTAACCAGAATCTCCAGTTTTACTAAATGTACCGGGTGATACTCAGCGAAAGTGTAGTCTAAAGAGGCGTAACCTTGTGTGCATGATTTGAGGCGATCGTGAAAGTCAACAAGAATAGCACTTAGTGGCATATTATACTTTAGTATGGCTTGCTTCCAGATGGAGTCGCCTTCCTCTTTGTTTTCGCTTAGATATTCCATCTGTTGGAATTGCCCTTTGTAAAGTGGCAACAACTCCATCAGAGCGCCAATATACTTGTTTGGAGTAATAATGCTGACGGATATCCAGGGTTCGTCAATCTCCTGGACTTCGTAGGATGGTGGCAGCCTTGCTGGATTATCTACCATGACTGTCGTGCCATCCCTCTTATGTAATTGATATGCTATGCTGGGTGCGGTAATCAATATCCTTAACCCATATTCTCTTTCCAGGCGCTCCCGGACAATATCCATGTGCAATAGACCTAGGAATCCGCAACGAAATCCTGAGCCCAGTGCATTACTGCTCTCTGGTTCATAGGATAGCGAAGCATCGGTCAGCCGCAGTTTATCCAGTCCGTCACGGAGATTCCGGTAGTCCTTTACCTCCATAGGATAAAGCCCGGCAAAGACCATTGGCTTTGTCGGGTGGTAGCCTGGCAGGGGTTGAGAAGCAGAATTACGGGCTGAAGTGATTGTGTCACCTACACGACAATCGCTAGCATTCTTTAGCCCTGTAGCGATATAACCAACCTCCCCGGCGTTTAAAATTGGTAGCGGAAGCATTTCGGGCTTGAAGATGCCCACTTCTAATGCTTCGGACAGCTGACCCGTGGACATTAGTTTCAATTGCTCACCCTCTGAAATATTGCCATCAACAATTCTGACGAAGGCGACAACGCCCTTATAGGGGTCATATTTAGAGTCGAAGATTAATGCCCTTAACGGAGCATCTTGATTTCTCTGCGGGGATGGTATCCTCTCGATGATAGCTTGCATAACTTTGTCTATTCCCTGGCCTTCCTTGGCTGAAGCGAAGATAATTTCTCCTTCATCAAATCCCAAAACGTGTTTCAGTGCTTCAGCTACCTCGTTTGGTTGAGCATTGGGCAAGTCAATCTTGTTAATCACTGGAATAAGATGGAGATTATGCTCCATAGCAATTGACACGTTAGCCAAAGTTTGGGCTTGGATTCCTTGAGAGGCATCGACTACCAGAATAGCGCCTTCCACAGCAGCTAAACTCCGTGACACTTCATAGGTAAAATCAACGTGGCCCGGTGTATCAATCAAATTTAGTTGGTATTCTTGACCGTTAGGCGCCTTATAGTCCATACGGATCGCCTTGGCTTTGATGGTGATTTTCCTTTCCCGCTCTAGTTCCATTTGGTCTAAGAATTGTTCCTGCATTTGCCGTTCAGGTACAGTTTTGGTTACTTCCAGCAGGCGATCGACCAGAGTTGACTTGCCGTGGTCAATATGGGCGATGATGCAGAAGTCTCTAATCTGTTTTTGTTGCATACAAATGTTTATGCTAACATACCTACTGTCTAGCTTCAATTTGTGGAATTGAGGGCAATGGAAGAGTGACTAGCGACGAGATCAGGGAAGTCTTTTTAAGCTTTTTCGAGCAAAGGGGACATAGGGTTATTCCCAGCTCATCTTTAATTCCCCACAAGGACACCAGTTTGCTATTGACTACGGCGGGCATGGTACAGGTTAGGCCGTATTTCTTGGGATTGCAAAAACCACCAAGACCGCGACTAGCTTCTTGCCAAAAGTGTTTTCGCACCACCGATATAGATTCCGTCGGCAATAGCAAGCATCTTACCCTTTTTGAGATGCTGGGGAATTTCAGTGTAGGAGATTATTTCAAGGAAGAGGCTATCTCATGGGCATGGGAATTTGTCATTGAGTATCTGAAACTCCCTGGGGAGCGATTGTGGATAAGTGTTTACCTTGATGATGATGATGCTTTTGCCTGCTGGCGGCAAGTTGGTGTTCCCGCTGAGAGGATATTGCGATTTGGTGAGGAAGATAATTTCTGGGGACCAACCGGCGACTCAGGACCTTGTGGACCGTGTAGTGAAATTCATTATGACCATGGCGAGGAATTCGGCTGTGGCAGACCTGAATGTAAGCCCAATTGTGAATGTGGACGCTTTTCGGAAATATGGAATCTGGTGTTTACTCAATATAATCAGACCACCGATGGTAAGCGTATCCCTTTGCCTAAGCCGAACATCGATACTGGCATGGGATTGGAACGGACTGTAGCCGCTGTCCAGGGCAAGTCCTCATGTTACGAAACAGACCTTTTCCTCCCCTTAATAGAACGCGTTACTCAGCTAGCGGGGAAAAGCTATGGTGAGGAGAAAGATATTGACCGCGCTATAAGGATTGTTGTTGAGCATAGTCGTGGTATTGCTTTTCTTATCGCTGATGGTGTTTTGCCTTCAAACGAAGGTAGGGGATATGTGCTGCGGCGGATATTGCGGCGTGCCTCTCTGTTCGGGAGAAGGCTTGGCCTAGACAAGCCTTTCCTCTCTGAAATCACCACCGCTACTGTTAGCAGGATGAACCAGGTATACCCTGAATTAATTGTCAATCGAGCTATGATTGACCAAATCACCAAGGCGGAGGAGGAAAAATTCATCGATACTTTAGAAACCGGGCTTACTTTGGTGGAAGAGCTGATTGAAGAAACTATGAGCCGAGGGGAAAGGTCTTTGCCAAGCGAGCAAGTATTCAGGCTTTATGATACCCACGGGTTTCCTGCGGAACTAACTGCTGAGATTGCCGGGGTAAGAGGGTTAAGCGTAGACCTGACAGGCTTCGAAGCTGAGATGCAAAAGCAGCAAGAAAAAGCCAGGGCAGGGCAGAAGTTTGTATCAGATAGAGGCTTTGGAAAAGAGGAAGTCAAGGTTACACGTATGGAATTCATTGGCTATGGGGAGACTACTTCCCAGTCTAAGCTTCTTGAGTTAAGAGTAGAAGGGCAGCCTGTTAAAACTGCTTCTCGAGGCGATGAAGTTGACATAATTCTTGATAAAACGCCTTTCTATGGTGAGATGGGTGGGCAGGTTGGCGATACCGGTAAAATCAGCAGCCAGAGGGGAGAGGTGGCTATTACAAGTACTGCTAGAAGCCCCTCAGATGTGATAATTCATCATGGCAAGGTCATTAAAGGAAGCATATCTACGGGTGATGAAGTAGAGGCAAAGGTCGATGTAGACCGCCGTCTGGACATTGCTCGTAATCATACTGCCACTCACTTGCTTCAATACGCTTTAAGGGAAATATTAGGTGTTCACGTGTATCAGAGGGGCTCCTTAGTGGAGCCAGAAGGGTTTCGGTTCGATTTCTCCCACTTGGCAACAGTGTCCGAGTCGCAGCTCAGTGAAATTCAAAGTCTGGTTAACGAGAAAATACGGCAGAATTTACCGGTGAAATCCAGCCTTGTTCCTTATGACGAGGCTATTGCTGAGGGCGCTATTGCTTTGTTTGAGGAGAAATATGGTGAAACCGTTCGAGTGGTGGAAATTGGTGAGCCGGCACTAAGTACGGAACTTTGCGGTGGCACGCACGTGAAATCAACCGGCGAAGTTGGTTTTTTTATAATGATGAGCGAAGCTAGCATTGGCACTGGTCTACATCGAATTGAAGCGGTGACCGGCAGGACAGCAGAAGCCGTGGCCGAGAGGAATTCTGCTACCCTGAAAAGTATAGCCAGGGAATTGAAAACCATGCCTGACGAAGTTCATGACAAGGTTGGAGTTCTCGTTAACGAACTGGAGTCACAGCATAAGCATTCACTTTGGTTGGAGAGGGAGTTATCTCGAAAGATAACCGAATCATTGATTGAGCAAGTCAAACAGGTGGGTGGGGTAACATTTTTGTCAGCCAGAGTGCCACCGTTAACCAAATCTGTCCTTCGAGAGATGGGTGACATATTACGCGGTAAATTAAAGAGCGCAGTGATAGTTTTGGCTACAGTTTACAACAATAACCCCAGCTTTCTAGCCATGGTTACCCCTGACCTGGTAGCCAGAGGTTTCCATGCCAATGACATTATCGAAAAGGTAGCTAAAGTTGCCGGTGGCAGTGGCGGAGGCAAAGCAGAGATGGCTCAAGCGGGGGGGAAAGATGCAACCAGGCTGGATGAAGCGCTAGACTCAGTTGAAAGTATCATCGCAGAGAAAACATCCTCTCCTGTCAAGAAAGAGGATTAAGGCTTGTCCTGAGCGAAGCGAAGGATCAGGTAAACATGCGTACCCTTGGATTGGATGTTGGCGATAGGAAAACCGGTGTTGCAATAAGTGACCCTGAAGGAATATTAGCAACTCCCCTCACTGTGATTGAGCGTGGAAGCCGGGAGGATGTTATAGCTGATGTTATCAAACTTGTTGAGCGGTATCGGGTGGAATGTGTTGTAGTTGGTTTACCTTATTCCTTAAACGGGCATTTGACTCAGCAAAGTAAAAAGGTGGAGGCTTTTATTGAAAAGCTCCAGAGTGTCATTGCGGTGAGCCAAAGCCCTGAATGTAGTGAAGGGGAAGCGAAGCAATCTCATCTTACCGGAGTCAACATAGAAATTTGGGATGAGCGGCTATCGACTGTGGTTGCTGAAAAGCTTATGGCTGAGGCAGGAACCAGGAAGGATAAACGAAAACAGCACCAGGATGCTCTGGCTGCGGCTATTATCCTTCAGGGATTTTTGGATAGCTTGAACAAAGATTGTTAGTTCTTTCTGTGTGAAGAAGCTACTTTTTCGCGAAAAGCTTATCCAGTGTTATAAAGAGGTCTATGTCTTTCCGCTTAAACCTGCGGTCACCTCTTGTTCCGAGGCGATAGGCCTGAAGCAGCCCTTTATTGGACCACTGTCTTATTGTGTTGGGATGAACATGCAATAGCCTGGCTGCCTCAGCAGTGGTCAGCATCTCCGAATTCGTTGATTCCACTCTCATGCTATCTCCACCTTATTTATCCTCATATATCTTGACTTATGTTGCTTGAATTTATGCTAACTTAAACTCTCTTGTCTGTAAATCACCAAAAAGTACTATGGTTAAGCTTCACGGTTTTTTGCCATGACGTGAATATGCTCGGGCAGCAAGACTTTCTTCTGTAGTTTGGAGGTAAAGTGAGGTAAAGTAAAGATAATGCTGTTGACATGAACATGGTTGTATGGGAAAATCGTACTAGTACTAAAATCCAAAAGTAACAACAGAAGATGAAAGTCCTGGTTTTTGCTGATTCCAGGGACCTGGCGGAGACCATCTCTGTCATTTTAAGGGTGAGATGGCCGGATTTAACCATGCTCCAGGCCACTGAAGCCAGGGAGGGCGTGAACCTGATATATAGAGAACAACCAGACCTCGTTATGCTTAATTTCGATTTGGCAGCTACTGTGGACTCCTTTGACTTCATAGGCGAGATTCGCAGCTTTTCTGATGTGCCTATCGTTATTATTAGCCAACAAGACGATGTTACCGATGAGGTAAGGGCTCTGGAAATGGGTGCCGATGACTGGATTGTCCTGACTTCACCCATGGTATTTATCGCCAGGGTCAATGCTATCCTCCGCCGCTATTTTGCTCAAAACACTGCGTCTGCGGTATCTTTCCTCAATGGCAAGTTGACGATAAATTGTACCACCCATGAGGTATTAGTTGATGGAAAGGTGGTGAAGCTAACCCCTATTGAGTCCAAGATTGCTTGCCAATTGGTGAGAGATGCAGGAAGCGTGGTCAGCAGTGCAAGTTTACTCCACAGCGCCTGGGGGCCGGATTATCGAGCTGACCCCGGTTTTCTTAAGAAGTACATCTATCGCCTGAGAGCTAAAATCGAACACGACCCTGCTCATCCAGAGCTCATCCTCACTGAAAGGGGCGTGGGCTACAAGTTGTCGCAGCACAGCGATTCCGCGGGATAAATTTCCCTTTCCACCGAATAGAGACCTTTTTCCACCGAATAAAGACCTTTTCCCACCAAATAGTCACTGAGTTTCCTGTCTTTAGCCAGTAGACTGTGTTTGAGTTTTTAGTCTAAGGATGGAGGCAATTTTATTAATTCATCCCGACCCGGTGCTGAGAGGCGAGTTGACTATGATATTACGGGACTCGGGTTTTCATGTGGTAAGCGTTTCGGGAGGACAGGAAGCTCTGGCTGGTATATCCAATGTTCGTCCCGACCTTATACTCCTGGCTGAAGGCAGCCACAGGTTGAATGGCGATGACCTTTGTGGTCGCATCCGAGAAATATGCCAGACTCCTATCATCATCATGGGGCGGGAGCGGGAGGAAGCGGCTGGAATTGAGCTGCTCGAAATGGGTGCCGATGTTTATTTAACGTCTCCCCTGAACTCAAGGAAATTACTTGCTAGGGTTCGTTCATTACTGCGGCGTTACCGAATGCAAAGGGAAGTCATATGAAGATGATTTCAAGATTATTGGCCGATGCTCTTGACTCCACAACTCACATATCCTCTCCCTTGATGGGAGAGGATAAAGGTGAGGGTGACAATTGGAGTGGTCGGGCGAGGGCGCCGGGGCTTCTGGAGAGAGCTTCCCGTTTCGTCATCGCGGGCGTTTTCCCCTTGTCATTGCGAGCGAAGCGAAGCAATCTCTTCCCACCTTAAATTAAAAATGAGGTGAAGTTTAGATATGCCCGATGAGATAAAGGATAATACCAGGCCCCAGACCCTAAAGGTCAAGCTCGAAATTCTAAACACTAAATCCTAAATTTAGGATTTCCCCAAAGGGGCATGGAGTGGTCGATCTGGGAAAATCTCAAATGTGATTGTCAGGTTCTTCTGCCTTCGTCATTGCGAGGGTTTTCCCTCTATCATTGCGCGGCACGAAGTGCCGAAGCAATCTCCAATCGGGCAAAAGGAGAAAAAGCATTCAGTAATCGGGAACGAGCAATCAGCAGTCAGCCATCAGCAATCAGGTGGGGAGAATGTGGGGTTCTGAGTGCTGTTAGCTGTAGGCTGAAAGCTATTAACCGAAAGCTGAAAGCTTAAAACAAAAGGAGGAAAAAGTGAAAAAATTAGTTAATGTTTTACTAACACTGGCAGTGGTGTTGGGCTTGAGCCTGACGATGTCAGTTCCGGTGGCGGCAGATAACCCAATAGACCCTCCGAACACTGTGGCATCTTCCACCATGATATTCCAGGGTTCTTTGGCCTATAATTCAGCAACTGGGGCCTTCACCGGGCAAATAGACATGGTGAATGAGTCTGCTACGGCGCTTGGAGACGGTATAGCGGGCTTTGATGTCTATGCCAAATGGGGTGGATGCGCCTATGTACTGAATTATTATGGTACAGGAGATTGGAATTGCGCTGGTGTAGATACAGCCATTATTGGTTCGGACCACGATGCCTATTCCTCAGGTGGGCCTTGGGGTCCCTGGTATGACCCTGACTGTGCTGACTGGTATGCTTACTCTCTGGAGCTAACGGAAGACCACTGGTACCTGCGATATACTTCCACAGGTGAGTCACCCATGTCAGGTGAAATGGACTGGAATGCCCTGTATGCCGCCGAGACGGACAAGGGCACATGCGACCACTTAGACAGTAGCCCGAATCATGGCACAGGACCTTACCCAGAATATGCACTTGGTGGTCCACAGATGTGGGACTGGGATGCTGGGGCCCAAGTTGAGAGAATTCCACTACAATTCCCAGGTTTTGATGTGAGTGTAGCTGGTCCAGTTGATGGTGGTGTGTATCGTGTAACCTTGACTCCTGCCGCAGCTGGTTCCACTGTTCTGACTGCCAATGTTCCTGACATTACAGCCATCTCGGTGGACCCAACCTCCATTGACTTTGGCGACCTTCTTCCGGGACAAAATTCTGATATGTTCGACATCACTGTGAAGAACGTAGGTACGCACACAGTCAATGTGACTGCAAATGTGGATGCCTCATCAGATGCTTTATTCGATAACCTAGAGATGAAGTATGATGCCGCTGGGAGTTTCGTTACAGGACCTTGGAATGACATAATAACCGATTTAGCCATGGACGGCTCCACGTATGTCCGAACTCGACTGCCAGTGCCGTCAGACTACACTCCTAATGGTACTGAGACAGGCTTGCTAGTATTCGAAGCCACTGCAGTATGACCAGTAAAATGAGGGGGGTGAGCAATCATCCCCCTCCCCACCAGAAAAGGGGTGAAGAATTGAAAAAGCTAATTTGTTTGTTAGCAATAATACCTATGTTGATAGCCGCACCTGTATTGGCTGCCAGCCTGGGAATAAGTCCCAGCGAAACAGAGCTTGAAGTTCCTGGCAATGGCAGCGCAACAGCCGATTTCCAGGTTTATTACTTCACTGGTGATTTACAGGTGAGCCTGGTGGATATACCATTGAGGGTGGAGCCAGAAACAATTCATGTTGAGTCTTCGGATGAGCCTGCAGATATACAATTAACTTTCTATGGGAATGAGACACTTGGCTCTCACACATATAATGGCTATGTAAGATTTCTCGGTATGACCGGAGAAACAGTAGCCGTGGCAGTAAAGGTGAAAGCCACCATAAATCACACAGTCGCTGGTCAACCACTGCCGCCGCAGACCGGGGGTGGTGAGAGCTTCACCATGCCTTGGTGGGGCTGGATAGTCATCGGCATTGTCGTGCTCGCAGTGGTGGTCTTCGCCGTGAGCAGGGTGCTTCATATTGAGGTCCGCAGGAGGTAGCTCTCTCTCCAGTGGATAAGTCGGCTGAAATTAAAGAAGATAGGAGTGCCGATGGCACGGCAATAATAATAGCTGCTATAGTTGTATTAGGTAGAAGGAAGAAAGATTGAAATTCGTCGCGGTATTTCTTGCCCTGATAATATCCCTGGCTGCCATTGGGTCACCTTGCCCATCAGCTCAAGCCGCTAATAATACCGCCGAGGTTAATCTTACCGCTAATGTAGTCTCCCCGCTTTCAGTAACTACTAATGATGCTGGACGGATAACTGTTAAGGGGGCTACCTTGAATGGGCGGCTGGATAACCTGGGTAGCTTTAGCTCTGTAAGCGTCTCCTTTGTATGGGGAACTAGCCCCGGTGCTCTGGATAGAGAAACTCGCCCAAAACCGAAGAAGAAAGCTGGAGCTTTCAGAGCCAGGTTGCAGCGCTTATCACCAAATACTACCTATTACTTCAGAGCTGTGGCGGAGGGCGATGAAGAAACAGCCTACGGCGATGTATTTAACTTTACTACTAAAGAGCCCAAAAAGCCCTTCTGGTGGTTCTGGTGGTGGTGGTAAGCAGACTCTTGAGGCTCTAAACCTGAGCTAGCAGAGTGTAAAGGACTATGCTATCCTTATCGTCGCTAAGCTGAGCAGCAATTAGCTCACTGAGATGAACTAAATGCCCGATTGCATCGGTCTTATTGGTTATCCTGTTAAGCACTCTATCTCCCCCTATTTTCAACAGGCGGCTTTAGATTATTACCAGCTTGATGTTCGCTACGAGCTCTGGGAAACAAGGCCGGAGAAACTTGGCTCCAGGGTAGCCGGGTTGAGGGAACATGAAAATTTAGGAGCCAACGTAACCACGCCTTACAAGGAAGAAGTTCTGCCTCTGTTGGACCAAATTGATGAATGGGCGGCTTTGATTGGTGCTGTCAACACGATAGCCAAGAGTGGTGATAAACTGTTGGGCTTCAATACTGATGCTCATGGATTTATCAACGCACTGCGCAACGAAGGTAAATTTGAACCTGAAGGCAACGATGCGACAATTCTGGGTGCTGGCGGGGTTGCCCGGGCGGTCTGTTTTTCCCTGGTGCAGAACAAGGTAAGTTCACTCACTATTATGGATGGGATACTGGATAAGTCCAAAGCCCTGGCCGAGCATATAAATCGCTATGTAACTCGAGCTGGCTTGAAAACCAGAATCGCTGTCTTGCCCTGGCAAAGCGTAAATTCCACTGATACCTTTGAGCGCTGCCGGTTAATAGTTCATTGCACTACCATAGGAATGAAATATAGCCCTCAGCAGGAGCAGTCGGCTCTCTCTGCCGAAGTGATTCCCGAAGGCGTTCTGGTCTATGACCTGGTATTCAACCCCCGGGTGACACCGTTATTACAGCTAGCCCAGCAAGCAGGAGCGAATATTCTTGGTGGGTTACCTATGTTAGTATATCAGGGGGCGGCTTCCTTTGAGCTATGGACAGGTAAGAAGGCTCCAGTTGACATAATGTCCAACAAGGCTGAAGAAGCTCTTCGGGAAATGCCCTGAGTAGGAGGTATATACGATGAGAATTGCCATTGTTGTTCCACCGTGGTTTAAAGTCCCACCTGATGGGTATGGAGGTATTGAAGTTCTTGTTAGTCTATGGGCGGATGGACTCGTTGACAAAGGTCATGAGGTTACCCTGTTTACCGTAGCAGACTCGGTAACAAAGGCAGATAAATTTACTGTCTTTGATGAGGAGATGAAATCCTATCTGGATGATGCGCCATCGAACTTTCTGAACATAGCAGTTACGCATTCACTGGCGTCGTATATTGAGATATCCCGGGGTGGATACGACATAATACACGACAATACCTGGAAGGAAGGGCTTTGCTCTACCGCATTTATGGATATCCCCGTGGTTCATACCCTGCACAGTGCGTTTGACGAAGGGAACAAGGGATTTTATAGCCTGTTTAAAAATTATCCAGGAATACATTTCGTTACCATAAGCAACTATCAGCAAACTTGCTTCCCGGACCTGAATTATAGTGCCACGGTTTACAACGGAGTAAATTTTCCCAAGTATCCCTTCTCCGAGGAAAAGGAAGACTTTTTCTTCTATATCGGGAGGTTCAATGATGGAAAAGCACCTCACCTGGCATGTGAGGTAGCAGAAAGGCTCGGGCTGAAGCTAGTCCTGGCGGGCAAACTCAATGAAAAAGCCGAGCGCAGCTACTTTGACCAGTATATAAAGCCGCATCTCAGCGATAAGATTAAATTCATCGGCGAAGTTGGACAGTGGAGTAAGGAGAAAATGGAGATGTTTTCCCGGGGGAAAGCGTATCTGTATCCCATACAGTGGGATGAGCCATTTGGAATCACCATGGCCGAGGCAATGGCATGTGGCACCCCGGTGGTGACCTTCAAAAGGGGGGCGGCGCCGGAGGTTGTTGCCCATAACGAGACCGGCTTCGTAGTGGAAACGATGGACGAATTTGTGGATGCGGTAAGGCATGTTAACGAAATTAACCCTCGAAAATGCCGTGAGAGGGTGGAAAAGATGTTCACTGCCGACGCTATGGTGGATGGCTACGAGAAGGTGTATACAGAGGTGCTGGGCGGTAAGTAAAAGCACAGGTGGTAGTCTATGTCTCCAAGACCATTAGCTGAAGATTGGGCTATATTTGAGGACGATATTAGCGGGGAAGAAATACGCTTCCGGGAGACCCTCTTCGCCCTGGGAAATGGCTACATTGGTATTAGAGGCACTCTGGAGGAGGGTTATCGAGGAGGATATCCAGGCACTTATATCGCCGGCATATACGACCAGGGCAAAGGGAAAGCTGCGGAAATTGTTAACATCCCGAATCCTCTTTGCCTGGAGATATATGTGGATGGCAAAAAGGTGTCTATGGATAAGATGGAGGTTGTTGAGCATCGCAGAGTGCTGGATATGAAGAAAGCGACGCTTTCGAGGCACACTGTCTTTGCCCATGCTGGAAAGAGGTATGAATATGAATCCCTGCGTTTTTTCAGTCTGAGGGACATGCATCTGGGCATGATGAGGTTCTCTTTCAGAGCGCTGGATGGCGATGCCGATGTAGTTATTAAACGCACCCTAGACGGGACAACGAAGAACGAAATCCAGGCTGTGGGGGAACCAATAAAGCATTATGCTGTTACCCGGACAGCAGATGCAGGAAGCGGTGCGCTATATTTAGAGGCAGGGACCGAGGATTCCGGGATATTGATTGGCATAGCCAGTGCCGGTGATGTGGGGGGTGGGAAGCTCAAGTCTACAACAGGGACGAAATGCTATATCAATGGAGAATCTGTAGTAAGGGAATTCCGGTTCAACGCCCAGAAGGGAGAGAGGTATAGAGTTAACGAGTATATTTCCATATACACCTCCCGTGACCTCGAAGGCGATGTCCGGGCAGCCTGCCTTGATGGAGTGGAATCTGCCCGGGAGCACGGGTTTTCCCGCTTATTAAGGAGGCATGTAACAGCCTGGAATAGCAGGTGGCGGGATTGCGACATCAGCATAGAAGGCGACTCAGGGGCGCAGAGGGCAATCAGGTTCAATATATATCACCTGCTGATAGCGGCGCCGCCTGAAGACCTGGATGTGAGCATTGCTGCCAAGTCGCTGTCTGGCGAGTGGTATAAGGGACATATATTCTGGGATACTGAAATCTATATACTTCCCTTCTTTATATATACCCAGCCGAAAATAGCCCGAAGTCTGTTGTCCTATAGATACCGTCGATTGAATCAGGCAAGGACTAACGCCAGGTTTGGAGGGTATAGAGGGGCATTGTTCCCCTGGGAATCGGCGGCTAGCGGTGAGGACGAAACTCCTAAGTGGTGGAGGGGGCCGGATGGAGTCCTGATTGAGGTATACACCAGGCAAATACAGCATCATATCGTAAGTGACATAGCTTATGCTGTTGCGACATATTATGGGGTAATTAAGGACCATAGATTTATGCTGACCCATGGCGCTGAACTGATATTTGAAACGGCACGATTTTGGGCAAGCCGCGTTAGCTATAATAAGAAGCTTTCTCTATATGAAGTGAAAGAAGTGACTGGCCCCGATGAATATCACAAAGGTGTTGATAACAATTCTTACACCAACTACCTGGCACGATGGAATTTACTGTATGCCGCTGAGCTTTACAACAAATTTCTGGAAATGCATCCGAACCGTCTGAAAAAGTTATCTAAAAAGATGGATTTAGGCCAGAACGAGGTAGAGAAATGGAGAGACATTGGCAATAAGATTATGTTTCTAATTGGTAAAAATGGATTGATCGAGGAGTTTCAGGGCTATTTTGGGAAGAGAAACGATGTTATTGAACAATGGGATGAAAAAGGTATGCCGGTATATTCCAAAGATGAAGAAGAGCTAAAGCACACTCAATTGGTGAAACAAGCAGATGTCATATTGCTATTACATTTATTCCCCAATGATTTCACTGCGGATATTAAAAAGATGAATTTTGATTATTATGACGCCCGGACTACCCATTTATCATCGCTTAGCCCCTGCATATATGCTATTCTCGCTATAGAGCTAAACGATATTGACAGGGCGTATAGATATTTCCGCTATGCCGTAAATGGTGACCTTAAAGACTATTTTGGTAATACTGAGTTGGGCATGCATGCTGCGTCCTTAGGAGGTATCTGGCAGCTAGTAATTAATGGCTTTGCCGGGGTGAGAGTAAAGGGAGACATACTTTCCATAAATCCCAGGTTACCTCGAAACTGGCGGAGTCTGGAATTCAAGCTGATTTGGAGGGGGAACAATATTAGCTTTCGAGTATCCGGAGATAAAGTGGAGGTACTTTTAAGCTCAAGGAATAAGAAAATCAAGCTACCGATGAGCATTTATAATAAAGCATGCTATATTGGAGCCGGTAAATTAACGACAGTGGCCAAGTGAAAATGAATCTTGCAAAGGATGTTGGTTTCATCTGGGATATCGATGGTGTTGTCGTAGATAGCCCTCATGAAGAGGCTTGGCGTGTCACAGCGATGAAAGAGCCATGGCATATAAAAGAACTGAGTTCAGATTTTTACTTCACTCACGTGGCTTCCCGACCTCGATACGAGGGGGGGAACAATATATTACAGCTGTATGGTATGTATGAACGACTTGGAGCAGTCACAGAGGAAGAGAGGGATAAGCTTCTGGAGAAGTATTGCAGTGAGAAAAATGCCCTCATAAGAGAGCTTATAGGGGCAGGAAAGTTCAAACTATTCGAGGACGCAATCCCATTATTACTACAGGCAAAAAGCATTGGAATATGGCAAGCTGCAGCATCGGCGTCCAAGAATGCTAAAGATATGTTGCTCCGTGTTTCAAGAAAGCGAATAGTAGACGAAATAGGGAGCGATTTTGGTGTTTTGAATGAAGAAGATAGCCTGTATTCTATATTTGATGTCGATGCCTGTGGTCTTGATGTCGGCGGTAAGGAAGCTATGCTGAAGTTTGCCGCTGAGCGATTGGGTACTCTTTCTCAAGATAGGATAAGGAAATTTGTGGTATTCGAGGATGCTCCTTCAGGTATAGAGGCGGCAAAGTCCCTCGGCTATTATGCTGTTGGTGTACTACGTATTGGTGAGGAAAGTGCTTTGCATCAGGCAGGAGCAGATATCGTTGTCTCAGACTTAAGGGCGGTAAAGCTCGAGGACTTACTATAAGTTTAAAACAAGTCTTGGCACTCCTTTATATGTAACATCGCCTTTTTTCACACAGTTCGCCTGTGTTAGTATATCAAGGGGAAAGTTTGTGGGCTGAGGAGATTTATTTGACATAATATTTAGAAGGCTCAAATAAATGGCGTAAACAGATTGATGGAACGATTTCGCTTTATCACCGCCGGTGAATCCCACGGGAAAAGCCTGACCGCCATAATTGAGGGCATGGTGAGCGGCTTGCCCTTAGAGGTTGAATATATCAACGGGGAATTAAGACGCCGTCAGGCAGGCTATGGGCGCAGTTCCCGCATGAAGATTGAGGAAGATAAAGTTGAGATTATCTCGGGACTATGGCGTGGGCTTACCATGGGTAGCCCGATCGCATTGCTCATCCACAATAAAGGTTGGCGAGAATGGGAAGCTGAGGCTGTATCTTCTCCTCGTCCCGGACATGCTGACCTCGCTGGAGTTGTTAAGTATGGAATTAACGATATCAGACCAGTCATGGAGCGGGCCAGTGCCCGAGAAACAGCAGCCAGAGTGGCTGTTGGAGCAATAGCCAAGAGATTTTTGGAAGAGCTTGGCATTGCCATTCATAGTCACACTGTAGCCATTGGGGAATGTCATTGTGAGCCGGGCGGAGCCATCTCCATAGATTGGCAGCGGGTGGAAGCCTCTCCCGTTCGCTGTGCTGAGGCTAAATTAGGAAAGCAAATGACCGCAGCTATTGATAAAGCTAAGGCTGAAGGAGACACGTTGGGTGGTATTTTTGAAGTGATTGCCAGTGGCGTCCCTGTAGGTTTAGGTAGCCATGTTCACTGGGACCGCCGCCTTGATGGCAAAATTGCCCGGGCGATAATAAGCATTAACGCCGTCAAGGGTGTAGAGATAGGGGATGGTTTTGCCTTGTCTGGACTCAAGGGTTCGCAGGCTCATGACATCATAGAGCCAAGTCCTTCTGTCATTGCGAGGAGCGAAGCGACGAAGCAATCTCTTCCCTGGTATCGCCCTACCAATCATGCTGGTGGCATTGAAGGCGGCATAAGCAATGGTGAGGATATAGTGGTCAGCGCTGCAGTTAAACCTATCGCTACTCTGGCTAAGCCACTGGATTCCATAGATTTGCGTACTGGCAAGAAAGCTGCAGCTCACTATGAGCGCAGCGATGTCTGTGTTGTTCCTGCTGCGGGGGTAATTGCTGAAGCGATGCTGGCCATAGTTCTTGTTGATGCTTGCCTGGAGAAATTCGGCGGCGACAGCTTAAAGGAAACCCTGCCAAATTATCGAGGTTATTTGAGTGGCATATCGCTTTGGAAGTCATGAAGAGGGCAGCAAGCAATATCATTATCACCGGGTTTTCAGGTACTGGGAAGTCTCTGGTAGCTAGGGAGGTAGCCAGGCAATTAGGCTGGGATTTTATTGATACCGATAATGAAATAGTCAGCCTGGCAAAAAAGCCCATCGCTGAAATCTTCAGCAGTGATGGGGAGGAAAAATTCCGGGAGCTGGAACGGGTAGTTATCAAGAGAGCCTCCCGGCATAGTCACCGAGTTATTGCCACCGGTGGCGGCGCCATCGTTGACCCACAGAATCGCGCCAAGCTTGCTTACAATGGGGTCATTGTTTGTCTTGAAGCTAGACCAGAGACAATTTATCAGCGGCTGTTTCAGGAAGGTAGTCATGGCTCTGGTATTCGTCCTCTTCTGGAAGGTGATAACCCTTTAGAACGTATCAGACAGCTTAAAGCTCAAAGACAACCTTATTATGATGATGTTGACCTGGTGATTAATACCGATGATTTAAGCATTGACGATGTGGCTAAAGAGGTGGTAAAGGGTTGGAGATTGCTTCGCTTCGCTCGCAATGACAAAGGAAAGAGGCGCAACGACAAGGGAAAGACTGGCAATAGCAGAGGAAAGACAGGCCGTGAGAAAACAAAGGCTGGTAATGATGTTGCTGAAGACGTTGCTTGCTGGGTGGAAACAGCCACTCAAACATATCCCATTTTCGTCGGCTATGGCTTATTGGATATACTTGGAGAGAAGCTGAAAAAAGTTAGCTCATCCCGGGTAGCTATTGTGATTAGCGATGGGAATGTTTCCCGTCTTTATGGGGATAGGATTCAGGAAATCTTAGAAGATGCTGGTTTTGCGGTTAACTCATTTGTGGTACCACCGGGTGAAGAAAGCAAGAGCATAAACACAGCCATAGATATTTATAACTTTCTAATAAAGAAGCGGGTGGAACGGGACGATATACTTATTGCCCTGGGTGGTGGGATGATTGGCGATTTAGCCGGTTTTGTGGCTGCCACTTATTTGCGTGGCATTCCATGGGTACAGGTGCCTACCAGCCTGGTAGCTATGGTTGATGCCAGTATCGGAGGCAAAGTAGCGGTTAACCATCATCAGGGTAAGAACCTCATTGGCGCCTTCTATCAACCCAATTTTGTTTTAGCTGATACCCAGACTCTGGCTACTCTGCCCAAACGCGAATTAACCTCTGGCTGGGCTGAAGTCGTTAAATATGGGCTGATACTGGACAAAGAGTTTTTCAAATTTCTGGAGTCCAACGCAGGCAGGCTGATAAAGCTGGAGCAGGATGTGGTCAGCAAAGCGATTATACGCAGTGCAAGCCTGAAAGCACAGGTTGTCAGCCAGGATGAGAAGGAAAGGGGACAGCGCATTATCCTGAATTATGGACATACTATTGCCCATGGATTGGAGGCAGCTACTCAATACAGTCACTTCCTTCACGGCGAGGCAGTGGCTATTGGCATGATGGGAGCAGCTAAACTCAGCCAGAAGTCAGGCATTTTGCCCCCCGATGTAGTTAAGCGGCAGCAATCGCTGTTGCAGAATTTTGGTTTGCCCGCTACTTTTTCCAGTACAGGTCTGGCTGAAATAGCTAAGGCTATGGAGGTGGACAAGAAAACGAGGGCAAAGAAAATCCGCTGGGTTCTTCTGGAAGATATAGGTGAGACAGCGATTCGCGCCAATGTGCCACAGCAGGATGTCATGGCTGTCCTCGAAGAGTTATCCCAACGATGAATTCAGTTGTTGCCAGCAAGGCAAAACTTGTCTGGAATTACATTGAGGTATTGAAGCCCCGGGAATCGGGGTTGCATTTTCTCATGGGCGCTATCGCTGCCCTGATTGCTTCGGGAGGCATTATCGCTGCTGGAGGTGTTTTTCCCTTTCGAGAATTCATTCTGGCTGCAATCGCTATTGCCTGTGGAATACCGGGATGTAACGGGCTCACCAATTATCTTGACCGCGATATTGATGCCAGGATGCGCCGGACCTGTCTCAGGGCTTTGCCATCAAGGCGCATTTACCCCCCTGAAAAATCGCTCCCGTTGATTATCGCCTTGATAATTATAGGGCTAGCCTTAGCCTTGGTTGTTAATCCCTGGTGCTTCATGTTTGGGGTCATTGGGGTTATAGCCGCGGCGCTGTGGCGGAAAACCTCTCTGGAAGTTTTCCTGGGGATAATCGCAGGCTGCGTGCCTGTGCTCATCGGTTGGTTTGCCATAAGACCGGTATTTGACCTTCAAATTCTGTCTATCTGCCTTTTGGTTGCTGTCTGGATTCCATTGCATGTATGGAGCGTTATGGTTGCTTATCGAGACGATTATCGCCAGGCCGGGCTGCGTTATTTCCCCCTGGATTGGGAGGTCAATAAGTCGGTAAAGTTGCTCTTCGGCTTATCCCTTCTCCTTTATGTGGGTTCCGTCTTTGTTTTCTTTGCCGGCCATTTCCACCTGTTCTATCTGATAGTGGCCAATATCCTCGGCATCTTGCTGGTTACTGCCTGCCTTCGCCTGTTAAGCTCGCAGAGCTCAAAATCGGCCTGGCAGGTATATAAGCTGACTGCCTTTCCCTACCTCGGCATTATCTTTATCACTATGTGTTTGGATGTCTGGCTGCTGTAGTGGTTATTTGCCAGATTAAATTTCTTCACGAAGTTCACAATAAAACCCTGAAGTATTGACACAGTGATGGCAAATTGCCTACCATAAAGAAGTTCTACAAAGAAGCTCTGCAAAGAAATTCTGCGCAAATTAACGATGTAGCAGATGAAGATAAGAGTTATAACCATCCTGCTAGCTATTATCTTGGCTGCGATTCCTTATTTGCCGGTGGTGGCTGAGGATGACGGCAACGGGACAACTACCATCACCATGAACACAGAAGCAGTGATGGGTGTCAGTTTAGATCAAGCAGAATGGAGGGTGGAGGGGGAGGAGGACGTGAGCTTAAATACTACATATAAAACCGACCTACCGGCAAGTTGGTGTACTATAACCAACACGGGGAACACTAATGTCACTATCTTCATTAAGGGGGATGATGCTAAGTGGGTCAGTGATCCTTCCAAGAAGTGGACTCTAAGCAGTACAGGCAATAACGGCAAAAATATCTATGCGCTTTGGTACCACATAAAGGGCGACACAGCGGATAGCTATACTCTTGTTAGCAAAGATCTAGCTTCGATGAAATGGACGAGGGATGCTGAGCTATTGAATCTTGCGAAGCACAGTGATACGCAGCAATTTGGGCTGAAGTTGCTAACTCCAACTCAATTTATTGGCGGCAGGACAATGGAAGCTCAAATCACTATAAGCGCAGTGGCTGCCTAATGAAATGATTTCAAATTAATGTGATGGAGCAGAAAATGAAGTTGGGTATTATAGGTATTTTACTGGCTGGCATCCTGGCTTTAATTCCGTGTTTGCCAGCAACAGCGCAGGATAGCGGCACTATAACCATTACCATGACTGGAGCTAAGGAGTTTTCCATCAATCTAACCCCAGCAAATTGGAGCTTTGGAACTGTAAGCCCAAACACAGTAAATACAACAGACCTAACACAGTTCAACTTGACTGTTAATCCCACTAGCACCTGTGCTGTGAATACTTATATTACAGGTGAGAATGCTGTTTGGGCAGATGATCCTGGTGCATATAACTGGACACTGAGCAGCAATGAACAAAATGATATAAAGGTGTATGTGCTATGGTTTAAACTAGATGGTGAGGAGAGTTATATCCCCATTACTAAGGGACAAACTTCATTTTACTCTAGCACACTGGGACCTGGCGATAGCAAGCAATTTGGATTGAAATTACTGACTCCTCAACCTGATTTCACTGAAGGTGCCACCGGATACTTCTCAGTTGGTAGTGCGATAGTGCAAACCCACGTCACTGTAAGTGCGGTAGTTGCCTGATGGTGAAGCAGAGCAAGTACCTGTTCTGGCTTGCTGCGGTTCTGTTAATTGCGGTTTTCCTGTTCCCTGCTATAGTTCAAGCTCAGAGCTTCAGTGTATCGCCAGTAGAGGTGGAGATAGATAACCTGCCTCCTGGTGAAGTAACTCAATTCAACCTTACTATTCATAATAAAGAGGATGTGAATTATGTTTTCGCGTTAACTACTTATAACCCTGGGGAATCAGAAAGAAGGGAGGGGAGGGCCGAATTTCCCGATAATAGCTGGATAAGTTTTTCTCCCCAAAGTGTTGAGGTGGGAGCTAGCTCCGAGGCCAGGACAGAGGTCACAGTTACCATACCGCCAGATCAGGGGTGGACGGGCAAGGATTGGGAGATATGGCTGAGGGTTGCTCCTGAAGAAAGGGAATTCCTGGTGGTGAATTATTATATCCGCCTTCTGGTATCGACAGGGGAAGAGGTAGAAGCCGGTACCAATGTGGGATTGATTGTCGGCATTCCCGTTGGAATATTGCTTGTAGCATGTGTTGTCTATTACTTTCACTTCAGGCGTAAGGCCAGGCATCTTATTTTCTGACTTCGAGCCGATGCTCGAAAAACGCTAAAAATCCGTCAAAAGCAGCCCTAGCATGATATACTGCACATTTGATGCCAACTGCGGCTGTAGTGCTGTTTTAGCGCTGATTGAGACGAAATCAGCGCAACGCGAGATTAGTGCAAGGATGAGATTTTGCTCTCGTTAGTCAAGGCATATCAGTGTTAGCAAGGGAATACCGGGATTGAATAAGAAGCTACTGTTATTGGTTTTCGGTATAACTTTCCTCGGATTTATTGATACCCAGTTGACTGTTCCTATAATGCGGCTTTACGCCGATAGTTTAGGGGCTACCGTGGCTATCGCCGGATTTATCATTGGTATGTACTCCATTGTGAATACGCCGGCGAATATTGTGTTTGGCCCGGTAGTCGATAAGTTTGGTCGCAAAATCCCCCTGATCATTGGACTTGTCGGCGATGCCATATGCATGTTTCTTTACTCATTATGCAGTACCTCCCTACAGCTCCTTGTCGTCAGAGGATTTCACGGGCTTGCTGGAGCAGTCTTGGGACTAGCAACCGCGTCTATGGTTGCTGATTATTCCCCAATGGAGAAAAGAGGGAGAGGTATGGGATTTTATGCGATAGCCATGGGCCTGGCTCCGCTTATTGGAATGATGATATGTGGAATCATTATGCGCAACCCGGCCGGATTCAATACGGTCTTTTACACCGGGAGCGCGCTGTTGCTAGCTGCTGTAATCTTAGCATTTCTGCTTCCCCAAACGGAAGCGAAGGGCAAAGCTGAAAGTATAGATTTTAAAAAAATAGGCGTAATAGCAGCAAGGAAGGCAAATATAGCCTCTTATGCCGCTATCTTTTCTCAGTGGTTTATAATGGGTGTCATAACCGTCTTATTACCCAGCTACATGGTGAACTTAGGCATGACAGCTTTTCATGTCGCCATGGTTATGTTGGCAGTAACAGCAACTTATGCCGCCTTCAGCTATCCCGCAGGACTCCTGTCGGATAAGGTAGGACGTAAAATCCCCTCCCTTATAGGTCTGACATTGCTCGTGATTGCCATAAATCTGATTCCCATGGTCACAAGTTTTGAACAATTGATAGGGCTGGGTATGTTGCAGGGGATAGGAATGGGGTGCATACTTCCCTCAGCATTGGCGCTAATCTCCGATAATACAGAGAAAGGCGAGAGAGGAACTGCAATGGGGATATTCCATGCATTACTCACCTTAGGTGTGGCGGTCGGCGCTCCCGTCACAGGGGTGTTAGCCGGCAGAGTTGGAACCAGCCTTGCCATACATCTGAGCACACTAATGCCAGTTGCGGCTATAATTGCCGTCATGGCACTGGTTAAGGCAGGCTTACCGCAGAGAGAAGTTACCGGCGGAGGAAAAAATGATTGATACACCACCACCATTTATGGTCTCTTACGGCATTACCAGCAAATGTAATCTGAACTGCAAGCATTGCTATGCCCAGGCTACGGAAGAGGCCTCAAGCGATGAACTATCGACGGAGGAAGCCAGGAGGCTTATCGACGAGCTGGCGGATTGGGGAGCGAAATTTCTTGTCCTGGATGGTGGTGAGCCTCTATGCCGTCCCGATTTTCTGGAGATTGCTTCCTATGCCTCAAGCAGGGGTTTAA
>Ga0315552_1000123_pt1 | contig 49476 bp, 46 predicted proteins | sample SalMarSW160170MG_2_FD_203102 | JGI IMG/M metagenome (GOLD analysis project Ga0315552, IMG submission 203102) | Salt marsh sediment microbial communities from the Plum Island Ecosystem LTER, Massachusetts, United States - Salt Marsh Sediment SW1601-70 ...
TCCGCCAGGCTCCGCTGCGCTCCGCCTGCCGGATTGCAGGATAAAGAACGTGGATAACTCTCTAATCGAGGTTGGTACATAATTCGGGGTCAGATCATCCCCACGCATCACTTCTGCGCACCCTGCTGAATGAGATTCTCATCAACATAGTAGATACAAAGCCCGTCCCCAACTTTCTGGTTTACTCAAAGCCCTGGTATCGAGATGCGGCTATGGTGGCAATGTGTTTGCAAAAGACCGACAACCTGCATCTTATCAAGCCCTGGATTCTAAAACTGAATGAACCGTTCGACCACAACAATGCAGGCAACCGGGAACCGGACAATCTCGGGCAGGTCCTTTACCTTATTTCTCTAACTGCCGACTCCTCTCACCCGCTGGTCGATAAGGTTCTTCGTACGATTCCCCAGTTCCAGAAAGGTAAGCACTTAGTCGGCTCAACTGATTTTTCCGAGCATCCCGTTTACCAGACAAAATGGCTGAAGTTCGGTCTTCGGGCATTAGGGCTGGAAGACCCTTACGAAATTCCAGCGGTATTCGATTCGTATTCGGCGCTGTTCTGGATGGATTTTAAGACGGCGCATGTGCAAGGGCCTGCCTTTTCAAAAAAAGCGATGACCAATTATCCTTATCTTGCATGGGCACAGGCACATTTTCATTTTGGGCCGCCACCTATGTCCCTTCAGGAGCAGTACCCACTGACATGGGAAGCGCACGCCAGCCAGGCGAACTACGCCGGCATGAGGCTTGTCTCGAAAGAATACACGGACCGAAAAATTTGTGTCCCACACTCCTGGCACGCGGCTGAAATGTTTCTTTTTTTACTTGATGCTTTCTGAGGGATTCCAGCAAGACGGCTAAGTAGTATCTGTTGTGGAAAGCAAAAATCGACGATGTCACCCCTGCGAAAGCAGGGGTCCAGGGCGAAAAAGCTGGATTCCCGCTTCCGCGGGAATGACAAATACTGTTTCCTCAACAAGAACTAAGTAATAGATTTTTTGGGAAATAACAGGTTCAATGGAATGTAGGATTTTGAGTTTGAAAAATATTAGAAGCACCATAGCTTTGATATTAACCATCCTTCTGACTGGCGCGGATTGTTATGCCGATGACTGGCCTCAGTTTCGCGGGCCTAACCGCGATGGGAAATCGGCGGAGACTGGATTGCTGAAGAAATGGCCTCAAACGGGTCCTAAACTTTTGTGGTCGGTCGAGGAGCTGGGCATAGGTTTTTCATCCGTAGCCGTAGCCGATGGATTCATCTACACAACAGGTATGCTCAACGGCGAGGGGTTCCTTTTCGCCTACGACCTTGCCGGCAACCTGAAATGGAAGGAATCCTACGGCCCGGAGTGGCAAAGGTCCCACCGGGGCACTCGCACCATACCCACCGTTGACGACAGTCGAGTCTATGTGTTCAGCGGAACGGGCATCCTCGCCTGCTTTGATGCCAAAACCGGTAATGAAAAATGGACCGTTGATACTTTAAAAAAGTTCGGGGGGAAAAATATTATGTGGGGTATTGCCGAGTCTGTTCTAATTGTCGGGGCCAACGTAATCTGCACTCCCGGCGGCAAAGATGCCAGTGTGGTAGCGCTTGATAAGATAACAGGCCAGAGCGTATGGACGAGCAAAGGCTTGAGTGAAAGGTCCTCTTATTGTTCGCCGGCTCTGATCGAAGTAGGCGGCACAAAGTTGATTGTAATCATGCTGGAAAGGTCTGTGGTTGGTCTCGATATCAAGAGCGGGAAAGTATTATGGAAGGATAGGATTAAAGAAGGTATAGGAAGAAGCAATCATCCCGTCACTCCTTTATACCACGATGGTTATATTTATATTACCGCCGGCTATGACAAAGGCGGGGTAAAGTACCAGCTTTCCGCAAACGGTACAAAAATAACTAAAAAGTGGGAAGATGCAACTCTTGATGTTCACCACGGCGGTGTCGTCTTGGTCGATGGTTATCTCTACGGGGCCAACTGGAACGACAACGCCAGAGGCGATTGGGTTTGCCTCGATTGGGCTAATGGAAAAGTTATGTATGAAACCAGATGGAACGGCAACAAAGGCTCGATTATATACGCCGATGGTATGCTGTACTGCTATGATGAAAACACCGGCGATGTAGCTCTGGTTAAGGCTTCTCCGAAGGCCTTTGAAATCGTAAGTTCTTTCCGGGTTACCAAGGGCTCCGGCAAACACTGGGCCCATCCGGCCATCTCCGACGGCCGTCTCTATATCCGCCACGGTGATGCCCTGATGGCCTACGACATAAAAAACAAGTAGCTTCTACCCACTCGACATCGGATTATTTATAGGACATTGACCTGTTTGATATATCTGATTAATACCTAAGATGAACGTAGTACTTTTCGTTAATAAAATATACTACGTTGACAGCAAATAAAAAATCCTTTCTTTTCGTAAAGCGAGGGTAAAAATTTATAAAGCAACGATAGAAGTTGTAGAGCAAAGACTCAGATGCATATAGTACTTTTCGTTAACGATAAGTACTATGTTGACAGCAAATAGATAATTTTGTTTGTTCGTAAAGCACAGGTAAAAAGTCGTAAAGCAAAGGCAAAAACATTGTGACGCAGAGGAAAAAAACGTGGCACAGAGACAAAAAGCAATACCTCAGTTCTTTCGCTTTTTGACCGCTTCTATAAATGCTATCGCTAATCCGAATTTGCCTTTGACCCCCACTCTCCTACAAATGTTCCACAAGTGAGCACTGACCGTATTATAACGTATTTTTAATTTTTTGGCGATTTCGTCATTTTCCAATCCATTACAGATACATCTGACCACATCCATCTGTCTTGGGATGAAATGATAGCATCTTTGAAGATATGTCAAATCATTACTATCAAATACCATATGATGCTCCTTAATTACTAACACACCATTACCTATCAGGAATCAGGTTTGGCCGGATGCTAATTTTTTGCGGAAGGCCTCGGATTCCCAGTTGTTTATAAAATCCTCCTGCCGCTTGTTCAAAGTGAGAATCCCGCCCATGCGATACGCATTAGTGCGGATGAAAATCGAGTACAGGACAATGTCCCGCACAGTCGGAGCAATTTTTTCGGTGCCGGCGACAAAAAGCCCGACGCCTTTAACCAGAAACGCCGCAGAAATCTTCCTGCCGGTATCGATCTGCCGTTTCAGCTTATCGGCAATACTTTTCGAAATGCCCTCCAGCATTACATCCGAACGTGACTTATTACTTTTTTTCAGCTCGACCCACATCGCGGGCCCATTTGCGTAAACCAGCTCGTCCGGGGTCAAAGAGCCCTTTAGCATTTTCTTCGCGTCTTTTTGACGCAAAAAATCGGCAATAGCATCGTTGTAATAATACCATATCGCAGCGGGCTTACCGGTGGCCTGGAAATATGCCTTTTCAATGCAGAGCTTTACATCGCTTATTATTTCCTGCTTGATGAATTTTGCACTTCCGGCCTTTGGCTGTTTGAGCTTGCTGTTGCAGCGATTCATCACCCTGCGTACGAGCCGCAAAGCGCCGGTGGCGGTTTTTGCCGTAATGAAAAGCCCGTGCTTTTCGAGGAAAAGAATCGCAGGCTTTTTTCCGAATCGGCCCTGGTAACTATCGACCAACCGTGCGATTCTTTTAGCAAGCATATAGCCGGGGTCGGTATAAGGGACCCAGAGCGGGGGGAGGCTTTCATCCTTGAAAAGCTTTTTGATTTTTGCCTTTCCATTTTTCGCGTTTACATAAGCACCAGCAGCGCTCGGATGTAAATGAATCACACACCTATCCAGACAGGCGTGCAGGTGGGCTTCAACAGACGGACGGGCAATTGTTTTAACGTTATCATCGCATGCAAGAAGCAGCCTGTTTACCACCTCGGGCTCGCGAGTGGATGCATCCATTTTGGGCAGTGACTTATCCTTTAATATCGCAAGCACCGGTTCAAGCCGCATCCTTCTCCAGCCCTTTTTCTCATTCATATCTTTCAGGGCCGTGCCGCTTGCCTTGATATACATATATTTGCCGTCTGCCGTTTTTACAGACGTATTGCCGCCTCCGCCCTGAACAAGGGTGGGGTCTTTGCCGGTGACATTCGATATTTTAATAAGCTCTGCAAGCGCTTTGTCCATTCGAATCGTTCCTTTCGTACTTCTTACAATATCTTTATTATGTATTCCGTCTCTTCCTAAGTTTACGCCCTCGGCAACAGGTCTATCTTGGTGTGGCGTCCGGCAAACCCCCGTCCACAGGAATCGTAACACCTGTCGTCGGCGTCTGACGGGTGGCAAAGAACAGTACAGCATTGGCAACGTGTCGGCCCGTAACCTTAGCTTTCAGGAGATTCCTGTTTCGGTAATACTCCTGCAACTGGTCTTTATCGAGTCCCCGCGCTTTCATTCGGCTGGGACCTATTTCTTCCCACAAGCCGGATTTGTATTTACCCTCGGAAAATACCGCGTCCGGTGCCACCATATTAACGCGAACCCCGTATTGTGCCAGCTCTATACTGGCAATGCGCCCGAGCTGGTGGGCCGCCGCTTTGGTGACGCTGTAGGCGCCAAAACCGGCGCCCGGGCTGGGAACGTTCTTGGTGGATACGATAATAATGTCACCACCGGTATTCTGCAGTATAAAGTGGTGGGCGATTTCACGAAGAGTCAGGAAAGTGCCTTCCACGTTTACTTTTTCGAGCCTGCGGAAGTCATCGAGGTCTATATCCTTCAAATAACAGACCAGCGGGATTCCTGCATTAACAACAACAATATCAATTCCACCCCAGGTCAGAATAACATTTTCAAAACCCCGGACAATGGAGTCTTTATCAGTAACATCTATTGGAACTCCGATCACACGGTCGCCTGCCATTTGCTTCAGGTCAGCCGTGAAATCGTCAAGTTTCTTGCCCGGAAGGTCGGTTGCGACCAGATGACAGCCCTTTTCCAATAGCCCGCAGCAAATGCCGTACCCGATTGCCCCCGCCGCACCGGTTACCAGCGCAACCTTATTCTTAAGAGGCAAATCAGGCTTGATGCTCGATTTCCTCTTTTTACGAGCATCCGGTATCGAGTATCCAGGATCGATGTACAGTATCCCCAGCTCACGAAGACATACGATTTCAGGCTTGCTCTTATACTTTAGTGAATAATTTGAAATCCAATCGCTCAATTGCTTACGGAGTTTCTCCGGCTCAGTCTCCGTTGTGTCTAAAAAAAGCGGCGGCTTCTGACTTTCGAGCAAAGTTCGTAGGGTGGGCTTAAGCCCACCAATTTTTTTGCGGTGGGGCAAGCCCCACCCTACCTCCCCGGCATTTTTCGCAGAACCGGCAAAACCTGTGGTGAGCTTGTCGAATCCATCAATCGCTTCTTTGCCCGTCGCAGATTTCAAAATAACGGGCTTATATGGTATATCTTGGCTGCCTGTCTCCTCTGCCAGAAGCCCGCGAACAACCGGCGCTATCTGAGCTAATTGGCTTTCAAATTGCTGGCTTGACGCCCCATTCTTCATCTTAGGCCTCTAAAACTTGTCATGAGCAACATCGAAGGATCCAAAATCTCAATTAACTCCATACTCCTACTTTCGGATTATAACGTTGCGGCTCACCAGCGCCGTATACGCGGCTTCCGTTTTTCATCCGCTGGTTCGGACATTATCGCATCAAATGTGTCGTATCGCGTTTGGATTCCGCATCCCGCCAAAGGCGGAGATTGCTTTTCGTCGCCAGAGCGGTGACGACTAAACATAAAAAACAAAGGATATTAAGGTCGGGATTGTCGGAAAAGGCAAGAAAAAAGTGTCCGTCTACCGGCGGATAAACTCCAGAGCATAAGCTAATTGAAGACTTACGATGCCTTATCCACCAGGCGGCCGTTGACGTACCGGTGCAGGACACTGGATATTAAGGTCTGGTAAGGTAATCCTTCTTCCATCGCCTTTTTCTGGAGGTGAATCAGGTCCTTCTCTGACATACGGATGTTCACACGCTTGTCTTTGCGAACAGTCGCCCGTGCGTATTCCTGATAACGCTGTATTTGCTTCTTAACGCCACGTACACTACGCCAGTCGCCCCGTTCAACCGACTCGACAATTTCTTTCTCTTGCTTACTCAGTTTCATCCTTGTCGCCTCCAAGGTACTTCTTCGTCATCTTCCGGCTGGGAATGATAGTTTTCAGAAATACACTTTCTTCGGTTTCCACATAGGGAACAAAATATACATACCTTTCCACATTCACTACGAATATCTTTTGGCCGGAATACTGCTTTTTATTAGGATGCTCAAGAACATCGAGCAACCCCCCGTGAAGGATATGAAAGACAATCTCTTCAAAAGTAATATTCCGCTGCTCTTTGAGCAATTCGTTCTTGTCAGTACTCCAATCGAAGTAGCGCATGATCCATTTATATCATAATGTGTGCCTTTTGGCAACAGATAATATCTTACGATAGGCAATTTTTTTGGGTTCTTTTTTCACAAACCACATAAGCTAAAATCCACCCGACAATCTACACTATGAGGCTTTTACGGCATCACTTACGGAGCTTATTTTATTGGTGAGTAGTTAATTGGTGAGTTGAATGCACACTACTCACCTCTGCCGCTCTTCGTTTTTGAGGGTTTCGTACAGTTCGAGGGCCTCGGCCGGCTTCATATCTTCATGAACAACCTTGCGAATCACCTGCATCATCGCCTTGGGTGCATCAGACTGAAAAATATTGCGTCCCATATCCACACCCGATGCACCCTCCTGCACCGCATTGTACGCCATTGTCAAAGCGTCGAGCACGGGGATTTTCTTTCCTCCGGCCATCACAATCGGAACCGGACAGGAAGCCGTTATCGTCTTAAAGCCTTCCGGAACATAATAGGTCTTTATAATCTGCGCCCCAAGCTCAGCACAGATGCGGCAGGCCAGGCGGAAATATCTTGCATCCCGGACCATATCCTTGCCCACCGCCGTGACCGCCATAGTTGGAATACCGTAACGCAGCCCCATATCCACCAGCCTTGTCATATTATGCACCGAGCGGGTCTCGAATTCGCCGCCGATAAAGACCTGCAGGGTAATCGCCGCGACGTTCATCCGAATCGCGTCCTCTATGTCAACGGCTAATTCCTCGTTCGAGAGCTCCTTGAGTATGCTCGGCCCGCCGCTGCACCGCATCACGACCGGTTTGGTCAGCGTAGGGGGGACCGAGGTTCGCAAAATCCCACGGGTCAGCATTATAGCGTCGGCGTAGTACATCAGCGGCACGATAGTCAGGTCGATTCGCTCAAGTCCCGTCGTCGGTCCCTGGAAATAGCCGTGGTCAATCGCAAACATTACCGTTCGGCCGGTATCGGGATTAAATATCCTCGAAAGCCGGTTCTTCATCCCCCAGTCAAGAGAGCCTGCTCCCTTGAGAAAAAAACCCTCAGCCTTCATAGGAACATCTTCGTAGTATTTTTTTTCTCCTTTTGCGGAGTCTTTTTCAGGCATAATTCTTTCCTTTCTCTCAATCCGCTTTGTTTCTTTTCACGGCCCACATCGTACCGGTGACAAAGTAAATCAAGGTCGGCCAGACAAGTATATTCTTGAAAGTGGCGAAGTTCTGCTCGTATTGGCTGCCGCCGGTAACGTACACCCAAATCGGCAGGATAAAACACGTAAGCAGTGCCGCGGCCGCAATAATCCCAGAAGCCCACAACACAGGGTCCTTGCCGGAACCGCCCCCAGGCCTGGACTGCTCATCGGCCTTCGGTTTGCCCGCCGCCGATTCGGAGCCGGCCTTCTGTGGAACCTGTCCCTCAGCCTGCTCATCGAACTTCTCACGGGCGCCCGCCATCGAAGCAAAAATGATATATAGCACCGCTGTCAACACCCAGACCGGCACAAACAGGAAGAACAGATGTAGAATTCCGGTCTGCTCGAGGATCAAAGCCGTCGCGATGGCAATGCCCCAGCTAAGCAGTGCCGGCCAGCTCACCAGCAGTTTCTTTCGTGAGGCCCAGAATTGCCTCAAGCCAATTTTGGGAAATATCCAGTGCTCAACAAAAACAATCGCCCCGACCGGCATAAGCAGCAGGCCATAATAGCCGACGAAATCAAGCAGCTTTGTAAATACAAACGGAGAGCACGCGATTGCTGTGGTAATGGCCCCGGCAACGAGTGTTACCAGCCATCGAGGCCAGCCGGGAGTTACCGCTTGAAAGGCCAGTCCCGCCCGGTATAACGTCGGATTCGATGTCGTCCAGCCGGCAATGACTACGGCAATAATTCCCGATATGCCGAGAGCCTGCGAGGCTACCCCGCCAGCATCGAGCTCACCGATAGTCTTACCTAAGATAATCGCCGTCGCCGCACCCATAATGCCCGCACAAATCCACGCCAAATAATGACCGAGGAACATTCCGAAGGCCGAATACAAACCATAAGATGCCTTCTTTGCGTAGCGCAGAAGCGCCATATCCGACAGCCCGCCGTGCATTGCAAGATTACAAATCCACGCAAAAGCGGCCACCTGCCAGAATGTGATTTGCGGATTGCCCGCCGGCGCCACGCCCGTCCAAATCGACTTGTTTGCTAATGACCAGAAATCCTGAAAACTGCCGATTTTATGGCCAAGCTCCTGGGCCGCCAGGCCGGGAAGCATGGCAACTCCGCCGGCTATGAACATCAGAAACATCCAGGGCGAACAGACCTCCGCAAATTGCGCCAGCTTCTTGAAACCGAGAATCGCCAGAGTAACCACAACCGCACCGACACCGATTACAACCAGAACGAATCTTATGTCCGTCGGGAACCATCCCGTTTGCTCCTCGATGCCGAATGGGATGCGAACCGCAGAGGCCGAGACCGTTATCATACACCCGGCCAGGATGCAGAACAACACGGCATTGAGAACATTATAAACCGTTGTTGTAACCGGCCCGGCAATCCTGCGAAGATACCAGTACAACGTCAGCCGGGTACGAACGGCTATCGGTGCGCAGACGAATGTCCAGGTCAGCACCGCCATCAGGTTACCAATAAGCAGTCCTACAAATATGTCAAAGGCGCTTGCGCCCCAGGCGACAAACAGCGCTCCTATGACGAACTCGGTACCTGCGACGTGCTCACCGGCATAAACGCCGGCAAAATGTTTCCCGGGCTGAAGCTTGTCCTCCGAGACCGGCTCACGCTCAAATTCATAAAGTAAATCCATTCCTTTTATAGCGCCACTTTCGCTGTTTGTTGCCATTTGTTCCCCTTTCCGTTTATAGATTTATTTAACCTTGCCTTTTGTTTGTCACCTTGGCCTCATAGTCCTTCACTTCTTTCAGCCAGTCCGGTCCCGGCGGGACATCCTGCTTCGTACAGTAGTAATCCCAGACCGCCCCGAAGGGCATTGTCTTAAGCTCTTCAAGCATCGCCAAACGTGCAGTATAGTCACCGTCCAGCTCTATCTCGCGGAGCTTCTTAGTCGGCTCTAACAAGGCGATTAAAAGCGCCTTTATCATACAGCGTGTCCCTATTACCCAGGCCGCTATACGGTTAATGCTGGCGTCGAAAAAGTCGAGGCCGATGTGCACCCTCTGAAGATAATCGCCCCTAACTATCTGTTCTGTTATGGCACGCAGCTCGTCCGAGAGAACAACCACGTGGTCGCTGTCCCAACGCACGCCCCTGCTGACGTGAAGCAGTATTTCATCCAAAAAAGTCAGCACGGATGAAATCTTGTCGGAGACAACTTCCGTCGGATGAAAATGTCCCGTGTCCAGGCACAGCAGAGTTTTATTTTCGATGGCATATCCCAGATAGAACTCGTGCGAGCCGACGACATAACTTTCCGAGCCGATGCCGAAGAGTTTGCTCTCCACGGCATCCAGAAGGCAGCTTTTATCCATCGGTTCGGCGAATATCTCATCGAGTGACTTTTTAAGCCGCTCACGAGGAGTTTTTCTGTCAACCGGTATGTCTTTATACCCGTCCGGTATCCATAAGTTCGTTACACAGGGTGTACCTAATTTCTTTCCCATCGCTGCGCCGATTTCCCGGCACACGATGCCGTGCTCCACCCAGAATCGCCGTATCCCTTCGTCCGCGCTGGACAATGTGAAACCGCTCTCGGCCTTCGGATGCGAAAAGAACGTGCCGTTAAAATCCATTCCCAGGCCGTTCGCCTTCGCCCAGTCAATCCACGCTGTAAAATGCTCGGCGGTCAATTCGTTGCGCTCGACCCCGCCTTTGGTTTCTCCGTACATCGCGTGCAGGTTCAGCCGATGCTTACCCGGTATCAGACTCAACGCCTTTTCCAAATCCGCCCGCAGCTCATCGGCCGTTCGTGCCTTGCCGGGATAGGCGCCCGTGGCCATTATGCCGCCGCCGCTAAGGCCCTCATCACTTTCAAATCCCCCGACATCATCCCCCTGCCAGCAGTGCAGCGATATCGCCGTGCTGCTCAGCCGCTCCATTGCTTCATCGGTATCGACGCCCAGCTCGGCATAATGCTGCTTTCCCTGCTCGTATGCTTTTTCAATTCCACTTGTATCTGCCATTTTGCTTCGACCTTTTCAAAACTTAAAAACCGCGGGTATCTTTCAATTTTTCAGAGAATCCTTGTCCGGCAATTTCGGAAACGGCGCATGAGGCTCGGCCTGATACCAAAAGGCAACCGAAGAAAGGTCGTCTTTGAGAGGCAGATACCTTCCCTCACTTTGCCAGCCCAGCGCCTGTATGGTTACCTTAAGGTCACTTTCAAACCTGACAGGGTCCATAATATGCCAGCGGTACAGCCCGAAACGCGGCTGCGTCTCGGACTCTATCACCTGCGGCATCCCCGTGTAGGGACTGCTGAATTCCTCATACCCCTCGCCCTCGAATTTGCTGAAACCATAAGAGCCGCAGAAGTAATCTTCCGTACCGGTCCCACAAATCGTGGGAAATTTTGTGTCACCATCCATAAAGAACTTAATTTCGCCTTCACCCCACCAGCCGGGACTGTTTGAGCCCCAGGTCATATAAGTTCCGACGTAGTGGCCCTTGCCCCGCACGCCCTCAAGAATGGTATAATCCTGCTTATCAGGAAGCGGGTTTACCCGGCGAAACTGGGCGTGCAAATAAGCTGCATCTTCCGGGACATCGGTCAGCGTGTAGTCTATCTGATAATACAGCACCATCGGTTTCTCATCGATATTCGTCATAGTAATCTTAAAGCTTTTGCGAAACGGCATTACCCAGTAACAGTTGAATCCGCTCTTCGGGTTGACACAGACCGCCAGTGAGTTGACTCCGACATACTGACCCATACCGCAGGCGAAAAAGTCCCCCGCGGGGCATTCAACAGAGGGCTCCTCTTCCCCGTCCCAGTAAATTCTCAGAATATTACACCGATTGTTTCCGGTCGGAGTCATCCATATATGCTGAATGGCGCCGCAGCCTTCGACCTCGGCCATTACAAAGGTCTGGCCCGGATTAATCCTGACAGAAGGAGACACTTTCCAGCCCTGCCCTAATTCACGGGCTGCCCTTGCTCCGGTACCCTCCGTCGCCATTCCTCCCTTGCCTTTTTCGCCGGTGAAGTTCTCCGGACTAACCGAGCGCGTCTGGGCAGAGGACAAACGAGCAAGATTTCCCATACCCATTTCCAGCCCGTTGAATCCTGATTGTTGCTCTTCACAGCCAACCATCAACAAAGCGACCAATAACATCGTACAAACCAACCAAACATTACATCTTTTCATTCGCTTTGACAATCTTCTGATTAGTTTCGTTAGCGGTTCCATAATTTGTCCTTTCTAAGAATTTTGATACGTTTCCAGAAGTTTCAGTTCGGACTGTCTGGTCCACAAGCCATCGTTTAGACACTCAGCAACTTTTGGCATCTCTTCGCTCATCTTCTCGAGCGGCACCAGCGGCAAATCTTTACAGGCCGGATAAACTACAATCTTACCCGCTATCGAACGCTTCTCGACCGCCCGTATGCCGCCGGTCGCACCGGCAAGCCCACAAACAGCCGCGACGCTGAGATTCGTATCGAGCTGGCCGGATTCGGCCTTTTCCAGCATCCGTTGCATATCCTCTAAAGTCGAGCCGCTGGTCCCGATGAAATACAATCGCTTTTCTATATAAGTATCAAGGTCAATCTTTCCGGTAACCGTAGCGGGAATGCCGGCGAAGATGTTTATCAGCCCCCGCTCGGCGGCGCTATGCACCGAAGCGGTAACCAGAGCAGGTATCGGCGCCATCAGAGCGGTGTAGTCAAATGCCTCGGTAATCTTGTCTTTCAAAGGATTGTATGCCTTATACGTAACATCATATTTCTCGGCTAAAGGCCCGGCGATTTTTGTCAGTGTCCCCAGCCGGTTGTCATCCACGTCACAAGCAAAAACCCTCACGTCTTCAACGCCCTGGCAGATATTACGAATTACGTGCATCATACCCATCGGCCCGCCCGCGCCGACAATATTAATCTTGTCACCGGGGCGAATCTCATCGGTCTCGGGAATCACTTTCATTGACTCAGCCGCGTCCGAACCTGTAGTGCCCACTATTCGAATACCACCATAGTGAATCCGCCCAACCGTAGTAACAACATCTCTGCCAAATCTATCGCCACAAAGGACGATATTGAGAATACCATTCAATGCAACTTTTGCAAACAATGCTTCGACAACCTTGGCGTCCGAGCCAAAATAGATTATGTCGTCATAGCCGGCATCCGTAAGCGCCGATATGCTTGTGGCTCTCTCTGCGGCAAGCTCTAATCCATCCGGTATTGGCGCCTCCGAGAGCCAGGTTATTTGCCTCGGCCTGCCCCCCCGCACTAATTTCTTGATGCTCAAACGCAAATTTCTTAATTGGCGGTTGCCGGCGGAAATTAGTGCCAGGTCAGCAACGATGAGCATCCGGCCATCTGTTTTCAAACTCGTGCGTTCGGCGGATACATAGGCATCTTCAACGCACGCCCACGGCTCTACGAGAGCTACAGCCGAGCCGGAAAGCTCCTCGCCGACAGGCAAAAGCATCGAGTTGCCCTGCGGTGTGGTTATGACCCTTTCGTCCATCAGCACGTACTCGGCAAGAGCTCCTTCAAAATTGTATCCGAACGCTGCGTTGGAAGTGGCAGTGCGTATCCAACGGTAATCCGTCTGTACAAGGAAACGCTCGCCGGGCTTAAAATTTTCCACCGCGGGGCCAACCGCCTCAATCCTGACTACAGTTTCGTGGCCGGGTATGGTCGGTGCTTCGCCGGGGACATAGCTGGGTATCTCTTTAAGTATTTCAAGATCAATGCCGGAAACTATTTCGCTCTTGCGGACATGTGAGGAAAATTGCTTTAGTAATTTAAGGTCGGAAAAACAAAGCCCGACCGCCTCGACCCGGCAAAGAATCTGATGCCTGCCCGGCGGAAAAACCTTCTTGGACTTGTTAAGAACAAGCTCATCCGGCCCAACCAACTGCACGGCGTATTGTGTTTTCGGTAAAACTGCCATAACTTGTCTCTCACCCTTCTTGCTTCAAGTCACGGGTCACTTTGTCTAATATTTCCTTAGCGGTAATATTCTCACTCAAAGCGCTAAGTTTATCTTCGTCCTGAGGCTCAAGTGAGCGTCCAAGCTCTTCAAAAAATTTGTTTTTCTCTGCGGTGCTCTTAAAGTTTTTCTTTGCCCAGTTACTAGTATAACCCAGGCCGCACTTTTGTTGAAGCACCGAATGGGCGTAAACGATGTGGGCGCCCTTAAGGAATACTGGCACTAACGGCGCCAGCTCCGCCGTATCGAAGTTGTCCACAAATTTCTGCCCCGGGCTGTTCATCTCCGTGCCCTCTACAACCGGCAGATGCAGCTTTTCTGCAAGCTCAACCACACGGTATAGATTGTCCGTTTTTTCATTTTTGGCCCCCGGCGTATAATTGCGGTCGGGAATGACGTTGATAGCCGCGGCGCCGGTGCTCATAGCCACTTCCAGAAGCTCCTCGATGTCTTTTTCACCCTTGCTGGTGCCGTCCAGCCAGGTGTGAACCGGTATCGCACCGGCAGCTAAAATAAATTGGTTCATATCCGCCATCAGTGGAAACGAGCCTTTGTCCGGCTGTACATATCCGACACCGCCGCGCTTCATCGTCCTGGCTCGAATCGTATCAAGCAATTTTCTGCCCTGTGGCAATGCAGAGGTTTCAATCTCAACACCTAATTTCTCAGACCAGAATTCACAGAGCTTATCATCATCGGGAAATACTTCTTTTGCCTTACGCGCGTAGGCCAGACACATATGCCTCTCCGTAGCGTTACCGCCCGGCGTCAAAACAAGGACGTCCTTCTCATAATCCAGCTCCACAGGTTTTAAGTGCTCATTCACCCGACCCATCAAATCCCGATTCCTCTGTTGTGCCGTCCGGCGAAGTTTAAGCAGGAACTGTTTTTGTTCACCCTCCAATTCGGCTTTCGGAAATCCAACGCCCATGTGGTATGAAATGCCCGGCTCACCGGGTGAGTTTATTACTCTTCTCGCAAACTCCGGCACAAAGACCCGGGTCTCCAGACCGGCACAGGCCTTCAGGCCGAGCATCCTTGCCGCGGCAAGAAATTCTTCCAAGGCATCCAACACGTCAAAATCCACCACTTCTGCAACGGCCAACCCGGCCTTGCGGGCCAGCCAGGCAAATTTGCTCGGCGAATACCCGTATGTGTTGTAAGAAAAAAAGGTATGACAGTGCAGATTGACATCTGTGCCGGCTCTGGGCAAATCGATTTCGCCTGCCCGGACTTTCTCACAGAGTGCCGTCAGGGCTTGCTTTCTTTCGTTGGGGTCGAAACTATCCAGTCTGCTTTCGATTTCTGCAATCAAAATGAATCTTTCTATTGTTGATTATTTCCTTATGCACTTACGATTTATGCACTTTTTTGTATTGTTCATCCCAGAGTGAGGCATCCTGAGGTTGATATTCTTTAAGGTCAAATGAATTTCGGACAATCTCTCTGGCCTGGGCTAAGGAATTTATCTGTCTTGTGGCCTTGGCCTGCATCAGGATATTGCCGCTGGCCGTGGCCTCAATCGGGCCGGTGATTACCTTCTTGTTGAGGGCATTGGCTGTGAACTGACAAAGCAATTCGTTTTGTATGCCGCCGCCGACAATATGCAGTATCTCAACCGTATTTCCCGTAGCGTCTTCGATAGCTTCCATAATGGTACGATACTTTAAGGCCAGGCTTTCCAGTATCGTTCTTATCATTTGCCCCTTGTCGTCGATTGGATTCTGACCGGTCTCTGTCAGGTAATCGTTAATCCTCTTCGGCATATCGCCGGGCGCAAGAAATCCGCTGTAATCAACATCAATGTGACTGGCAAACGGTTCGGCTTTTTCCGCCAAAGCCGCCAGGTCCGCATAGGACAGGTCGGTCCCCTCGCGCTGCCACTGCCTTCTGCACTCCTGCATGAGCCATAGCCCCATTATGTTTTTGAGAAGCCGAATCGTTTTTTCAACTCCGCCCTCATTTGTGAACTCGTATTCAAAGGTTTTATCATCGACAATTGCCTGCGGCACTTCAACGCCCATAAGGGACCAGGTCCCTGATGAAAGATACGCCCAATTAGCACTCCCGGTAGCGGGCACGGCGACGACGGCCGAAGCAGTATCGTGCGAGCCGATAGCAATAACCGGAATTGGCCCGCAGCGAAGCTCTATTCCAATCCTGCCGGTCAACTGGCTCACGACGGTCCCGGGCTCGACGACTTTCGGCATGATGTGAATCGGCAAAGACAGTCTATACAGGACCTCTTTGGACCATTGGCCTGTCCTCATATCCATAAATTGTGATGTGCTGGCAAGACTGTATTCTGCGAAAATCTTGCCGCACAGAAAGTACGAGACCAAATCAGCAATGAAAATCAGATCCTTTGCTTTGGCTAAGGCAATCGAATTATTCAGGCGCATTGCGAGCAACTGATACAGACTGTTTAGCTGCATAAACTGCACGCCGGTGTTTTCATAAATGTCGCGTTTGCTCATCATCACAAACGCCCTTTCCATCATCCCGTTGGTCTGGCTGTCGCGATAGTGATAAGGATTCTCAACGAGTTTGCCATCGACGTCGAGCAGGCCGAAATCGACACCCCAGCTATCGACGCCGATGCCCCATACCTGAGCGCCTGCCGCTCTTGTCGCTTTGCTAATACCGGACTTAACTTCGTAAAACAGCCTGTCAAAATCCCAGCGCAGCGAGCCGTGCTCTTCGATGGGCCCATTATCGAAACGATGGATTTCATCGAGAACAAGTTTACGTGCCGAAACAGAACCAAGCATTACTCTGCCGCTCTCGGCGCCGAGGTCAACGGCGATATATTTTTTTATTTCCGCCATCGTTAGCTCCTTATTAAGTATTTAAGTCTTCCGCAAAATCGAGGTTACGCATATTTTGAAAAGAAAAAATTGTCTTTGTCTTCTAATTTTTTCTTTTCAAACGATAAATTATTGCCCTGTAAACGTTTGTTTGATTATTTAAGAGAACCAAAAAACCTGATTTTCTTATATAATATATGCCTAACCTCAATTTTGCAGAATCCCTTAAGCATTTAATCTTGAAGACATAACTTTATAACCCAGATTCTTAGCTATTGCAAATCGAAAATCGAGGTATGGAAAAAGGAGATTGAGAATACACCTCGTGATTTTAGCAGGTTCAGTTCCGGTTTGTTTTGCTGACTTTGGGTGGTCTTCGGGCACGCACAATCTCAGTCTTTGGTAAAATAAAGACACGACGGGCGCAATATGAATATGTCTTTTGTCGCCAAGAACGGCTGGAATTTAACTTATCGTAAATGATTAGTTCTGCTGGAAGTGCACTTTAGCCTGGCCGATGAGATAAAAACTTCCGGTAATACAAATCAGGTCCTCTTTGCTGACGGCGTTTTTGGCGAGCTGAAGCGCCTGAGACAAAGTGGGAGCGGTCTGGTACATCTTGCCGCAAATCTCGGTGTATATCTCTGCCAAATCTTCCGGCGACATTGCTCTGGGTGAGTTGCTTCGGGTAAAAACTACTTTATCAGCGCCGTATTGTAATTTCTGCAGCATTCCTCTGACGTCTTTGTCAGCGTTGCAGCCGAAGATTACGACCATAGAATCGTAAGGGATATTCTGGCCTATCGCGTGAATCAAGGCCTGAATGCTTGCGGCATTGTGAGCGGCGTCGATCATAATTCTGGGGTCGTCCCAAATCATCTCCATTCGGCCTGCTAACGAGACCTTATGAAGTCCCTCAGCGGCCTTTCCGTTGTCTATCTTGTAGCCGACCGATTTGAGTTTATCCAGCATAGCTAATGCCAGGCCGCAGTTGATTGCCTGATGTTTGCCGTGCAGCGGCACCCGAAGATGCTCAAATTTACTCGTAGGCGTCGTTAAGCAGATTCTCGTATGCGGGCCGTGCTTCCGTGACGTTTCAAAACGATGCGAAAAATCGATATCGCTGCCGGTTACGCTCAAAGGCGCTTTGACGGCAATAGCCTGTGATTTTAGGACACGCATCGCCGAGGGTTCCTGCTGAACAGTAATAGCGGGGACACCTCGCTTGAAAATGCCCGCTTTTTCTTTTGCGATGCTGTCAATAGTTTCCCCGAGCTGGTGCTGATGGTCAATACTCAAGCTGGTTATGCCGATGACTTTGGGCCGAATAACGTTTGTGCTGTCGAGTCTGCCGCCCATACCGGTTTCAATCACGGCAATATCAACCGCCTTATCGAGAAAATACATAAATGCCAAGGCTGTCATAATCTCGAAGAAGGTGGGGGGGTCGGTCTTTGACATCTTCTCAACCGGAGCGTAAACGCGGTTCAGTAAGCCACACATTTCCGAATCGCTAATCATTTTTGTATCGACCGTAATCCGCTCGTGCAGGTGTACCACATGTGGCGACGTGTATAGTCCGACTCTATAGCCGTTCGCTTCGAGCATCCTGGCTAACATCGTGGCTGTTGAGCCCTTTCCTTTTGTGCCGCCTATATGGACTGTATGGATTTTTTTGTGTGGATTGCCCAATGACGAAAGCAGTTTTTGCATCCTGTTGAGGTTGAACGTAGTGACGTTATAGCGCAGACGCTCCTGCTTCTCGTAATCGGTCCTCGCAAACAAGTAGTCAATGGCTTGCTGATAGTTCCTAAAAGCCTTTTTGCTCTTGACTCCGGTGACCTTAGAGGTGGATTTTTTCGTCCGTTTCTTTCCGGTTGTCTTTATTGATTTTGCCATACAAGTTTAACTATAACAATTATAACAGTCAAAAGCACGATAGTCAAGTCGGAACCCTAAAAAACACCACAAATATAACCGGGCAAAGGAATATAGGATATTGTAAATAAAGAGGTTACAAAAAACTTAGCTTTACATTGTTATCTTTTAAAAAGCGCAGCTACATCAGTATAGCTGAATATATAACCACTTTTGCTTATAATAAGTCGTTATTCACTAAATTTAGCAAATAGCAGGCCGGCTTTCATATTTTCTGAGTGGTTAATCCGAGTTACTGTCTATATAATTGCCGGCGTGAATACAACAAAGCCAAAACGAGCTTTTAACTTTGTTCTGCAGAGCTTAAACCAGCTCCTTTGGCCGGCAGTATGTATCAATTGCGGCGAAAACATCTGTGAAACTGATAACAACCTGTGCAAGAATTGCTGGGCCCAGCTTCGGGCCTGCATGAGTGGCGATTACTGCCGTCGCTGCGGCCGGGATGCCAGTAAATTTGCTATGCTGGAGGGCGCCTGCCCCGATTGCCTGGGTAAAGAATTTTACTTCGACCGGATAGCCCGCAGCGGAGTTTATAGTCAGGCCCTGCAAAAAATGATATTGGCCTTTAAAAACGGCCGGACAGAACTTGATTCGGCAGCAGGGTTTTTGGCCAATTCCGCTTTGCAGGGAAGTGGCTTTTATAATGATATAGAACTTTTCGTTCCTGTGCCGCTGCACTGGTCGAGGCGATTGGCTCGTGGCTACAATCAATCGCAGGTTTTAGTCAGAAAATTAAATCACTCCACAGCCAAAATCAGCACAGACCTTGTCCGAATCCGTCGAACAAAATTACAGCCGGCAATGGCGAGTCCCGCCGCACGTGCTAAAAATGTCGCCGGTGCCTTTGCCGTCCGTTATGAACATAATTTTACTGAGCGAAAGATTTGTCTCGTCGATGATATCAAAACAACCGGCGCAACTCTGAATGAGTGTGCAAAGACATTGAAACAAGCCGGCGCTTCAAAAGTCTTCGCGTTGGTTTTAGCCGTTGCAGGTCAAAACATCAACTAACTACGACATTGGGTGGAGCTTTTTGCATCTACAATTTTTCGTGCTTTACTACGGCTCGGTAGAGGCCGTTGATGCGTTTGCCGTCAACGATTGTGGGGGAGTACTTTTCGTTTCTTGGCTGAAGGCGAATTTTATTTTCCGACTCGAAGAACACCCTCTTAAAAGTCGTCTCGTGCGGCATTGCAAAACGAACAAAGCAGTCATCGCCATTATGCACCTCGGCTGCCGGTGAGAATATAACTATATTACCCTCGTGGAATTTCGGCTCCATGGAATCGCCGACAACCCGGACCGCAAAGGCGTTCGGGTCGTGCATGTCCGGGCAGCGAACGTAATCATCGGCTATTCCCACAGGGTAGTCCAGGTCGTTGAAATCACTCGGATAGCCGGCTGCCACTTTGTTTATCACGGGCACTAATCGACCGGCTGCCAGAGGCAACCTGTCCTGCTCGATGTTCAAGTCACTTTCGGCAAGAAGCTCGCCGAGCCGGCTTGCATCAACTTTCTCATCAACGAGATTTTTGACGACCTGCCGCCATTTCTGACTTTCAGCCTCAGCGGATTCATATTCCTGACGAACATCGGCAGGAAGACCTTCTATATGAGCAATGTGCAGCAGCAGACCCGGTTCAAACTCAAGGATCTTCTCCAGCCTGGTGAGCAGCTCATCACTGGGCGGATTTTTAACCTTGCCGGTCTCAATAGTGGACAGGTACGGCTTGGAAAAACCGATGCGATTACTGACCTCGTCCAGAGTCAGATTTAACTGCTCACGTTTTTTTCTTATAATTTGCCCTAAGGACATACCGAATCCCCAAATTTCTCAATAGCTAATCAATTTTTATTAGCTCGTAATTACTGCTTCCAAGGCCGATTCGCTCGGCGTGTTCAATCTGGTAACGCGGGTCGAGTTTATTATTTCCTAATAGTTCCGGCAGTTTCCGGCCCGCTTTGTTTTCCACTAAATCCAGCGTTGCCTTATCGAGAGCCACTGGGTCTCTCGAAGCGGCTATGCCGATATCATCAACCATTTTACCCATATTCGGCGTGCCAAAACAATCACAATCTTTTGTAACTGACAATAAAAAGTTGAAAAATGCAGCCCTGTTTTCTTTGCCTTTCAATGTGCCCAGTGCGTGCTCGGCAATACTTTTTTGCAATACTTCATCCTCTTCGCCCCAATTGCACTTGACGGCACCAAATCGGCACATCGCCATACACTCTGCACAGCCGATGCACTTGTCCTGGTCGATGTGGGCCTTTATATCGTCAAGCGTTATTGCATCCGCCGGACAATGGTCATAACATACGCCACAGCGCGTACATTTGTCACCTATTTCGAGCCTAAGGGCCGCGTGCTGTGTCATCTTGCCCCTTTTGCTCGCACAACCCATCCCTAACGTCTTCAACGTGGCCCCCAGGCACGCCGCGACATGGCCGGTAAGATGGGCCACCGAAAGGAGCGACTGGCATTGGACTATACCGGCTGCAATAAAAACTTTTTTATCTATTTCGCCGTCTATCTCGACTGGTATCTCACTTGTTCCAAACAACCCGTCCGGCACAATAAATGGTATCCCCAAAACTTCCGGACCAAAGCCGTGCTTGGCCGCCAATATACTATGGTCGATGGCGTTGTGCCTCTGGCCGACATATAAAGTAGTTGTGTCGGTTACAAATGGTTTTGTTTTCAATTTAAGCAGCTCATCCACCAGTCCTTTAATGCAGGGGGCTTTTATGTGTGTGTTATTATTGCCCTCCCCGACATGGACCTTTATCGCCGTAAAATCATTTCTATTAAAGCATTCGGCAAAACCGCCGGCCTTAAACAGCTTGTGTGCCTTTTTGGAAATTACCTTCTCGCCGTCTTTAATTGAAGCTTTAATAAAATATACTTTAGAACTCATAAAAAACCAACAATATTTATCAAACCAGCCTGCCTGCTCCTTGTAACAATTTAGCATAATGAAGCAGTATGTGCATTATATTGTTTTTTGATTCTTTCGCAAGAACCACTTAGAAAACCGTTTGCTCCAACACAATTTTCACACCAAGACCAATAAGAATCAACCCGCCGAGGGCTTCAATCTTGTTTTCGAAGGAATGTCCGAATTTTTTGCCGATGAAAACGCCGAGATATGACAGCACGAATGTGACCAGACCTATTATTATCACTGCAACAGTAATAGAGCTTACGATAAGTGAAAGGGTAATACCCATTGCCAGGGCATCGATACTGGTCGCAATGGACAGAACCAGCAAAACAAAGATGTTCGATGGGTCAAATTTATCAGCCGATTTTATCTTGAAGGACTCATAAATCATTTTGCCTCCGACGGCAGATAAAAGGCCAAAAGCAACCCAGTGGTCATAATCCGCTATGTAATCTTTTACGCTCATCCCGGCCAGAGAACCTATCAACGGCATAACCGCCTGAAAGCCCCCAAAAAAAACAGCCATTCGCAGGGCGTGCCTTACGTGCAACTGCTGATATACACTGCCGCTGACAATAGAGACCGCAAAGGCGTCCATCGCCAGTCCAACGGCTATTACTATTATTGTAGCCAAATCCATAAAACGCCTTCAGAAGATTCCTGTTTCTATTCGGCTCTTATTATGTCATCGTTAGTCAGGTCTTCGCTACTACATCAAAAACATTTTTCGAGCGGGCAGCACAAAAATACGCCTCCCTCTGCATTACTTTACAGGTTATAAACTGAAGTCTAATCTACGGATTGCATACCTTGCAGGGTCTTTTGCCGGCCTTTATCGCTTCGTCTCTGCTGTTGTAACCTACAAGGTTGTCCGGATTGATTCTCTTTGCCCAGCGGCACTCGGGTTTATGGAAGACCTTGCTGCTTTGGGATGCTACAAATTTGTATTCAGCTACTGCTGATTTAGCGCCCGGTTTGGTTTGTTTTTCTGTGGCTGTCAATGAATCAGTCTCGCTTGTCCGTCCATCGGAGGCTTGCCTGGCCGGCGGATTAGCTGCAAGACTATAGCTTAAACCTAATGCCTTGTTTACAGCGGCCTTCATTTTAGCCAGGCCGGCCTTCGCCACCGTCAACGGGTCCTGCTTCCAGTACGTCGGATTGAACAGCTCCAGCGAAAGCACCGCCCTGTTACCGTTGGCGTACAGGTCTTGTAGAATCTGAGTCAACGGTGCAATGCCGTCACCGGGAAAGACACGGTCCCGGTCGCCTATTGTCTCGCGAGGCGGCTCGGCAGGATAGTCATTCAAGTGAAAGACCTGGATGGCCCTGGGGCTGAGCAGTTTCAGGCCGTTGAAGTCAGAGCCGCCCTTGTAGATATGATAGACATCCGGCAGCAGACAGGCCTTCGGGTGGCCGCTTTCTATCACTACGAACATCGATTGGCCCAATCGGTGCAGGTTCTTTGAAGAACCCCATACCTCGACCTGCGGCACGACTCCCATTTCGTCGCCGAGTTCCAAGAGCTCCCGATACCGCTCGGCCGCCTTCATAAGGTCGAGCCCCGCCTCTCTGGTGGCACCGACCGGCGGCGCTGCGATACGCTTGCCGCCGATCTGCGCCAATACATCCATATCGCCTTTGTTTTGTTCCAGAGCTTTGGCTCGCTCGACATCGTCGTCCACAATCCAGCGGGAAAAGGCAATGGCGCTTTCGACGGTCAATCCGAGGTCGCTGATTCGTCTGCGCAGCTCATTGAGGTTGCCGCCTCCCTTGACGTACTCGTTGATTTTGTCCACCCACGGCTCAATAGCGTCGTAGCCTGCTTTTGCAGTAATCTCGATTTCCTTGTCCAAGCTGAGTTTTTGTCCGCGAATAGTGCTTGTATTGAAACAATATCTAAACGGCATTGCGGATTTTGAAGATATCGTGCCTGCACCCTGAGCGACTGTAATGCCGCCGGTGGTTACGGCCGTGGCGACAGCAGCGCCGCTACCGGCTATAAATCCACGGCGAGAAAGGAAGTTGCGATTCATAATCATCTCCTGTTTCTGTATATTTTGCAGATGACTTTGTATATTTTCAATGGTCTATACAACCTTATACAATAAGAGCAAAGGCATCGCTGACTGTCATACCTTCTTTGATACCTAAAGTCCGGGCTTTTGCGTTTGCCTTTATTATATTCCGGTTCGGAAAACGTTCCAGCGTCCCTATGGGATTGTCAGGCGTGCTTTCCACTATCGCTGCGGCGACGCCGTAACGCTCGCAGGCCTCCACGTCAATCACAGGACAAGCTAAAAAACCTTTTGAGCCGGTTACTAACAGGATATTAAATCCGGCCCATTTGGTCTGCACTCCTTCAACCATACCATTCGGCGTTTGAAATGTTTTTGTATAAACTTCCATTATTCTTTCCGCAACTGGAACTAGTTAATGTTGCAAAAGGTTATCATCATTTGGAAGCAGAACCAGGAATCGACACGCAAGAGGCGATGCGGACAAATCATACCGGCTCACCGAGATGTTCGGCAATTTCGGATAATTTCTCGTCAAGGAGCTCTTTGCTTGAAGCCTCTACGTTCAGTCGCAGCAGCGGTTCGGTATTGCTTGGCCGACAATTAAACCACCAGTCCTTATACCCGATAGTAACACCGTCTAAGTGGTCGATTCGGCCGTCGTTATATCTTCTTGCAAGCTCATCCATTTTTGCCTGCTTATTTTCTACCTCGAAGTTTTTCTCGCCGCTGCTGGAGTATCTTCGCAACGGCTCGATTAGCCCGCTCATCGGGACATCGGCTTTACTCAGAATATTCATCACGTGCACCAAGGTAATCATGCCTGAATCGGCATAGTAGTTGTCCGAATAATAGAAGTGTCCGGAAAGCTCACCGCCGAATATGGCATGCGAATCACGCAGGGCCTTTTTCATAAAAGCATGTCCGACCCTTTCCCTTCGCGGGGTGCCGCCGTACTTGATAATTTCTTCCATAACAACTCTGCTGCTGCGCAAATCGTAAACTACCACCGACTTCGGCTTTTTCTCTAAAAAATATGGCACCATCAGGGCCGTCATCAAATCGCAGCCGATAGTATTACCTTTTTCATCGACCATCATCAATCTGTCAGCGTCACCGTCGAAGCAGACCCCGAAATCACATTCCTTTTCCTTTACCGCTGCTTTTACCTCATCCAGATATTTCTCAATCAGAGGGTTCGGCTCATGTTTGAATTTGCCGGTGTGCTTGAAGTTAAGAGCAACGATTTCTACCGGCAGGTTGCTAAAAATAGCCGGGACCGTCTTGCCCGCCATTCCATTGAAAGCATCAACGGCAATCTTCATCTTTTTTATATTTGACCTAAGAAACTTCAGCACGTGATTTTTGTATTCGGCGGTCAGGTCATATTTCTGTACCGAGCCGGTAGCTTTGCCCTTTGTATGAAGTAAAGCCATTGCGACATGTTTTATATCCTTTAAGCCGGTATCGACTCCAATGGGCTTGGCGCCCAGGCCGGATATCTTAAAGCCGTTATACTTGGCCGGATTATGGGAAGCGGTAACCTGCACACCGCCGCAGGTGCCAAGATGATTGATTGCAAAATACATCTGCGGCGTGTCAACCATTCCAATATCAATCACGTTTGCACCGGTGGTATTCATCCCTTTAATAAGGGCCTTGGCTAACGCCTCGCTATGCGTCCTCATATCGCGCCCGACACACAGCGACTGAGCATTAGCCTGGCCCCGCTCATAACCGCTAAGCAGCGACCGCAAAAAACGGGCCGTGGCACAGCCTATCTTCCACGCACCTTCTTCATCAATCTGGTCTGGATAAATACCTCGTATATCGTATGCCTTGAAAATCGCAGGGTCCATCTTGTGGGCTTCCTTAAATTGCGCAGAAACAAACTTACAGAGCTTTCAGCGCGCGTTCCAATAACCCAGCTTCCAATTCGCCACATACTATACACCCTCATCCCGCAAAATGTCAACAATGAATACAAAGGTTGGTGGAATTGCCCTATCAGGCGATAAAAATCAGGTAAAGGCCCCCCATAAGCACAAGGATACCGCAGATTTCCTTAAGAATTATTGCGCCCCCGGATTTCTCGTTCCAGCTCATGTATCGCTGCACCAGTTCGGTGCAGGTACCGGCCAGAACGATGACCGAACAATGTCCGAGACCATAAACTACAAGCAACAACACGCCATAGAAGAAATTCGTTGCAGCTAATTTGAAGGTAATCCCCAGCATAGGCGCCATATATGCAAAAGTGCAGGGCCCCAAAGCGATGCCGAACACCAGCCCGAGAATAAACGCTGCGAGCATTCCCTTTCGTTTCATACCAACCCGGCCCGGCCCGCTCCAGGGCATTGGTATTACACCCAAAAGATGCAGCCCGACTACAAAAAATACCAGGGCAACAAAGTAGTTGCCGTACTTGCCGACATCTCCCATCATTCTGCCGAGGGCAGCGGTAACGGCCCCTATAGCACCTATTGTAATTAAAATGCCCACTGCAAAAAGAGCCGATATGATAAAGGCTCGTCTGGTTGACATTCTCCCCTGCTCGTCAATGAAGCCCACTATTAAAGGAATACTTGCCAAGTGGCACGGACTGAGCAGTATGCTCAGAATACCCCATACAAAGGCAGCGGTCAGAGCTATTGTGGGCGTCCCCTCAACAGCGTGTGTCAGTTTTGTAAATAATTCCTGTATCACTTTGTTTTTGTAACTTCGATGCCAAACTCTTTCCATTTTGAAAGAATATCTTCTTTGGAGAAGAAGCTTTCGTGCCTGAACAGCTCTTTGCCCGAAGCATCGAGGAATATTTGTGTTGGTATAAGCTTAATGTCATATTTTGTAGCCTCATCCGGTTTTTTCCAGACGTCAATAAACTCTACTATTAGAGTGCCTTCATATTCGCTCTTTAATTCTTCAAGGATAGGAGCCATCATCTTACAGGGTATGCATTGACCGGCTCCGAGGTCGATCAGCGCTGGCAAGCCTTTGCCCACGAGCTGGGCCGGTTGGTTTTCTGTGTGCCCCTGCTCGGTTGCAACCTTGCCGGCATAGGCCACATCTGCGGTCGCTGCTGCCTCTTGGCCGGACTTATTTTGCTTGACGGCAATCACAATAATTACCGCGGCAATTAGAAAGACGACAATTACGATTTTTGCGATTTTGTTCATAAGTGTATCACCTTTCTTTTTGAGCACTCTTTTCATCCAGCCTGCCAGTAGCCAGATACCAGCGACTATAGCCAGCAAAAGAACAGGATGTATGCCGTTGCCACCGGTGCAGGGACACTGTAACAGAAATTTCACATTTTTATTTACTCTTCAGTCTGGTCAGGCCAACATCTCCCTGCCTTTAGCGATGACTTTGGCAATGTTATCTTCGTTGGCCGGACTTTTCCCCTTTTCCAAACCAAGGTCGACAAGCTGGAGATGTCGGAAATTATTAAAGCCCGCTTGCTGGAGGGTATTCTTCACGCAATTTAATTCACACCCATCTATCGTAAGAATCTTTTCCGCAGATTCCGTTGTTTTCATAATGCCGCTGATTCTGCCGCCGATACCCGCCAGACAAAACATTTTTCCCAAACCATCCTTGGTCATTTTCCGAGCCGCACGGTCGGAAATCTCGCCGACGTCCGCGGCACCGGAACAGGCGAATATCAACTTGGGTCCGCCGCAGCAAACATTTGATTTTTCAGCACACATTTTCTCTCCTTACATCAGCATTTTTTTGATTTCATCCGTCGAGACAACCTTGCCGACATTTTTCAACTTGAGAATAAAGCATTGCAAACCATGAAAATTGCTGCTGCCAAGGTAGTGTAAGCAAATATCTTCTTCAGATTTTTAGGCTTAGTTTTGATCGCAAATTTTCCACCTATAAGACCTCCCAATACTGCTGCCAAGGCGACCGGTATGGCCCATTCAGGGTCAAAATGCCCTTTAGCAGCATGTCCAACAAATCCCATCAAAGCGGTAGCGGCCACCATCGCCGAAGATGTTCCAACAGCTATCCGCATAGGGACACCGCACAACAAAACCATAAGCGGAACCTTAAATGATCCTCCTGATATACCAACCGCGCCAGCAGCCAGCCCTACAGCAGCAGTAATGGGAATCGCCAGCCAGAGATTGACGACATATGCATAATCTCCATATGTGCGATGCCAATAGCCAAATCTTTTTTGCTTGAGAATCGGTTTATCGCTTACCTTTAACAGCATAAGAAAACCTGCCAAGACCAAAAGAGCGGCTAAGATAAATTTCAGAGACAGCCCGCTGACATAACCAGAAAAGTATCCTCCGACTAGGGCCATAATATCCGTAGGCGGATCAATAACAAGTGCCAGTTTCCAGTCTACGAGCTTGTGCTTTTGAAAAATTAACATACCGGCGAAGGCTGTAAGCATCAAAATAAACTGACCCGTAGTTGCAGCCTGGTGCATCGCTTGACCGGCCATTACAAGAGCTACAACGTAAAAATTACCACCGCCTCGACCCGTCATAGTCATAACGACTCCAATAACGAATATTATGACCAATGCGATTAAAATCTTCATTTTGCATATTTCCAAATTTTGACAGGCTTCAACTCATTTAGAATAGCTTCATAACCACCCACAAGGATTCTTACATTATCAAAGCCATTTGCTCTCAAAAAGGCGTAAACAATAGAAGACCTTATTCCGGCGGAGCAAAATATCCCTATTACTCTGTCTTTGGGAATTTCCGAGAGCCTGTTAGGGACTTCATTAGTTGGTATATGGATATATTTAGATTGAAACTTTAATGGGAAGGTTACTGATTCTACTTCCTCATTACTACGAACAGCCAAAAACAATGTATCATTTGATTCGAATAGTTTTTCCGCTGTTATTTTATGTTTCTCGCTTGCAAAGAACTCTAAATTCATGCCCCTCAAGATATTCTCAAACTCATTCATTTTTCAAACCTCGGTAAATCAAATTAAGAAAGCATTTTCTTGATTTCATCCGGCGAGACAACTTTGCCGATGCTCTTTACCTGGCCGTCTATTGCCAGAGCCGGCGTCACTATTACGCCGAACTTCATAATATCATTGATGTTCGTAACCTTTTCTATTTCAAACTCGATTCCAAGCTCTTTAGCGGCGGCCTCGGCATTTTCTTCCAGCTTTTTACACTTCGGACAACCCGTTCCAAGTATCTGAATCTTTTTCATTTTGTGTCTCTTGCTTTTTTCTCATCATTGTAAAACCGATTATCAGATTTGCTGTTTCCTTTCTCTGCGGTGTCCAGCCAGCCATTGCGTTTGACTTTAAAACAATCAAATTTCCGGGCATACGGCTTTATATCCAGCAGCGGTGTGCCATCCAGAATATCGATGTTGGAAACATCGCGCTTTACCAATATGATACTTGACACAGGTCTGACAATTCGCTGATACCGAAGCCCCTATCGCGATGAGTTCTTTGATATTTGTATCAAACATTTTTTACTCCCCCAATTATTCTTTTATATTTCGTCTTTACCTTCGATTTTCTCCTCAGCTACTTATCCCCAAAATACGCCAAAAAACATCCCCACAATCGTGGACATCACTACGACCAGCAAGACAAACACAATCGTCTTGCCGTTCCCAATAACCTTCCGGATTACAAGAATGTTCGGCAGCGACAGAGCAGGCCCTGCCAGCAGCAGCGCCAGCACCGGCCCTTTGTGCATACCCAGCTTCATCAGGGCCTGTGTGATGGGAATCTCCGTAAGAGTAGCGAAATACCAGAATGTACCGATTACACTGGCGACCAGGTTGCTGCGTAAGCTGTTGTCACCCACCCATTGCGCGACCTGTTTTTCCGGCAGCAGAACGCTCACAAAACCGACAACAAAAACACCGCCAAATAATAGCGGCACCAGAAGCTTGGCAAACTCCCAGGTATTGTGCATCCATTCGCTAAGCTCATCCCGCTCAAACCACCGCCAGGCCATCAGCCCCACAAGCAGCCCCATCAGGCCCGCCAGATACCATTTGATGTGATGGACGGATATGACCCAGGTCTTCTGCTCCTGCATATCGGCTATTTCGGTTTTCTGTAATTCTATCTTGTCACCAGTTTTATCATCACCAAGGTCCTCTTCGAGCTGGAAGCGTATGGCATCCTTCGTCTCGTGAATAACAACAGCTTTGAACCGGCGGCCGTCGCTGGTTCTCACAGCAACATTGCCGGGATTGAACCAGTCACTGAATACGAGAAACAGGACCATGCACGCAAGGAACAGGGCGGTCTTACCTATATGACGACGAGGTTTTTCAGACTCAGGCATTTGCAGGGCGGCTTCGACCTTTGCCCGCTCACCTTTGCGAAAAACCGCTGCCATAAGCAATCCAACAACCACGGAGAAGCTCACAGCCCCAATGAACCTGCCCGCTCCGATTGAAAAACCCAGAACGCGGGCGCTGAGAAAAATGGCAAGGACATTTATGCCGGGCCCGGAGTAAAGAAAGGCCGTCGCAGGCCCAAGACCGGCTCCAAGATTATATATCCCCGCAAACATAGGCAGCACGCTGCACGAACAAACCGCCAATATACATCCGGCCACCGACGCCACGGCATAGGCCAAAACCGGATTGGACTTCGGCCCGAGATATCGCATAACGGAGTTCTGCGATAGAAACGTGATAATCGCTCCCGCTATAAACAGCGCCGGCACCACGCAGGCCATTGTATGATTCCGGACATACCACTGAAGCAGCCGGAATGCCTCCTGAATCGCCTCTTGAATCTTAGGATTGCCTAACGGCAGAGCGTAAGCAACAACAAAAATTGTAATCAGTGCTGCAAATATCTTCCATTCTTTACTCATGATTGTTCTCTTCTCAACGGTTCATAGCAAAACGCCCCGACTACAGGGCCCTAAGCAACCTCTCGTTATCTTGAGCCTGCTGTTTTAATACACGGCTTACACACGAAAAGAAATCTACGATACAGGCACATTTCAGCCTGTATATGACTTTGAGCCCTTCTTTGCGGTACTCTAACAAGCTGGAATTAACCATTACCGATAGGTGCCGTGAAACATTCGACCTTTCCGAACCGATATGCTCCGCAATGTCACATACGCATTGCTCACCGTCTTTTAGAAAATTCACAATCGCGATTCTCAGCGGATGCGCTATCGCCTTTGCGACTTCTGCCTGCTTCTCAAATAATAATTGCTTGCTTTTATTTAACATTTTTCAGCTCCTTAGCTAAGTTACTATGTGATTATATACTCACATAGTTGTATAAAGTTCTGGCAAAATCAACAATTTTTTTGGAATAAAATCCCCCAGATACTCCACAGGCCGGGCTAATATTTTTTCCTGAACCTTGCTGCGGGTATGTTTAGCAGCTTGCGGTACTTTGCAACGGTGCGCCTGGCTAATTTTTTGATGCCCAACTCTGCCAGTTTCTTGCGTATCTGCTCGTCATTTAAGGGCTTACTTTTGTCCTCGGCGTCAATAATCTGCTGTAGTTTGCCCCTTATGGCTTCCCAGCTCAAACCTGTGCCGTTGATATCATCGGTGCCGCCGGAAAAGAATTTCCGCAGCGGCAATATCCCCCAGGGACACTGGATGTATTTGCCGGCGACGGCCCTGGAGACAGTGGCCAGATGAACACCAACATCCTTTGCGATTTTCGACATCGGCAGCGGCCGAAGATACAACTGACCCTTTTCAAAGAAATCCCTCTGAAATTTGACTACCGCCTTCGTTACCCTCAGCAGCGTATTCTTTCGCTGCTCTATCGCATCTATAATCCACTGGGCGGAGCGCAGATTATTCTGCAGAAAACTTCTTGTTTTTTCACTAACCTCTTCATCCTTTGCCATTTTTGCATAATAGTCATTTACCCTCAATCGCGGCAAATCATAATCAGCCAACCGCACAGAATATTCGCCCGAATTATCCAGAGACTCCACTATCACATCGGGAGTAATGGGATGGTTCCGGTCCCGCCCGACCTGCAAGCCGGGTGAGGTGTCAAGCTTACTCAAACGCGCGATGGCACGGTTGATCGCGTCGATGCCGCAATTCATTTTTTTCGCGATATCCGGCAGACGATTGTCAAGCAGCGCATCCATATGCCCGGCAATCAGACGAGATTCAAAGCTCATATCTTCGCCGCTTTGCGCCATCTGGATAAGCAGACACTCCCTCAGGTCCCTTGCGCCGACACCCGCAGGCTCTAATTTCTGTACAAGCTCCAGCGCTTCCTTCAAATCGTCGATGGTGAAATCACCCCTGTCCTTGTTGTGCAGTTGTTCCAATCTTACGGTAAGATACCCTCTGTCGTCGATATAATCTATAATCATATCGCCGGCTTTTTTTACGGCTGGCTCGACATCCACCATACGCCACTGTTCCGCCAGATGTTCGTGCAGCGATTGAGGAGGAGCGGCGGTATTTTTTATCGCCTCAAGTTTTTTGTCCGGCTCGTCACTATAAACCCGAGTCCGGAAAGGACCCGCCTCGTTCATATAGTCTTTGAAGCCGTCGCCCAGACTCTCAAGGCGTTCGAAGTCTCCAGCTTTATTTCTGTCTGTGTTAACGACCAGGTCTTTCTCGTCTATATCGTCTTGAGGCTGTTCTTCAGCAGAGTCGGTATCTTCGGGGTTTCCAGGCTCGGCCATTTCCAAAACAGGATTGCTGTTAAGCTCCTGTTCTATTCTTTCCTGAAGGGCAAGGATTGGAAGCTGGAGAATCTCCATCGATTGTATCATATGCGGAGCGAGCTTCATTCGCTGCTCCATCCGCATCTGTCCTCTCATCTCCAGCTTCATAACAATACCCGAAATTATTCTTTATTCTGTCTTCTGTCCTCTGTCTTCTGTCTTTACCATTATATCATAGACGCACAGTAGAATTTCGTCAATATTTGAGGAGTAATTGAGAAACTTTAAAAACAAAGGGGAAAATTACTCTAATTCCCGTCTGCCGATGATGGCATCGGTAAGCATTTTGCCGCTTGCATATTCGATAGTGCTGCCGGTGGGAAGTCCCCTTGCCAGCCGGGTAATCTTCACGCCGGTGGCTCTAAGCAGCGAGCTTATATAAAGTGCTGTGCCGTCGCCGGCCATATTAGGATTGGTCGCCATTATTACCTCTTTTACATCACCTTCCCGCACCCTTTTTAGGAGCTGCTCGATAGTCAAATCGCCCGGCTCGATTCCTTCAAGCGGTGCGATATGACCACCAAGGACATGATAAACCCACTTACAGGCCCCTGTTTTCTCGAGATTTATAATATCTTTTGACTGCTCCACAATACATATCAAGCTTTTATCCCGTCGCTGGTCGGAACAGATTTGGCAGATTGCTTCTTCCGAGAGATTGTAGCAGATTTGGCAGTGTTTAATCTTGTTCTTGACATCCCGGATGGCCTCGGCAAGCCCCATAGCTTCTGCAGGTTTGGCCTTCAATACATAAAAAGCCAGCCTCTCAGCCGTCTTAGGCCCAATCCCCGGCAGCTTCTCAAACTCCTCGACTAATCTGTTCAAACTTTCTGTATATGCACCGCTCATAATTTGTTTTGTCATTCCCCGCGAAACCTGTCCTGAGCAGGGCCTGCCATGAGCTTTGTCGAATGGGTCGAAGGAGCGGGAATCCATTTCTATGGCTAATTTTTTTGCTTAGCAATAATGAATAGTCAATAGTAAATAATCAATTCTTATTCCGCACCGTGCTTGCGAAGTAATTCGGCTACATCCTTGTGGCCCCTTTCAAGTGCCCAGTACAAAGCGGTAAACCCCTTGTTATCTTTGGCATTCACATCAGCTCCATGAGCAATGAGTAGGCTCGCCATATCCTTGTGGCCTGCCTTGGCCGACCAGTGCAGAGCGGTTGTGTCGTCTTTTGCTTTAGCGTTAACATCCGCGCAATTGGCAATCAAGAATTTGGCGATTTCTGTGTGGCCGTTTTCTGCTGCCGTGTGCAAAGGTGTGTAACCATTCTCATTGCGGGTTTCTACATTCGCTCCGCTGCTAATGAGAAGCATGGACATATCTTTCTGGTTTTTGAAAACAGCCAAATGCAGAGGAGCCCAACCCTGATTATCTTGTGCGTTGACTTCAGCCCCATTGGCAATGAGGACCTCAGCCACTTTTTTGTAGCCCATCTCGACTGGAAAGTACAGGCAAGTACGACCTAAATTACTCTTCGCGTTTACATTGGCTCCCTTTGCGATAAGAAGCTCGACTACATCCTTATGTCCGTTAGATGCTCCGGTGTGAAGAGCAGTATAACCAATGTTGTCTTTGGCGTCAACGTTAGCTCCGTTGGCAATGAGGATCTCACACGTTTCTTTATTGCCAACCTGCGCGGCATGACGCAGAGCATTCCGCCCATATTTGGTGTTGGCCAGTTTCGGGTTCTCCTCCACGATGGACTTAACCATTTTCATATCCCAGTCAATTACGGCTGTTATGAACTTTTGTTCCGCTATGAGCTTTTGTTCCTCAGGCGAATGTCCACAGCCACTGAGCATTTGACCAACAAGCAAGACCACCAATGCCACAATCACTCGTTCTCTATTAGTCATAATAATTCTCCTTAAAAAATTGTGTTTCTCGGCAACTCACATGACGCAACTTGCTTCTATTCTCTGCGCCTTTCGTCGAACTTGTGCTTCTTGGTCATTTTGATCCTTTCTCTCTTATATTATAACACCTTCACTTCTTTTGTTCTTCTTCTTCTATTCCGGTTATTGTAGCATCCAGGCCCATAAGGACCGTTTTTACGGCGGGGTCGTTTATCATCTCATTTTTTCTTTGGCCGCTTGTCTTCGGCTGCTTTGCAGTCGGCTCACCTTGTGTTTGCTCGTCGGCAGCGGTCTCAAACTTCAACCTCACAGGCGTTGATAGCTGCTCACTCAGCAGGGCCTGGATTTGTTCGGCTCGGCCGTTACTTTCGCACATTCTTTTCTGCATTCGAGCCGATGCGCCGAACTCAAGCGTCAACACGCCGTCCTCAAATTGAGCCGGCACGGCAGAGCTTAACAGCCCGCCGGTACCCGGCCCGAGTTTGGTGGTAATAACTCCCAAAAGACCTTGCCAATTGTCCTGTATCGAGTGTATATCAGTCTGCCCGAATATATCAGACGGTTCGCTGATTTGCGATTTAGTTGGCTGGGCTATGGCCTTTATGGGTATGTTAGGCTCTACCGGTCGCTTTTTTTTTATGTTAGGTGATGCGCCTGATTGTAATCGCGAAAGAAGCTCATCAACATTCAGGAAATGTTCGCTTAGGGCAAATCGCAACAGAGACGCCTCTAAAAGTGCCCGGCCTGTATCGCTGTTTTTGATGGCCCATCGCAGCTTCTCCAGCGTCGAGATGTTGTAAACAAGACCGGCAATATCAAATTTTTCGGCTAATTCGCCGGCCCGCTTTCGCTGCTGGCCGGTCAAAATCACAAGCTCGCTCTGCGGACCTGTGGATTTAACCACCATCAAATCGCGCATATAATCAATAAGCGAATCAACAATCTGCACCTCACTTATACCGGTACGGATTAAATCCTCTATCGCGTCAAGTGTCCCGGCTGCATTACTGTCACCGATTTGCCCGATGATATTCCAGATTTTTTCGCTGTTCGGGCAGCCCAAAAACTCCTCAAGCAGCCGGCTGCTCAGCGGTTCCATACCGGTGCTTATTAGCCTGTCCAGCAGACTCAGGCCATCTCTCATCGAGCCGTTTGCCATTTTCGCTAATGGCAGGACCAAATCATCCTCATACTTTATCTTTTCCTGTTTGAGTATGAACTTCAACTGCTCAGCTATCGAGGCAGGCCCTATATTGTTGAAATCGAATCTCTGGCATCTCGATTGAATTGTCGCGATGACCTTGTTCGGCTCGGTGGTGGCGAAAATAAATTTGATATGGCTGGGCGGCTCCTCCAATGTCTTTAGAAGTGCATTGAAAGCCGAAACCGTGAGCATATGCACCTCGTCGATAATGTAAATCTTAAATCTTGAACGCGCAGGCCGATAGATAACATTCTCTCGAAGCTCACGAATTTCATCAACTCTATTGTTTGACGCACCGTCTATCTCGATGACGTCGATATCTTCGCCGATGTTTATCGCAACACAACTGTTGCACTTACAGCAGGGCTCTGTAGTAGGCTCATCGACGGCAAGGCAGTTGAGCGCCTTTGCCAGCACCCGCGCCATAGTGGTTTTACCGACCCCGCGGGTGCCCGCAAAAAGGTAAGCGTGCGCGACCCTGTCGGTCCTTATAGCGTTTTTCAGCGTCTGAGCGATAGGGTCCTGGCCGATGACCTCATCGAACGTCTGCGACCTGTATTTTCTTGCAAGAACAGTATAAGCCATACTTAATTGATTATTGACTATTGATTATTGATTGTGCTCCAGTACATCCGTAGTATAGTAAAAAAAATGGCAATTTCCATAAAAATTTTAAATTGACATTTTTTCCAGCAATGGTAAATTTCGTATTCTGTTATCAGTATCTCAGGTCCGCTGTCTTTTGGCGGAATAAATATCAAAGTCGAAGATCCGCTATAGGCGGAAGCCGCCTGTGGCGGAATCGATTACAAAGGGGTTTGATTATGATAGTCAGAATTGATGATACTTGCACTGCCTGCGGGCTTTGTGTGGATACCTGTCCCGAAGTTTTCGAGCTGGGCGAAGATATGGCCCAGGTCATCGTCGATGAAGTTCCTGAAGAGTACGAAGATGCCGTTCAGGAGGCCGCTGAAGAATGCCCGGTCGAGGCAATCATCGTGGAATAACCACCGGCAGAATCCGGCGGGTTCAATAATCATCGATAGGAACGAAATAAGAATTCGTGTTTTGTGTATGCGCTTTGCCCGCTCGAACCGATGTTACCAAAGGCCGGAGTTAGTTGTCCTGTCTTCGCAGCATAAAAACGCCTAACGAAAAGAACGTAATCCCAATCGCCAGCAGCACCAGACACGGGCTTATAATTTGCGTCAGGCTTAGGTTTCGCCAGACGGCCCCTTCGAGAGCAAATATGCTCCATCTCACCGGGCTGATATGGCTGAACGGGCGCAGCCACGAGGGCATGAAAATCAACGGGACCATACCGCCGCCGAGCATTGCCATAATCATCAGCATCGCCCATCCCGCCCCGCCGACACTCTGCTCGGTCCGGCCCAGTGTGCACACGAACATCATAAGCCCAACAAAGCACAGCACCGTGCAGACCGCAGCCAGAACTAGAAGAAACAGGTTGCCTATGGGCATCTTGAATATTAGTTTTGCACCGGCATACTGAACGCACATAATGAAGATACAAGTGGCGAAACATGCCAGCCCTTTTCCCCCAAGAATATGAGCACGTCCGATAGGCCCCACCCGAAGACGCGCAAACGTACCGTTCGTACGCTCTTTGACAATCGAAATCGCAAACGTCGCCGTACAGCCGAGAATACCCCAGATCATTGCCTGTGGAAAAGTAATCTGAAACGAAGATACAGGCCCTTTATTCTCTCTTGCTATTGTCACCTCCGCAACTTTCAGAAACCCTCCCCCAAGACCTGTATTAAAACCCTCGTCCCCGACGTCATCGAGCAGGGTTTCGAGAGAATCAAAAAACCTCGAATAAATATCCGGTTGTTCCTGGCCCAGTGAGTTTGCAATTTCATCGCGCCAAATGCCAATCTGGCCGCGAAATGATTCGCGATTACTGAACTTATCACTCAGGGCCTCAAACTGCGCCTTGGCCAGAAGCCCCTGAAGATAACCGCTTTCCATCTTTCGCGATGGGTCCGAGGCTATCTCAAGTTTGTTTTCGCCGCCCCCGAACATTGCCCCGAGGTTATCACCGAAACCTTCGGTCAAAAAGACCGCCGCTGCTATTTTCCCGGTCCTTATCTTCTCTATCGCCTCGTCCCGGCCCAGGCGCACTATAGTCAAAGTCTCGTACGACTCAAGCTTCGATATATAGCAGCTCGAATAATCGGAATTGTCCTCGTCAACCACGGCGATTTTCATCCCCGAAGGCTCCTTGCCGATACCGGAATATATAGCCCCAAAAAACAGGGCAAACAGAACCGGAAAGCCAAAGACCCAGAAAATATTGCCCTTATCACTTAGCAGCACCCGCAGGTCTTTTATAGCAAGTAAAAACGCTTTGTTCATCAGTCTCGAAGCCTCCGTCCGGTCAGGTTAAGAAAAACATCCTCAAGATTGGCCGTCTGAACTTTCAGCGAGCGAAAACGTACACCGCTGCGGTTAAGCATTGCCAGAGATTCCATAGGCTGGCTCGTCGCGAACCTGATTTTCGTCTCTTCAAACTGCACACCCTTATCTTCAATGAAAGGCTTTATTTTACTAAAGTCTGACATTTTTTCCTCAATTTCGGCCTCAATATGGGAGGGGCCTCCATGCTTGACAATAAGATTCTCAACGCTGTCCATATCCAAAATCCTGCCGTGGTCAAGAATCGCCACCCTGTCGCAAAGACGCTGGGCTTCCTCCATATAATGCGTCGTATAGATGATTGTCCTGCCCTGTTTTTTCATATCCTCGATTGTATCGAATATCAAATTGCGAGACTGCGGGTCCACTCCAACCGTTGGCTCATCAAGCAGCAAGAGCGGCGGCTCATGCAAAAAAGAGCACACCATATTAAGCCGGCGTTTCATACCGCCGCTGTATTTCGAGACCCGCCCTTTTCTCCGCTGGCTCAATCCCGCTATCTCAAGACAATTCTCCACACGCTCCTTTAACTCTTGCCCCCTTAGTCCATATATCCTGCCAAAGAAACGCAGATTTTCTTCGGCCGAAAGCTCCTCATATATCGCCAACGCTTGTGGTACCACCCCCAAAGACAAGCGGACCTCAACCAGACTCGGGTCTCTCTTTCCGTCAAGTTCCACCGCTCCGCCGTCCGGCTTCAGAAGACCGCAGAGCAATTGAATTGTGGTTGTTTTACCCGCTCCGTTAGGCCCCAACAGCCCGAAGGTTTCCCCCTTGTCCACCTCGAAGCTCACATCATCCAGCGCAACGGTGCCCCCATATCGCTTCTTTAGATTGCAAGCCTTAATCATACGCGCTTATCCCGTGAACAGGTAAGAGCTTGTGTGTCTTCTATTTCGCAAGCTCTCTCCCCCGGTCGCGTGCTCTTGTAATAGCAGCGGATATCAATTCGCTAATCTTACCTTCCGCAAATACCTTCAGCGCTGCCTCTGTAGTCCCGCCGGGGGATGTAACCTTCCGCCGAAGCTCAGCGGGGCTTTCTCCATTCTTGTCTGCCTCAATCGCAAGCAGGCCGGCCCCCTTGGCGGTCTGAAGCACCAAATCTTTCGCCACATCTTCAGGCAGGCCTAACCGGACGCCTGCCTTTACCATCTCTTCCATCAAAAGAAAATAATAAGCGGGCCCGCTGCCGCTCACCGCCGTTACCGCGTCAATTAAATCTTCATCATCAACGACAACCGCCTTACCCACCGCTGAGAAAATCGCCATTGCCTTCTCCAGCATAGGCCTTGCCTTATCGTTGGCGAACAACGCGCTTGCCCCTTCGCCTATCAGGGCCGGCGTGTTGGGCATAACCCGTACGATAGCAATATCACCTAAAATATCAGTAACATTTGCGACCTTTATACCTGCGGCGATAGATATAAAGAGCTTCACGGCTCCGATGACGTCCTTTATACTTTCTAACGCCTCGGTCATATTCTGCGGCTTGACACTTAAAACGACCGTTTGAACCTTTGCCGCCAGCTCACTGTTTTCTTCGCAGGCAATAACATTATATTTTTCAACAAGGAATTTAAGTCGCTCAACTCGAATATCACTTATGAAAACATTTTCAGGCGCATAAACATTGGCCGTTATCACGCCTTTTATCAGCGCCTCAGCCATATTCCCGCTGCCTATAAAACCTATTGTGTCCACTTCTTTCTCCTTAGGTAGTATCTGTTACAGAAAGCAAAAATCGACGATGTCACCCCTGCGAAAGCAGGGGTCCAGGGCGAAAAAGCTGGATTCCCGCTGGAGTTTATCCCGCACACGATGCGGGGTAGGAATGACAAATACTGTTTTCGCAACAAGAACTAGTTAGAGTTAACCATCCCTCCACCTTCATCCCGAGCGCAGCAACACGCAACTACCGTCATCCCGAGCGCAGCGAGGGATCTATTTTTGTATTTTACCCTTCTGGTTTTCGCTTTACGTTTTTCGTTCATTTCCGTATCCTATTTACGATACGATATATACATAAAATTTTTCTATGGCAAATATAAAACCACTTACGGAGAAAAGCAATGCAAAAACAGGCTGGATATTCCGATGCAATTAAAACCAAATATCCCGAACAGGTCGTAATAGCCATCGCAAAGGACAAAAACGGCAAAGCCAACCCTGTTACATTAGGCTGGACAATGTTCGTATCAGGCTCCCCGCCGATGATGGCGATAGCCGTTGCAAAGACGCACTACTCGATTAAAGCCATCACGCACTCGAAGTGTTTTACCATTGCGTTCCCATCATCGGATATGGCCGATGCGGCTTTATTCTTCGGCTCCAAATCCGGCCGCGACACCGACAAATTCGCCGAGTTCGAATGTAAGACCGAACCCGCCGAATCCATCGATTCGGTCCTGCTGACCGATGCCGTTGCCAATTTCGAATGCACCCTCGAATCGCAGATGCCCGCCGGCGACCATATTATCTTTGTAGGTAAAGTCGTTTCCTCGCACATCAACACCGAGCCGAAGAAACGGCTATACACCATAGGCCCCGGCCATAAATTGGGTTCAGCTTCGTAAAAAAATGGAGCCTTTTCCCTAATCCGTTCGCCGTCTTATATACAATTACGCGAAAGAGCCGGTCGCTCGCGCCGAATGGATTTAACTGTCCTTCTCTTTCTTTTGCTCGGATTTGCCACCCTCTTTTTTGGGGGCTTCTTCTTTCTGACGTTTGAAATCTACCGTGAAGTTCGGATAATCGGCAAGCTCGCCCGAGCTATAGACCTCGTAAATCTCCCACTTCATTGCGTTGGCATCCACTTTCGAGTGAGCAAATCCCATTTTGCTGCTCTGCCGGTCGGCACCGGTATGTTCGTGTTTCAGAACGGCCTTGTTACCTTGTGCCTCCCAGGTGCCCTTGCCATTACCTCCCTGGTTATCTACTCCTACCTGGACGATTTTGTCCTCTGTAGGCTTATAGAATATCATACCACGGTACTCAAAATCCGGCGTCTTAAAACGAATATTGGCCATATACTTTTCGAGCCCCCACTCGTAAACAAGTTCAACCTTGTCCCCCTCGTCGGTCGTGGCCTGCCATTTGCCGATTAACCAGTCGAACCCCCCTTCGGCCACAAAGTCGCCTAACTTCTGCTGGGCATTCGCACCGCCTGCAACGATAAAAAGTATGGCCGCTCCAGCTAAAATAGTGTTTCTCAGTCTTGTGGTTTTTGCCTGGTTCATTGCCCTTTGCTCCTTTCATAGTCAAGTATAAATTTAAGCGCTTAGCCACACTGGTAAGCCTCTATAATTTGATAAAATACCAGACCGGCCATAAAACTTCCAGAATTTATTCCCCAAACTTTTCCTGTCCGTCCGACCGATTGCAGACCCACGCCTGCCCAATTGCGCTATTTAGAGCTTATCCGAATAATCGGGTCGTTATGAGGCCGAGCGAAAAGTTCGAGGCCAAGGCGGCAGGCCAAAAATGCTCGGAGGCGTGGTTTTCTCCACGTTGAGAACGTTTTTGGCCGACAACGCAGGCATCGGGCTTTGCAGCCGGCCGCAATAGAGCGGGTTATTTGGATAGGCTCTTAACGTAGGGGCAACCCCACGTGGTTACCCTGATGTGTTGTTGCCATTCCCATGATTGGGTGGCAGCCCCACGCCCGCCCCATTGCGCTATTTAACGTAGGGGCAACCCCACGCCGTTGCCCTGATGTGTTGTTGCCATTCCTATGGTTGAGTGGCAGCCCCACGCCTGCCCCATTGCGCTATTTAACGTAGGGGGCAACCCCACGTGGTTGCCCTGATGTATTGTTGTCATTCCCATCGTTGGGTGGCAGGAGTAGGGTGGAGCGGCTTGCCCCACCATTATTTCTATTCCGTCATTTCGACCGAAGTGATGCGCAGCATCCCGGAGTGGAGAAATCTATTTAAACATTTAAACAGTTTCGCCGAAGGTGAATCAAATAATTGAAATCATAATGTGGAGCCTGCCCCACCATTATTTCTATTTACCAAATCCTCACAGATTCTGGTTGAACGTAGTTTGTAAATTATACCTGTTCTACTCTTTTATATTACTTCGCTGTATCGAAAGTGACAGTGATATAGTGAGTCAATCCCCCAAATAACATTAAAAACATGTTTTGTCTAAGAGCTCAATGTTCTAAGAGATTTAACTAACCGTTAAATTTATCCGCGATGTCTGCAAACGCGAAAAATCCATTCTATGTTAAGACAGGTATTATATTGACACCATCTTTTTCAGACTTTATATAATTGATTATGAACCAATCAAAAGGGCGACAAAAACATCGTGGATGGTTTAATGCTTGTCATCTTTGGTTTAAGGTGATTTTCCGAGATCTTTTGCTCGCTGGTAAAAAATTATGTATATTCCTGTATTTAGGATGCCACGCGGCAGTTCGATTCCTTAGAGATATTCATCCTGGAAAAGTAACGAAGATTATACTCATCATATTTATATTCCCAGTATCTTACCAAATTGTTCTTACTGTTTATGCTTGGTGGATGGTACTGCTCGGCCATTGTCCTCTTCCGCATTTTTGTTATTGGCTGATTGCAGGCTTTTTACTTTTTTTCTTTGGGATGCTTGTTCAAACGCTTCCACTTGAAGAATGGCTTGGAAAAGGTAGATTAAAAGCATTATTTCTTATATTTCGTGCAATTTTATTTGCCGCGACTGTTGCTGGTGGTGGATTTATTACAACGTATGGTTGGAATGAACGAGACAATTATATCAACAAGCAAGCCCTTTTGTTTGCAGCGGCCATGGAATGGAAACAAAATGATATGCGAAATGTTGAGATTGAGGTCACATTGAGTCACATTCGGCAGAGAGATTACAAAACCTTATATTTTTTTATCTTCCCGACAAATCATGAACTCACTCGTGCAATAGATATAACCCAACTTGAGCGGCGACGAATCCAACAATCGTTTTTAGATTTAGCCATTCTTGAATATACCCAGAGAATTGACTATCTGAACACTCGCCTTTATGCTGCTAATATAGCAGGTCACCCGTTTAAGGTTTATCGTAAACTGATTGATAGCATCTTTGGTAGGGGTGACGCGTATCCAGATTACCTTATATACCATCGTGTTGTTGAGAAAATACTTAGGAAAAAGCATCCAGGGCTCTTGGAACGCGTGGACTGGATGCAGCGTAAGATGATTGATAGGAGGAAGGAAAGGGTAGACGAACTAACTGAGCCTGCGGACCCAAATGACCAGCCTAATGACTATTAAATAAAACCTTAAATTGTTAATCTAAACAATCCAAAACATCAGTAATTCCCAGAAGGTCTACGGGAAGTAGATAAACGTTAGATACTTTCAGTGATTTTTACTTACGAATTCTTCTTTCAACGCTTTACTCAACCGTTTTAATCCTTGTCTCATCACTTAATTTTGGGCAATTCGACAAACCAATTACATCTAAGTTGCTTCTCTCTGGCCGGTAAACCTCATTTAAGCGACAACCTTGAACAGCTTCACCTTCCCCTTCACCCTCACCGCACCCAAGCTGAGCAGTGAAGATATGGCGGAATTTGTGTTTGGCCTTATTCGGATAGTTTTGGTATAGTGCGCCCGGCCCCGGAGACCCTTGCTAAAAGCTATTTGTATCATTCGTTTTATACAACATGATGATATGGAACTTTTTGTTTCTGGTCCCGAGGCACTTGATCCCGATGTATATGACAGTAATCCTGATGGTTATAGATACTCAAGATACACTTGCAGTGCGGAAACATGCATTTCCTGCCCTCAGCCGAAGTCTTTAGTGTTTTTCCCATCGTTACTCCTTTGTAGGTAGAGAGCCAAACAAAAAAAGCTGCAAAGGTTAGTTATCTTCCTTTGCAGCTTAAAGAGTTTCTAATCTTTTGCGTTTTTATCATTTTACCACATTATTCAGCTTTGTCAAACAATCTTTTTATAAAGGACCGCCGCACGTAAAGCATCGGATAGTAACATAGCCGTTTCAATCGCTAACGAAGATAAAAAGCCCCTGCGATGCGGAGGGAGAGGAAAAAGCGAGATAAACCGCAGGGGCTTGGAGACTAAATTGTTCTGCGTCTGCGCAGCCAGGTTACAAATCCTACGCCGGTGCTGCCGAGCACGATTGCAGAGGGAGCGGGGATAATGGTGGGTTCTCGAAGGCCGGGACTATCCCAGACTTTGGTGGGAACAAGAAGAAACCGCAGATTAATGCAGATGCACGCTGATTGAGAAGGCTTGAATCTCGCGAGTCATTCATTGCGCAATGCTGGCTCGGTGCGTTTACTTCATCATTGGATATTCCTTGCTCGATATTCGACCTTCAATTGTGAATAACGAATATCCAATAGCGAATATCGAATGTCGAATGAAGTACCCTGGCGAAAACATTATTATCCGCGTTCATCTGTGTCCATCAGCGGTTTCATAACACAGCTGTCATTTGAGGCTTGGCTCTGTTTAGAACTTCGGATTTAGTGCTTATCTTCTATCCGTCCTCCGTCTTCTGTCTTCCGTCCTCCGCCCTCCAACTTTAGCTCACTTTAGGCACTTTAGTTCACTTTAGCTCACTCCTCACTAACGAGCATCCGTCTTCTCACCTGATAAATCCGTGCTAATCCGCGTCTAACAAGAACCGTTCTTCGCCGGCTTATGAAAAAGGCCGTTTCAATGGCCTTGTGGACGAAAGCAAGTCTCCGTGGCGAAAGCTCGCTTTCAGAACAGAGCTTGCCGAGAACACCAAGCTGGCTAAAACATAATCCGTGTAATCAGTGAAGCTTGTCCTGAGCGAAGCCTGCCCTGAGCATGGCCGAATGGGTCGAATGGATCCGTGGTTTAAAATAGGTAAAAATTCCCCCAGTTTTCAATCAAAAACACTGATACCTAAGAACAAAAATCAAATTTTTTAAAAAATTTTTAACTTACTTTCCCAAATCGAGTTACGAGAATCACTAATCGATATTCGAGGACTTTTTTTGCATCAAAAGTGCAGGTAGCTCTAATTATAGAGGTGCTACTTTTTTCGCCTCCGGCAAAAAAATGCCAAACTCTAAACTTGTCCTCGAATGTCTTAGTCGGGGATCTCGTAGTGCAGCGCAGACACCGCACCAATTGTCCAGCACCAAAACGACGTGCTTTTTTGGTGCTGGGCACGACTAATTGGTGCGGGGCAAATAACCAACGAACTATAAACCATGAACTATGAACAATTTACCGTGAAATACGCAATACGCAATACGCCATACGCAATACGAGCATCTGCCCTCTACATCTGTCGAGAACCCTCTACAAATCAACCCTTTTTATGCAAAACAAACCCAATTTCCGGAAAAGTCAAATGAACGTAAGTATCTTTTCACGAATGGCTTATGAAAATATCGCCAATTGGACACTTGGTGAAAACAAACCCAATTCAAACCCAATCAAACCAAATTTCCGTAGAGCAAGAATGAATGTAAACTCACTTATAACAAAGGATTACAGAAAAAAAGATGATTTCGCAATCCGAAAAAACAAACCCAATTCAAAGCCAATTTCTAAAAGGCCCAAAATGAGCGCAAGCGTTTTTTCACAAAAGGATTATGAAAATAAAACCGCCCTCAGGCCCCAAAAAAACAAACCCAAACAAACCCAATTCAAATCGCAAGGCAGAAGCGAAAAAATGGAACGTTTTACGCAGCCTATCCGACCTATATTAAAGAATTATGAAAAAGAGCCGTGAGCAAATATACGATGAGCTGCTCGTCATAAAATGCCGTCAGGCAGACAAAGATGCATTTGACGAGCTTGTCGGCAGATGGCAAAAACGCCTCTGGCACTATGCCTTTAAGGTAACCGGCTCTCAATCCGCTGCCTGGGACATTGTTCAGGAAACCTGGTATGGCATTATAAAAGGCATAAGAAAACTCGAAGATGTAACTGTTTTTCCCCGATGGGTCTTTAGAATCGCTAATAACAAATGCGCCGATTGGCTGCGTAAACAGCGGCTGCAAAATCGGCTTAATAACGAGCTTTTGAAACAGCCCCAAAATGAACCCGACAAGAAGCAAAACGGCGATGAAGCAACCGAATCTTTGCGGGCAGCCCTTGAGAAACTTCCGCCCGACCGCCGGGCACTGCTTACATTGCGATACCATGAGGGCTTCGATATATGCCAGATAGCTGAAATTATTGGTGTTCCTGAGGGAACAGTAAAATCACGACTTCATCGCACACTGGACCAGTTAAGGCAAACAGTAGGGCATTATTAAAATGGATAAGTTAGAAAAAGAATTAACAGAATTGCTAAAAAATGAAAGCGGTCTCGAAGCCAATAAGGATGAAACCGCAAGAAAGGAGACGTATCAAATGAAGTTAATTTTCGAAAGATTCGTAAAGGATATACGCCGGGCAAGATTAGTTTTCTGGATATTCTTTCTGTTAAGCATGGGTATGATGGTCGGAGGTTATATCGGCCTACGCACAACCGGAAACACAAGAGGTATGATTTCCTGGGCGATTTTTCTTATGATTGGCTTCAATTCTACAATCTTGATGAAACTGTGGTACTGGGTTGAAGATGCAAAATTTAACGTTCAAAAGGAAGTAAAGCTATTGCAGCTTCAAATCGCCGAACTGGCCCACAAGGAGAAACCTTCCGAAAATTAGGCCGGATTAGTTCTTTATGACTTATACCACAGTGAACAATATAATAAGGCTATGTTTTCAGAACAGGATAAAGTAGTACCAAATTCAATAGATTAGTCTATCGCGAAGGGATACGACTGTATGGCCAAACTGGCAATCTCAACTGCCAATAATCAATTGTTAGCTCGTTAGCAGCTCGAATTCTTCGCTGCTGAGGGATTGTCTCAACTTTTGCAGGGCAATCAGCTCGATCTGGCGGACTCTTTCCTTGCTCAAGCCGAGCTCTTCGCCGACTTGCTTTAAGGTCTTTGTCTCTTTCCTTATTGGTGAGCCGACCAGGCCAAAACGATTCAAAATTATATGCCGTTCGCGTTCGGTGAGATTATCATCGATAACCTGAGTCAGGCTTCTGTGAGCTTGTTCCATTGCCGCGAAATCGGCTGCATCTTCGGCTCTCAAATCGCGATGGATATTTGCCAGCGAAGCTGTTGTGGCTTTGTCGAGCCGGCCGGTCTGAGCAGGAATCTTACGGGCGAAATCCTTGGCTATGATCCAGGATGCGAAAGTAGCAAACCGAAAGCCCCTGGTATAATCGAATTTCTCAACCGCCCGCATCAACGAGATATTGCCTTCACCGACCAAATCGAGCAAACCTGCCCCGCTGGCGGTATGTTTGCGTGCAACGCTGACCACAAGTCGCAGGTTCGCCTCAATTATTCTTCTTTTTATCTCTTCGGCCTGGGCTAAATAGTTTTCTATCTGACTTAGTCTTACGCCCGATACGCGAGTCGATTTTATGCCGGTGCGGATTCGGCAGGCCCGGAATTTGAGGTAATTATATATGCGGAACAGCTCGACTTCATGTTCTCTATTGAGCACAGGAGAATTTTTCAAGGTCTGCAAATACCCCGGCAGGGAACCGCGGGCTAATTCGAGCGGCTCAATATCCTTGCGGGCGAGCGGCTCAACATCCTTGCGGGCGAGCGGCTCAACATTGCTGATTGGCTCTGCCCCGCTACGGCCTCGGCCTTGCTGCTTCGGCGAAGCGCTTCGCAGAGACGAGTCGCCGAGACGAGCCAAAATCTTCTCTTCGGCATCTTCTTCAAGAAACTCATCGCTGGGGACGAATTCAATCTTTCTGGCCAGAAGTGCCTTTCTCCTTCGCCGATTTATAATCCGATATATCGAACTTTTATTCCTGTTGAATCGCTTCATCAGGTCTTTGACATCACAGCCTTGTTTGAACAGCCTGTAAATCTCGGCGGCCTGGGCCGGCTCAATTACACCGGTGGACTGTGTAGAAATAGGTTTATCAGGATTGGACTTTTCGTAATTTAGCAGTGTGTATCTGATGGTCTCGTGGCACTTGCCGGTTTCATCGCTTATCCTCTTTATAATCTGGTGGCGAGAGAGGTTCGTCTCGGCGGCAAGTTTTGCTGCTTGCTTTGTAATCTGCTGCTTTTGCTCATCCGTCAGTCGCGAAAAGCTTTTTGCCTTAGCAGCGATGTCCGGATTTGCTTTGAGGAATTTATCGACCGTTGACTGCAAAAAGCCAAAACGTCTCTTGCCGTCATCAAAAATAAAAATTCTCGCAAACAGACCTCGTTCTCGCCAGCGGTATATTGTTTTTGTTGAAATCCCTAAAGCCACTGCAAGCTCTTCGATAGTGTAAATTTTTTGGTCTTGCTCGGCGGCGGGACGAGCGAGCCGGGCGCTCAGCTTAGAGATGAAAATCCGCAGGTCATCCAACAGCTCATCACCTTTTATCAGCTCCTCCGCCACTGGGCTTTTAGGATGAAAACCCGTAATACGAAAACATACAAACTCGAAAGGATATTCCTTTTCCGGCTCGATAACCGCATAGAGTTTCTCCGCAGCGTCAAGCTGCGCGCGACGCTTGTTTTCAGGCGTAAATCGAAGCTGCAGCAGCAATTGGGCTAAACTTTGACTCTTTATGTTTCGCATAACTAAGTATCCATTTTACCAAAATTGGGCGCAAAAAAACAGCCGTATAAAACCAATCATAAAAATTTAGTGCGCTCGATATGCACTCACTTTGAAAACGTTACCATTTTTAAGTTTTTCATAAGGCACTGATGCCAAAGGGTATATAGAATGGAGTTTTTTCGAATTGGCAGATAACGGCCTTCTGGGTTGTAGCCAGTTGTAGGCGGGTTGTATAGATTTTCTCAATAAAATGGGGCCAATTTAGTGGTGACTTGTCACGGTTTTGCGCCTTCGGATTGAGGCAGTTTTTCCCGCCACTGGGAGGCCTTCTTCGGCTTGCCCCAGGCTTCGTAGAGTTCGATCAGGTTGTTCAATGACTCTAATGTATGTGGGTGGGCGTCACCAAGTTTGAGGCGGCGGCCTTCGACTGCTTCAAGTAGAAGCTTCTCTGCTTCTTGATATCGACTCTGCTCTTTGTATAGCACAGCTAAGTCGTTTTTGGATTCCAGCGTATCCGGATGATCGTCACCTAACTCGCGCTGCCTGCCCTTCAACGCCTCGTCGAAGAATTTCTCAGCCTGTTCGTATTGCTTCTGCTTTGTGTAAAGTACAGCATAAGCATTCACAAAGCGAAGCGTCAATGGGTGTTCCGGACGCAGCCGCTCACGAGCGATTGGCAACGCCTCACTCAGTAAAATCTGCGCCTCGTCATAACGGTCTTGAGCCATATATAGGCGGGCAAGGCCGCACATGGACAGCAACGTGTGCAGGTGCTCGTTCCCCGCCATCAGGCGTTGTGTCGCCAATGCCTTGTCAAATAGCGGCTCCGCATCATTATACCGACCCTGCTCAGTGTACATATTGGCAAGTGAAGTAATGTACACGAACTCCCAGCTACTGAATTCCTCAGGCCACTCGGCATCCTTAAGCGTCTCCGTAAACATCTGCTCCGCCTCTTCGTACCGGCCCTGGGCCGCGAACACATTGGCAAGGTTGCATCTTATAAAAGGAGATGTCCAAACATTCTCTTTTCCCAACTCATGCCGGACGGTCTCCAATATCTCATCAAACAAGGATTCTGCTTCTTTGTATTTTCCCAAGTTATAATATGTCGCGGCAAGGGCATTCATAGTGTAAATCTGGTCTTCAACACCGCTAACGCGTTGCCTAATTTGGAGATTCTTGGTCCACAGACGCTCCATATCGTGATACCGGCCCTGGTCCTCGTAAACCCAGCCAATGTCAGCCGCTGCACGGAGTGCAGACGGATGATCCTCACCAAGATGTCTCTTATAGTTAACTTTCGCACTTTTTGGGTTCATCATGAAAAACTGTAAAAATAAAAATGGCCTGCCGATGAAATAGGTAATGACGAACCTATTTCATGGAGGCCAATATGAGCACTACTATTCTCACATCGGCATGGGATGCCATAATCTTGAACTTTTCGCCCGTTTTTACCCAGCCAACAGCTCACATCTTTATCAATCT